>Ga0209394_1001123_pt1 | contig 16916 bp, 14 predicted proteins | sample JNZ201metaG_FD_184122 | JGI IMG/M metagenome (GOLD analysis project Ga0209394, IMG submission 184122) | Hot spring microbial communities from Jinze hot spring, China to study Microbial Dark Matter (Phase II) - JNZ 20120812A (SPAdes) (version 3) ... | reverse complement strand
ATTCCATACTTGAAAAATCTGGGATTAAATCCGTTCCCACTCAAAGGTTTTGATGTTCCTCTCTTCTGGATCAAACTCTATCCCCACAAGATAGATTTCAGAAACCCTTCCCCTATATTTTCCCTCATAACCTTTCTTCTTTAGCTCCTCAAGGGCCCTTGCCTTATCCCCATCCATCACCTTAAACTCAATAATATACACCTTCTCATCTACCCTCACTACAAGGTCTATCCTTCCTCTGCTTGTATAGTCCTCGGCAACCAAATCAAGCCCTGTTCCAGCTAAAAAACTATACACCACACTGGCATAATACCCCTCGTACTCACTCAAGTTGTTCCTACGATACCACTCATAAGGGATGCTTGCAAAAAGATTTTTCAGTATCTCTCCAAACTCTTCTACCTTGCCCGCATCAAAAGCCTTCCTAACCCTATGCCCAAGCCTCTCAATACTTCCACCCTGCTGAGTATAATACCTAACCAAACTCTCATTTAAAGCTACCCTTACCTCCTTATTCGGATACCCAAGATAGTAAACAGGTCCCTTCAAAGTAGGCTCAAACCTTCTTATAGTCAAATACCCTGCCTGAAAAAGTAAAACCTCAGGTTCAATAAAATCTACATCAAAGCTGCTAAGCAAATTCTCTGAGGCTATGATTTCCTCCATCTCAGGTAAATAAAATCTCCTCTCAAATAGAAGTTTCACCAGAAAACTTGGTGTCCCTGTTTCAAACCAATAGGGACGAAACTCCCTATCAGACAGATACAAAAGCACATCAAAGGGGTTATACACAGGCTCTCCACAAAAAGAATAACCGTTATACCAACATCTTACGCCTTGAAGCTCCTCTTTAGTTAGTAGCTCCCCAAAAACTGCTTCAAGTTCCTCTTGAGTATAGCCACAAATAGTTGCATATTTAGAGCTTAAGGTTATGTCTTGAAGTTGATTTAGCCCAGAAAAGAGGGATACCTTGGAAAACTTAGTGACCCCTGTGATAAAGACAAATTTGAGATAGCTATCAAGGGGCTTTAGCACACTATAGAGGCTCTTTAAAACCTCGCGGATCTCACGGGCTTTTTCCCTCTCCTCAATCCTATCAAGGATGGGCTTGTCATACTCATCTATGAGCACTACCACTTGCTTGCCATAGGTCTCTGCCGATTTGACAATTAGTTCTTCAAAATAGTTGCGATAATCCTCTCTTTCTTCACAAGTAATTTTGAGTTGAGATTGATTTTGTCTCAGCTTGAAAAGTATCCACCTCACAAGGTCTTTAGCATCTTGAACAACTCCACCACCAAAATCAATATGAATCACAGGATAGCTCTCACTCCAGTCCCAGTGCTCATAAAGATAGAGCCCCTCAAAAAGTTCTCGCCTTCCCAGAAAAGCTTGCTTCAGCGTGTCCACAAAGAGGGATTTCCCAAATCTCCGAGGTCTGCTGAGGAAGTAATAAGTTCCCTCTGAGACAAGCTTTGCAATGAAAGGAGTTTTATCTATATAGTAGTATCCTTCCCTGCGAATCTTTTCAAAACTTGAAATCCCTATTGGCAACCTTTTGTCCATATTTTTAGTATAATGCAAGTGAATTCCAAATCAATGATTGAATTCCATACTTGAAAAATCTGGGATTAAATCCGTTCCCACTCAAAGGTTTTGATGTTCCTCTCTTCTGGATCAAACTCTATCCCCACAAGATAGATTTCAGAAACCCTTCCCCTATATTTTCCCTCATAACCTTTCTTCTTTAGCTCCTCAAGGGCCCTTGCCTTATCCCCATCCATCACCTTAAACTCAATAATATACACCTTCTCATCTACCCTCACTACAAGGTCTATCCTTCCTCTGCTTGTATAGTCCTCGGCAACCAAATCAAGCCCTGTTCCAGCTAAAAAACTATACACCACACTGGCATAATACCCCTCGTACTCACTCAAGTTGTTCCTACGATACCACTCATAAGGGATGCTTGCAAAAAGATTTTTCAGTATCTCTCCAAACTCTTCTACCTTGCCCGCATCAAAAGCCTTCCTAACCCTATGCCCAAGCCTCTCAATACTTCCACCCTGCTGAGTATAATACCTAACCAAACTCTCATTTAAAGCTACCCTTACCTCCTTATTCGGATACCCAAGATAGTAAACAGGTCCCTTCAAAGTAGGCTCAAACCTTCTTATAGTCAAATACCCTGCCTGAAAAAGTAAAACCTCAGGTTCAATAAAATCTACATCAAAGCTGCTAAGCAAATTCTCTGAGGCTATGATTTCCTCCATCTCAGGTAAATAAAATCTCCTCTCAAATAGAAGTTTCACCAGAAAACTTGGTGTCCCTGTTTCAAACCAATAGGGACGAAACTCCCTATCAGACAGATACAAAAGCACATCAAAGGGGTTATACACAGGCTCTCCACAAAAAGAATAACCGTTATACCAACATCTTACGCCTTGAAGCTCCTCTTTAGTTAGTAGCTCCCCAAAAACTGCTTCAAGTTCCTCTTGAGTATAGCCACAAATAGTTGCATATTTAGAGCTTAAGGTTATGTCTTGAAGTTGATTTAGCCCAGAAAAGAGGGATACCTTGGAAAACTTAGTGACCCCTGTGATAAAGACAAATTTGAGATAGCTATCAAGGGGCTTTAGCACACTATAGAGGCTCTTTAAAACCTCGCGGATCTCACGGGCTTTTTCCCTCTCCTCAATCCTATCAAGGATGGGCTTGTCATACTCATCTATGAGCACTACCACTTGCTTGCCATACTTCTTGTATAATCCTCTAATCAATTCGTTAAATTTCTTCTCAAGGAGCCTCTCTTTAAGAGGAATCTCGTATTCTTCTGCAATGAGTATAAGCTGGGAGTGCAAAATCTCTTCAAGGTGGGAACTATCCCTAACTTGGTCTCCTCCAAAATCAATATGGATCACGGGATAGACATCTTTCCAATTCCAATGCTCATAAAGATAGAGCCCCTCAAAAAGTTCTCGCCTTCCCAGAAAAGCTTGCTTCAGCGTGTCCACAAAGAGGGATTTCCCAAATCTCCGAGGCCTACTTAAGAAGTAATATTTTCCCTCACTTACGAGTTTGGCTACATAAGGAGTCTTATCAACATAATAATAATTCTCCCTTCTTATCTCTACAAAACTTGAAATCCCTATAGGCAATTTTTTGGCCATAATTTTAGTATAATGCGATGTAACTTTAAATCAAGGTTTTGAATTAATAATGGACTATTGTGAGGAGAAAGTGCAGGCCTAATACTGCGCTTGTTACATCCTACTATATCTTACGGAGTGATATTTGGCCTTGATGAAAAAACTTCTCTTTGGTTTCTTTTTTTTCGAATTCAAAAGATAAAGAACATATAGATATGCAGACATATAACTTGAAAATGTCATGTTAGGTAATCCACAAATGATATAATACTTTAATTTTTTTTTGTTTGGTATTTATCTCTAACCTCACCTGTAACGACTTCTATAATTTCTTTTCCATCCTCGTCAAAAACAGCACAAATTTTGTATGACATAAGTCACACCTCCTTTTTTAGATTTTTATAATTAATATAATTCTTTTTTTATATATGTCAAGAGTTAAAAAATTTTTTAAATTAGACAAATAGATGAGACAAGTTTTGATATCCATACAGTATAATTGCAATTAACCTTAAACATGAGTTCAAATGCGTAAAACTCTTTGAAGAGGTTTGCAATGAGACGCTTTAGACCTTTATAGTGTATTTAATATTAACACATATAATGCAGGACTTAGCCTTTTTGTGTTCATACAGGATTTACAAATCTATCAATTTATTGATTTCCCGTGCTAAAACCTCTCTGATATTTACAAGTAGCTCTTTTAATTCCTTGATTGTGTAAATATAAATATATTCAGCGGTAGAAAAATCGTAGACATGAACTATGGTATTTCTCATACGAGTAAGGTGAACCAAATTTTTATATAATTTTTCATCAATAAGACCCTCTTGATAGAGAGCTTTGAAGCATTCAAGGGGAGAGTAGCATAATAAACCTTTGGCTTCAAGTAGTAGTTTAGTCAACTTCCAAAGGATTTCAAAGGTATATTCCAATCTTTTGGCTGTAACCTCGTAGAGGATTTCCTTTTCTAAGTCCTTATGGGAAAGTTCTAAAATTTTATCTAAGGCTCGCTGAAAGTCTTTAAATTTTTTATCCAAGCGTTGCCTATATGCCATATTCTTGCTCCTGAAAGGGCCTCTTTAAGAAAGTTTTCATTAAGAGCTCTTCCCTCAAGTAGATCAATCTTACAAGGCACATCTTCAAGCATATTTAGTTTTTCTTGTAAAGCGAGGAAAGTTTCATCCTCGAGGGGCATAGTATAGAAGAGCAGTAAGTCTATGTCTGAACTTGGTTTTTGGCTATCTACCCTTGAGCCAAATAGAAAGACTAAGAGTTTGTCCGGATGGAGATACTCAAAGAGGGTTTCAAGAATAACTTTTTTTGCCCTTTCAAGCTCCATGACTACCCTAAGGGAAGAGGGGGCAAAAGTATACTTGGAGCCCCAAGAGAGCCAAAGAAGGTTAGATCACTTCCCAATTCCACCTCACGAAGTATTTCAAAGATGTTTCCTGAAAGGGCCATCTCGGAAAGATAATCAACTGGAGTTCCCTTTTCATAGAGGATGCCACTAACTCCAAAGGAGAATTCTCCAGAAATAGGATCAGCTGTATGTGCTCCAAGCACCTCTAAGACCTCAAAGACAAGGCCACCACTTAGAAGAAGCTCTTCCTTACTAAGAGTTCCAGGTAATAGATATAGATTGGTAAAATCCACGCCTGGAGGTGAAGAGGGATCGCCTCTTCGTGAGTTCCCAGTAGATGGAGTTTCTGCAAGTTTCCCATAATAGGTATCCCAGATAAAGGATTCCACAACACCTTCCCTAATTAAAAGGGTCTTCTTCTGAGCTACTCCTTCGTCATCAAAGGGTCTACTCTCAGGAAGCTCTGTGTGCAGTCCATCATCAATAATGGTGATCTTCTCTGAAAAGACCCTCTTTGAAAGCTTATCTTTTAAGTAGGACCTCCCCTTAATGACTTCATCACCCTTTAAGGAGAAGGAGAGAAGGGACAAAAGCTCAAGGGCTAATTCAGGGGGAAAGAGGATGGCACACTTTAGTGATGCCCTTTTCGCTCCACGAGAAAGGGCAATAGCCTTTTCTGAGGCCCTAAGATATATCTCTTCTGGGTTAATCTTGGCAAGAGAGGTAGCCTCCATATAAGCATAACCTGTGCCCTGTTTTGCACCTGAATCAGCAACCAGGGAGACAAAAAGGTCATACTCAGGGCACTTCCAACTCAAAAGTTTACCCTCTCTAATAAGGTTAATTTTCCTTTCTACCTGAGAAAAACTTTCTACTTCCCATCTTTTGATTTCCTTAAAATAATGGCAGACCTTTCTACCCCTCTCTAAAAGCTCCATAACTTCTTTTTGGGACATAGGAGTAGGTGAAGGTGGGATTAATGGGGGATATTCCTCTAAAAGGGGTGGGAAAAGGGTAGGCCTACCATACTCAGATAAAGCCTTTGCTCGCTCTATGGCCTCCTTTATGCCCTCACGATCAAGGGAAAGGGTATAGGTGATCCCTGAAAGCCCTTTTGTGTTGAGATATCTTACGGTGAGGGAGGTCTCATCATAAGCCTCTTCAAGAAAGGGAAGGCCATCTCTACATTTATAGAGGATCCCACTTTCTCTCTCTAAGTAGAATTCAAGCCCTTTCTCTTTAAGGCTTAGCTCGAGTAAATACTCTGTGAGTTTCATCTGCTCAAAAATTCCTTACCTGAAAATAAAGCTCCTTTACCGAGGTATTCTTCTATCCGCAGAAGTTGATTAAATTTGGCAGTTCTTTCTGACCGTGCAGGGGCCCCAGTTTTTATCTGACCCGTATTTAGGGCCACAGCAAGGTCTGCAATAAAGGCATCTTCTGTCTCTCCAGATCTATGAGAAATCATGGCTCTCCAATTGTTCCTATAGGCAAGCTCAACTGCAGAGATGGTCTCTGTGACAGTGCCAATTTGATTGAGTTTCACCAAGAGGGCATTACAAAGCCCTTCTGAAATGGCCCACTTGATTCTCTTAGGATTAGTCACCAAGATATCATCTCCCACAATCTGAAGCCTTCTTCCCAGCCTTTCCATCAGCATTTTGAAGCCCTCTGGGTCTTCCTCAGAAAAGGGATCCTCAATAGAGATTATGGGATAATTGTTGACCAAGTTTTCGTAGTATTCAACCAGTTCTTCCTTGGTAAAATTTTTCCCCATACCTGAGAAATGATAAAGATTGTCCTTGTAAAGTTCAGAGGCTGCCACATCTAAGGCCAAAGCCACTTCATCAAGGGGCTTATAGCCTGCCCTTTCTATGGCTGAGAGGAGATACTCCAAGGCCTCTTCAGGAGAGCTTATGTAGGGAGCAAAACCTCCCTCATCCCCTATGGATACACTAAGACCTTTTTCCTTTAAGAGCGCCTTCAGAGAGTGATAGACCTCAACTCCTATTCTCAAAGCCTCGCCAAAACAGCTTGCCCCCCAGGGAACAATCATAAACTCCTGTATATCAAGGGGATTGTCTGCATGGACCCCTCCATTAAGCACATTCATAAAAGGCACAGGTAGCACCCTTGCCCTCTGCCCCCCTAAATACATAAAAAGGGGAATACCCATTTCTTCAGCAGTTGCCCTGGCTATAGCCATGGAGACGCCAAGGATAGCATTTGCCCCAAGTCTTGACTTATTCTCTGTGCCGTCGAGCTCACAGAGGAGCTGATCAATTTCTGCTTGCCTTGTAGACTCAAGCCCCTCAAGTTGAGGTGCAATAATTTCATTCACATGGAAGACTGCCTTTTGCACACCCTTTCCCATATATCTTTTTCTATCCTCATCTCTTAGCTCTAAGGCCTCGTGTTTACCTGTGGAAGCCCCTGAGGGCACGCAAGCCCTACCAAAAAAACCGCTCTCTAAGTGGACCTCTACCTCAATAGTGGGATTGCCTCTCGAGTCTAAGATTTCTCTTGCCCTTATGCGATCAATCTTTCCCATATCCCCCTCCTACAGTGGTTTTTAAAAAATGCTCAAGCTCTTCAAGATAAACAGGTTGAGTCCCTATTTTACCAACCACAATGCCTGCGCATAGGTTTGCAAGTTGTACAGCCTCTTCAAGGCTTAAGCCAAGGCCATAAAAAGCAGAGAGACTGGCAATCACGGTATCCCCTGCTCCAGAAACATCATAAACTTCTCTTGCCTGAGAGGGATACTTGATCCCTCCCTTCTCTGGATGAAAGAGATATATACCCTCTTTGCCCAAGGTGACTACTAAAAAATCAAGGGAGTATTTTTTAAGCAAAAAAGTAGCCTGCTCATCAAGGTTTTCCACCAAGAGTCTCTCTCTGTTTATAACCTCCCTAAATTCCTTTTGATTTGGAGTAATGGTTGTTGCCCCTTCGTATTTTCTCCAGTCTGCACTCTTGGGATCTATAAAGACAAATTTCCCCCTTCTTTTAGCCTCTTGAATAAGCCAGCTACAAAAGCTCTCTTGTAAAAAAAGCCCCTTGGCATAATCAGAAAGAATAACCCCATCTACTTCTTCAAGAAACTCCTCATAAAGCCTTTGAAAAAGATTAATTAGTTTAGGAGAGAGAGGCTTCCTTTCTTCCTTGTCGATTCTTAAGAGATGCTGAGACTGGGCTATAATTCTCGTTTTCAATGTGGTTGGCCTTTCTGGATCAGAGATTATACCCCTTGTGCCAATACCCAACTTTTGAGCAAGTTCCCTTAACTTTTCTCCTTTTTCATCCTCTCCCACCACCCCCATTAACTCTACATTTACCTTTAATCCTCTCAGATTGGCAGCCACATTGGCTGAGCCGCCAAGAGAATAGGTAATTTCCTTTAGATCAAAAACAGGCACAGGGGCCTCTGGCGAGATTCGCTCTACTTTCCCCCAGAAGTAGCGGTCAAGTATTAGGTCTCCTACTACTAAAATCTTTAATTGAGAGAGCCTATCTCGAAGGAAAGATAGAATTTCCACAGGAACCATTTATATCTATGCAGTGATAGCTTTTTTGGCTTCTTCCTTAGGCGTTGCAGCCTTAGTTTCTTCTCCAAAGAGAGGTAGCCCAGCGAGCTCTCTGATTTTATTCTCTATCTCCAAGACAAGCTCCTTTTGTTCCTTTAGAAGCCTGCGCACATTTTCCCTGCCCTGGCCTAATCTCTCCCCCTTATAGGCATACCAGGAGCCACTTCTCTCAATTATGCCAAAGGCAAGCCCCAGGTCAATTAGTTCTGCCTCTCGAGAAATTCCCTCGCCAAAATAGATGTCAAATTCTGCCTCTTTAAAAGGAGGAGCAAGCTTGTTTTTGACAATTTTCACCTTGACTCGATTTCCTAAGGTATCCTGGCCCTCTTTGAGGGTTTGAACCTTTTTGATCTCCATCCGCATGGTAGCAAAGAATTTAAGAGCCATACCCCCTGGAGTGGTTTCTTGAGGACCCCCAAAGCTTGTCATGCCGATTTTCATACGGGTTTGGTTGATAAAGATTACGGCAGTATTTGTTTTTGAGATAGCTGCTGTGAGCTTTCTCATGGCCTTAGACATAAGCCTTGCCTGAAGCCCCACCTGTTGCTCATCCATCTCCCCCTCAAGCTCTGCTTTAGGCACAAGGGCAGCAACTGAGTCTATTACTATTACATCTACAGCCCCACTTCTGGCTAATACTTCGGCTATCTCTAAGGCCTGTTCCCCTGTGTCAGGTTGGGAGATAAGTAGTTCCTCCACATTGACGCCCAGATTGCGGGCATAATTTACATCAAGGGCATGCTCAGCATCAATATAGGCAGCAACTCCTCCCAATTTTTGGGCCTGGGCCACGATATGAAGGGCCAAGGTGGTTTTCCCAGAGGCTTCTGCCCCAAAAATCTCCGTAATCCTTCCTCTGGGAATTCCTCCAATCCCTGTAGCAATGTCTAAGGCAAGGGATCCTGTAGGGATAACGCCCACCTCAATTTTCTTTGCTCCCTCACCAAGTCTCATAATAGTGCCTTTACCAAATTGCCTTTCAATTTGGGCAATCGCAGCCTCGACAGCCTTTTTTTTGTCTAAATTTTCCATCAAGATGCCCTCCTTTAAATTTAAAGCATTCATTCACTAAGCTTCATTCATTTAGGTTAAATTTATAAAGAATATTTGTTAGAAGTCAAGAACAAAAAGAAAAATAAAATCTATAATTGCCTTCTTAGGTATTTCTCGAGCCTTTATCTTCACTACTTTTCATGTATGTGCATAAAGTAAGGTGAATTTAGTCTCTGATCCTTTCTTACTGGTTAGCTTTTATAACTTTAGAGTCTCTTTTCAAGCTTGTTTTAATAATTCAAGGCATTATTCTGAAGATATGATCGATAAAAGAAAATATTATTTTCTCAGTAGGCCACGTAGATTTGGGGAATCCCCAAGTGGTAGTGCTGATAGAGGGGTATTATGCCAGTGTGGTGTATAGTATAGTACATTTCTTAGCAGGGATAGGGCTTGAGGTCGTGGCAGAGAAGTATATGAGTTGGGGTAGGATAGATCTTGTGGTAAGAGTTGAGGGAAAGGTTTACCTTACTGAGTTTAAGGTAATAGAGGACGAGGAGGGAGTGCCCTTGAGGAGTTAAAATTTTTTATTTAACAGTCAAGGATTAACTTCTACCAATTCCTGAATAACTAAAACCAAGTTTTTTTACAATTTCTGGCTCATAAATATTTCTCATATCAATTAAAAGTGGATTTTTCATAAGTTTTTTAATCTTAGAAAGGTCCAAGAAACGAAACTCATTCCATTCCGTAAGTATGACCATAGCATCGGCGTTTTTGACAGCCTCATCTGGAGATTGGGCATATTCTATGCTTAGATTTCCGATAGCTTTATGAAATTCCTCCATAGCAACGGGGTCATAGACTTTAACCTTTGCTCCTTTCTGCACCAAAAGGGGGACAATGGTCAAAGCAGGGCTCTCTCGCACATCGCTTGTATTAGGCTTAAAGGAGAGGCCCAAGATGGCCACCACTTTGTTTTTTAAGTCACCAAGAAAGTTTTCCAGTTTTTCTACAACTCTAAGTTTTTGCCTCTCATTGATTTCTATAACAGCCTCAAGGATTCTAAAAGGGGAGCTATACTGCCTTCCCTGCTTTATTAGGGCTTTTACATCTTTGGGAAAACAGGAACCCCCAAAGCCTGGACCTGGGTTCAAAAACTTTGAGCCAATCCTCGGATCAAGCCCCATGCCTTTAGCTACCACTGTGACATCAGCTCCTACCTTTTCACAAAAATTAGCTATTTCATTGATAAAGGTAATTTTAGTGGCTAAAAAGGCATTTGAGGCATATTTAATAAGTTCTGCCGTCTCCAAATTAGTGATAATAAATGGAGTTTCTGCAAGATAAAGTGGACGGTAAATGTCCTTTATAATGGCAATGGCATAAGCTGATTCACCCCCTATGATAACCCTGTCTGGGTGCATAAAGTCTTCAACCGCATTCCCTTCACGGAGAAACTCAGGATTGGAGATCACATCAACTGCTGCATCATGTTTTTTATGTTTATCAATCAATTCTTTAATCCACCTATTGGTGCCTACTGGAACTGTGCTTTTGGTAACAATTACTTTATAGTCATCAATAACCTCTGCCAAGCTTAAAGCTACCTCTTTGATCTGGCTTAGATCAGCTGAACCATCGGGTAGGGGAGGGGTCCCCACACAAATAAAGATTACTAAGGAGTTTTTGACCGCTTTAGCTAAGTCCGTGGTGAATTGGAGGCGTCCTGCTTTGAGATTTTTTCTAACTAAGGCCTCTAAGCCAGGTTCATAAAATGGAATTTCTCCCTTTTTCAGCTTTTTAATTTTCCCTTCATCAATGTCTACACAGGTGACCAGCATACCAAAATCAGCAAGCCCAGCGCCTGAAACCAATCCTACATAACCTGTGCCAATAACTGCAATATGCATGGTTAAAAGGGATTAGTTATGAATTTCTTGGGGATGGGTTTTCTGCCCTATAGAGTTTTTTGTTACTTTTAGCGTTTCTGCCTTTGGATGTGTTGGCCTTAGCTACTTGAACCTTAGCCTTAGTAGACACTAAGGAATTTTTGGCTAATACTGGTTTATTTTTGGAGGAAGATTTTAGGGCTAAAACTTGTCTTGTCCTTTTAGTTGAAGCTATGTTTTTTTGATTTTGACTGGCCCTTTTTGATTCCCTGTAATAGGCACTTGGTTTCATACTTACTGGTAAAGCTGTAGTAACAGCCGTATTAATCACTACAGGGCTAACCTTGCGGTCGAAAACCAACTCGGAAAAACGAATTAATTTTTTAGTGTCCTCCCAAAGGGCCTCTCTGTAAGGAGCCCCAAGTAGGGACGTAATAACCAGGCGATCTTTTACTTTGGCTACATTTACTAAACAATGCTTGGATAGCTTTGTATATCCTGTCTTACCCCCAAGAATATTTTCCCTAATTTCCTCTTCAAAGAGGAGTTTATTGGTATTTCTAATCACCAAGGTCCTGCCTTGTTGAGAAGAAATAATTTTTACAGGAGTATTAATTATTTCTTTAATATGAGGATATTTAAGGGCTTCATATAGCAAAAGGGCAAGCTCATAGGCAGTAGTATATTGATTGCTTGCTGGAAGGCCTGAGGCAGTAACAAAATGTGAATTTTTTAGCCCTAACATCCTTGCCTTTTGATTCATAAGCTCAGAAAATCTTTCTTCATTTCCCGCTACAGCTTCAGCTAAGGCTACGGCAGCTTGATTAGAAGACTTTAAAAGCATCAAATAAAGCAGATCCTCCACAGTGAAGATCTCTCCTTCTTGGAGATGGGGAGGAGTAGTAGGTGTATTTTCGGCATTATTGGAGATTTTCACCTTTTGAGACAGGGGAAGCCTATCCAAAACTACCATAGCGGTAAGAAGTTTAACAGTGCTTGCAGGAGGAATCTTAATATGTGGATTTTTGGCATAGAGAATCTGTCCCGTATTACCATCAAGGGCAACGCCTGCTATACTGATTATGTTTTCATAATATTCTAAATTCTCTTCAGCCCTTATAGGGAGTATAAAAAAGGTTAGTAAAACCAATATGAATACCAATACTCTGATCATTTTTGCCCTCCAAATTACTCTTTAGTTCCCTCTCTTGAGTTATAAAGAGAGAACCAAAGAAAGCTCTCAAAAAAGTTTTTTAACATCTTTCATGAAAATACCAAAGAACTGAAAAAAGTCAAGGGAGAATGCTGGAAAAATTTAACAAATTTCTTGGAAGGAACCTTTTTTTTAGGTTAAAGTTCTTTTTTTGGGAATTTTTTGACATTTTTTGTTTTGAATTGAATTTATAATATACAAACATGACCTTACCGTCGCATCCCCCCATGATGCCTTCTTCAAAGCCTTCTTTAAAGACCCTGAAAACTTAAGACAGTTTCTCAAAGATTTTCTCCCAGGTGAGTTCCTCAAATTCCTTAATTTTGATCACCTCCAAATCCTGCCTGAAGAAAAATACCCCTCTCTTAAGAGAAACGCTTAATCCCTGATCTTGTGGTAGAAACCTTTCTCCTTGACCGCACGCTACACATCTATCTCCTCATTGAGCACAAAAGCCAGCTTGATATTAGGACCTTTCTCCAAATAGGCTTTTACATTCTTTCCCTTCATGAAGAGGACCTCAAGGCAGGAAGGATACGGGGTTTCTTTGGTTGCGAAAGAATGTGGGGAGGGAAACTCTTGAGGAGATAATTTATGTGCTTGAGAGGCTGATAAGTCTTTGGGGTTTGATGAATGAGAGGGGTAGGATACTGTTTGAGTTTATGGAGAGGTATGTGGCTGATGTGAGGGGAATTGATGCAAGGAAAGTAGTGTATTAAGTAATGGAGATGGGAGGTGAGAGAGTGGAGAGGGAGATAAGGACCTTTTGGGATGACATAAGAGAGGAGGCCCTAAGAGAGGGTTTACAGCGGGGTTTAGAGCAGAGCTTAAGGCAAGGGCTCATCCTTGATGCTCAGGAGATGGTGCTTGAGGCCTTGGAGGAGAGGTTTGGTAAGGTGGAAAAGGAATTGTCTGAACAAATAAAGAGTATTGAGGACAGGGCTTTTTGAAGTGTCTCCATAGATTGTCCCTTAGGGTAAATTCCTTGGATGAGATCTTAAGGGAAATAGGGCTTAAAAAGGATTAGGGTTCTACCCTTGTCAAGTAAACAAAAACGTTTAAAGAGAAACAATCACTGAAATTATGAAAATCTACAAGTTCTGGAATAGCCTCTACCATCTCTTGTGGAGGTAGTTCCTTGTCAAGAAAGGAGATATTATTATAATATTTGACTATGAAGAATAGAGAAGTAGCGGAAATTTTTAGAAAGACCGCTCAGCTTTTGGAAATAAAGGGAGACAATCCCTTTCGTATAAGGGCCTATGAAAGGGCAGCTCAAACTATTGAGTCATTAACCAAGGATATAGAAGAGCTTGCCAAAGAAGGGAAATTAGAGCATCTTCCAGGGATAGGTGCTGACTTAGCCAGTAAAATAAAAGAAATTCTTAAAACAGGCACATTAACCCTTTTTGAAGAATTAAAAAGAGAGATTCCCCCAGTTTTGCTTACCTTTCTTGAAATCCCAGGTCTTGGTCCCAAAAAAGTAAAGGCCATCTATGAGAAATTTGGTATAACGAGCCTTGAAGAGTTAGAAAAGGCTTGTCTTCAGCATAAGATAGCCAAATTGCCTGGTTTTGGTCTGAAGACAGAGGAAAATATACTCAAAGGTATAAAGCTATTTAGAGAAAAGACAGGCAGAAGGCCCCTTGGTGAGGTTTTACCTTTAGCTGAAGAGGTCCTGAAATTTCTCAAGGAGAGGGCCCCACTTACGGAGATTGCCATTGCTGGTAGCTTGCGCAGAAAGAAAGAGACTGTTAAAGATATAGACATGCTTATTGCCTCTCGAGAGCCCAACGAGGTAATGAAGGTAGTTGCCCATTTACCTCTGGTAGAGGAGGTCATTGCCTTTGGGGAGACCAAGACCAGTGTGCGGCTTAAAACTGGTATTCAGATGGATGTTCGGGTGGTTGAGCCCGAGTCTTGGGGGGCAGCCCTTGCATACTTTACAGGGTCTAAAGCCCACAATATCAGGGTAAGGGAACTTGCCTTAGAGAAGGGGTTAAAGATTAATGAATATGGGGTTTTTAAAGGAGAGGAAAGGATTGCAGGTAAAACGGAAGAAGAGGTCTATGGAGCAATAGGGCTTCCTTTCATACCCCCTGAATTAAGAGAGGATAGAGGTGAGATTGAGGCTGCTTTACAGGGAAGATTACCAAAATTAGTTACCTATGAAGACATAAGAGGGGATGGCCATGTCCATTCTAAATATAGTGACGGCACATCCTCTTTAGAAGAAATTATGGTCAAAGCTGAGGGTATGGGCCTTTCCTGGGTAGCTGTTTGTGATCACTCCCAGGGGTTAAAGGTAGCAGGAGGTGTCCCTATTGAAGAGCTTTTTAAAAAGAAGGCTCGTATTGAGGAGTTAAACAGGCGTTCCAAGAAGGTAAAACTTATCTTTGGAGCAGAGGTTGATATTCTCTCTGATGGTTCCCTTGACTATCCCGATGAGGTGCTCCGAGAGATAGATTTCGTGATTGCTGCTATTCATACGGGTTTTCAACAAGAGGAAAAACAGATTACCCATCGTTTAGTTTCTGCTATAAAACACCCCTTAGTTCATGCCATTTCCCATCCTACAGGAAGAGTCCTTGGAGAGAGAGAGGCCTATGCAGTAAACATGGAAGTGCTTCTTGAAACGGCTAAGGCCTATGGAAAGGCCTTAGAGATTAATGCCTACTATAAGAGGCTTGATTTAAACGATGTCTATGTGAAGGCCTGTGTAGAAAGAGGTATCCCCCTTATTATAGGAACAGATGCCCATTTCATTGACCAGATGGAGTATTTAAAGTATGGAGTTAGCGTAGCGAGAAGGGGATGGTGCGAAAAAAAAGATCTACTCAATACCTTAGATTATGATGATTTCATCCAATGGCTAAGAAACTTGAGAGCAAGGGACAGGGATACTTAGAACTCAGAGAGGTTACTACTCATAATCTTAAAGGCTTTGACCTAAAGATCCCCCTTCATCAACTGGTAGTCATAACTGGGCCTTCTGGGTCAGGAAAGAGTTCTTTAGCCTTTGACACCATTGCCAAGCTTGCCAAGAGAAAAATGGACCTTTTGGAGAATTATGCTAATCCCCTTATTGAAGATATAAAGGTTCAGGCTCGGTTGATGAGTCCTTTGCCTCCTGTTATTGCTCTGGCTCAGGGGGTGCGCTATTGGTATCCCTATAAGACGGTGGGGGAAATTCTTGGCTTACTTAGCTTTTTAGAAGCATTTTTTTCTGAAGAGGGCGAGTTTTGTTGCCCCCAATGTGGGGTGCACAATCAAGTGCATTCTTTAAGCCAGTTTATGAAATGGCTTGAAGAGATCCCTCAAGGAGAAAAGTTCTACTTTCTTTTGCCTCTTAGAGAGAGATCCATGAAGGCCTTGAGCTATTTTCTCTCTCAGGGTTTTACCCGATATATCATTGAAGGAAAAGAGATTGATCTCTCCGAAGAAAGCTTGAAAGGTGAAGTGAGAGGCAATATTTACTTGGTCTTAGATAGAGTTATCAAGGAGGAAAAGGCCCTTTCTCGTCTCTTAGAAAATATTCGCTTAGCTAAGGCCTTAAATCGAGGACAGGTGATCATAAGGTTTCTCTCTGGGGCAGAAAAATTTTTTAATTTCAGTATGAATTGTCAACACTGTGGTCATAGTCTTTATACCTATTTCAAAAAATGTTCTTCCTGCAAGGGACAGGGATACAGAGAGAGAGAGCCCTGTGAGAGCTGTGGGGGATTAAAATTAGAAAACTTTATCCTTGAGAGTAAGTTGTGGGAGAGGTCCATAAGAGAGATTTTGCATCTCAGCCTAAGAGACTTTTTTGGGCTTTTGAACCATAAAGGCCTTTCAAGAGATCTTCAAGAGAAGGCAGAGTGGTTAGGAATTGGCCATTTAAGACTTTGTAAACCGGTCTTTCAACTTTCCCTTGGAGAGAGAAAGCTTCTGGAAATCTTTCTCCTTTTTTCTTCCGATCTTCAGGGGGTGCTTTATGTGCTTGATGAGCCAACTCTTGGGCTTGACAAAGAGGGGCGTAAGAGGCTTTTAGAGCTCCTTAGAGAGATCCTCGCTAAGGGTAATTCTTTACTTGTCGTTGAACATGATTTAGACTTTCTTTGGGAGGCAGACTTTGTGATTGAGCTTGGACCTGGGGCGGGAGAGAGGGGTGGCTATCTATTAAGGGCCTGCTCAAAGGAAGAATATAGAAAGGACCCTCTTAAAGCCCCCACCTTTGCCAAAAAGGATCCAAAATCAGAAAAATGGGTAGAATTTAAAATAGGAGATCGGGAGGCTAAGGTTTTAAAGGATGCCATAAATCTACTGCAATTAGGTTCCAACTATGAGGAATATGCTTTCTTAAGAGAAATGGCTTTAGCTTTAGAAAATAGAGGTTTTAAGGTTTTGCTCCCCGAAGAGGTCTATACTACTAAGAAGGAGAGGTTTTTAGTGGACTACTTGGGTTTATGGGAGGCTTGGAGAGAGGTTCTTTGCGAGCTTCCCTCAGCCAAAGCCAAAGGTCTAAGCAAAGCACATTTTAGTTTTCACACCAAAGAGGGGGTATGTCCAGAGTGTAAAGGGAAGGGGTTTAAGAAAATGCCCTGGGAGGAGCTCACCTCCTATGCCCTTTGTGAGTCCTGTTTAGGCAAAGGGCTTAACTATGAAGTCTTAAATTTAAACTACCGAGGCTATAGACTTTCAGAAATCTTGGACTTCTCTTTAGAAGAAGCGCTAAAC
>Ga0209394_1001120_pt1 | contig 16989 bp, 11 predicted proteins | sample JNZ201metaG_FD_184122 | JGI IMG/M metagenome (GOLD analysis project Ga0209394, IMG submission 184122) | Hot spring microbial communities from Jinze hot spring, China to study Microbial Dark Matter (Phase II) - JNZ 20120812A (SPAdes) (version 3) ... | reverse complement strand
TGTTGCAATCAACGTAATACCTTTTAACTCTAGGCATCTTTAATCTTTCTTCACTCTTCACTACGCACTCAAGACTTATATCAGTCAAATCTATCCCCATTTGCTAGCTATTAACGTAGAGATTAGGTTATAAGGGTTTAGCTCCTTGAGATTCAACGCTGTTCACAGTATATGGGCAGTAGAAGCTGTAGTAGAGTAATTGTTAGAGTTCAATGTATTAACTATGGAGTGCTGCTGAAATTAATTATTTAAATCGCTTTCTAAATAAAACCACCTGGGTGATTAAATGAGTGTACTTGATGCAACGAGAAGGTTTGTATCAACTCTGCAATCTATGCTTGATAAGAAGGTTTCAGTAGTTCTAGTTGATGGAAAGGCTTATAAGGGGACTCTTCATGCATTTGAGCAATCCAGCCTATCTATAGTTCTATCGCCAGCTATAGATGTTCAAGGGAGGAGTTATCAGAAAATTATTATAAGAGGAGATAGAGTGTCTGAAATAATGCTTGAAGAGGAAAGCGTTTTTAATCCAGAGGAATTCGCAGAGTACATAAAGAAGAGGCTTAATTTACGCGATGACGCAGTAAAGGTCATTCCTGAAGCTAATGCTGTTCAAATACTTAACAGAATATTGATTAGGGAGACAGGAGTTGAAGGAACAGGTCCTCTAGCAGAAACAACGTTTGAAGTATTCCAAGAGTACATGGAGAAGAAGAGGAAGCGCGAGTAAGTCAAGGGAGAAGTATTGTCATACTATGAAGTGAGGGGAATAGACCTAGCTGCTAGAATAGCTAAATTAAGGACGAAGAATGGAGCAGTTGAGACGCCGTACTTATTTCCAGTAGTAGATCCTGTTAGACAGGAAGTAGATTTAGACACTATAGAGTCCCTGGGATTCATTGGGATCATAACTAATGCATACCTCCTTTATAGAAGAAAGCGTGGAGAAGTAGTAGACATACACAACGCCTTGAAATGGAGTAAAGTTTTAATGACTGATTCAGGAGGCTACCAAATATTAACTTATGGAGACGTAGAAGTAGGCAATAAAGATATAGTTCTCTATCAAAAAATGGTGGGAAGCGACATAGGAGTCATATTGGATATTCCAACAGGCTCTCATATGAATGCAAGTCAAGCTCTTATGGCGGTTGAAGAAACATTTAAGAGAGCCCTTGAAGCCCTCCCAATAATTCAGGACTCAGACGCGCTGTGGGTTTTACCTCTACAAGGAGCTCCACATAAAGAGCTTGTGGCTTACTCAAGCATAAGGTCATGGAGGTATCCATACCATATAAATGCTTTAGGAAGCCCAACAGTTCTCTTGGAGAAATACAAATACAGTACCATGATTGAAATAGTTGCTCTTACAAGGCTTTACATGCCTCCAAACAAACCTCTACACGTATTTGGCGTAGGGCATCCAATGATAATACCATTTCTAGTGGCTTTAGGAGCAGATCTATTTGATTCAGCATCCTACATAATCTATGCTAGAGATGGAAGATACATGACTAACAATAGCACTAAAAGAGTTGATGAGCTAAGTTACTTCCCATGCGCGTGCCCTGTATGCTCTAAGTATTCGCCAAGAGAATTGCTTGAATTACCCAAGGATCAATTCATTAAGGAGCTGGCGCTACATAACTTACATAAAATATCTGAAGAATTAAGGAGGGTAAAGCAAGCAATAGTAGAAGGAAGGTTGTGGGAGTACATTGAGGAGCGGAAGAACTCTCATCCAAGCCTTAGAGAGGCATTCGAAGTATTAAAGAAGTACATCGATTTATTGATGAAGTACACGCCTAAGTCTAAGACCCCAACTCATTCGCTTCTCATAAGCGATTATGAATCTAGAAACAACCCTAAAGTCCTTCACTTCAAGCACAGTATTGAAGAATTTATATGGAAGCCCATCGATAAAGTGATATTGCTTCCAGCAATAGAGAAACCTTATGGCGAGTCAGCAATCATTAAGAACATTCCAATGGAGATCGCCTCTAAGACGAACATCGATGATCTCTACTTTTATCACCCAATACTTGGAATATTTCCAGCACTAGTCTCTAATACCTATCCCTTATTTCAACACGAGGAACCCGAGATAATGCAGTATCCTCAATCAATGTGCATGGAATTACTTCGTGAAGTTGTGAGGTTCATTGATAGAACTAAGCCTAAAGAAGTAATTCTACTGGCTTTAGAGGAAATTGAATGGAGTAGGTGCTTAGGAGAAATGCTTAGCCATAGGAGATTACATGTACATTGGATAAGGGGGTTTAGAGCCTCTCTCCAATGATTTTTGTATATTTCTCTCCACTTCCTCAATCATTTCAGCTTCTCTACTTAGCTGAGAGGTATCTATGCTTACATCTAGAGCATCTGATAGAGCTGTAATAGCTGTAGCTGAGGCTCTCGGATCAGGCCTATAGGGTTCAGCGTATGAAAGTATAGTTATTCCAGGGACTTCAAATATATCTAAGTACATCATTAGTAGAGCTAGTGGACCTACTACGTACCTCTCCTCAAGTATAGGAGCATTCATCTTTCTTCTAGTTCCCCCGAAAGGTATCCATCTATAAATTTCTCCACTACTCTCTCTTATTGATGGATCAAGTCCTCCAAGTAGGAATGCTTCGCTGACTTCTAACTCTTTTAACCACTGTGCAATTGCTTTAGTGAACTTTGTTCTCTCACGTGCTTCAGGCACAGTGTGGTTTACTAAGACAAGCATCTTTACGTCATTCACTAACCCGTAGTATAGTTCAAATGGGTATACAACTCCTACGTTGTTTATGTAGAATGTTGATTCAGGCACATATAGTGTTTCAATGAAGCCAGCCCTCTTGAGGTTCAATGCATAAGCTAGGTGCTTAGACGCTAAGTAGCCTACAAGGCCAAATCCTGGAAATCCCGTTATGAATATTGAACTACGTAGCTCCTCTTTATTAACTTTATTTAAAACTATGTTTATTTTACCCACGACTTCCACCTACCTATGTGTTGCTAAAGTGATAGGAATATATTAAGCTACACAGTCTTCAGCTTCACAGCATCTCTAATGGATTCTCTTACTCTAACTGCTCCCCCTCTCTTAAAGTAGGTTATTAGCCATCCAGGCATTAAGGCTTTACCTACTGCTATAACTTTTAAGTCTTCACATAATGCTATTACCTCATCGTAAGGCCTTATGTCTGGATCAGCGAAGACTACGTGGGAAGCAAAGATGCTTCCCTTACTTACTTCCACTGCTTCACAATAATCTCTTCCAACAATTACTCTAAGGTGAGGTATAGGCAATAGATCGTTTAATCTCAGCCCGCCGTATATAGTTAAAGTAAACCTATAGTCTTCAGCTCTTAGGAATGCTAAAGGCACGTTATTTAGATAGATAGCTCTAATTTTTTGTGTTTTACGCGATTTAGCAATCATAACTTCACTTGGGATAAACTCTTCTCCTACTCCCTTGAACTGTAGTGAAGCTATTAAACGAAGTTCCTTAAGCTCCCTTAAAGTAGGCTTCACTATTGGTAAGCTTGAGCTAAATCAACACACCTCCTCTCGCTTACTTTAAGTACATGGATAGATATGTGAGTAGCTGGTATAAAGCTAAAGGTGAGTTGATTAGTTGTTCACTAAATATTTATTCTCAGAGGGCTCCGTAATCCCAGGTGCGGAGGGTGGATACAGTAATAGTTAAGGCTATCATTGGTGCAACGTACTTAGGCTTAGTTGCTGCAATAACTGTGGGGATTGACAGGCTTAAAGCAGCACTGGCTGCTGTTGCTATAGCTGTCTTAGTAAGCATTTTTTCTACAGCTATAAGCCCTCTGGATGTGTTACACTATATAGATCTGGATGTAATCGGCTTAATAGTATTTGCATCAGCGATCTCGTGGTTTATGGAGGACTGCGGGTTAGTTAAACTCATCGCTCTAAAGATCGTGAAGTTAAGTAAGGGAAGCACTCTACGCTTAACATTGCTGACGAGCATCATTGGAGGGCTTTTAAGTACATTTATGGAGAATGTGTCAGTCGTACTCATATTATCCCCTATAGTGATCACTACATGTAATATGGCAGGCATAAACCCCGTCTCAGTAGTAGTAATGATGGCTCTTTCAATAAATATAGCTGGCTCAGCTCTACTTGTAGGAGATCCTCAAGCAGCTATAGTTGCCTCAAGGTACAACTTAGGATTCTTCGATTTCATATACTACTTAGGTAGGCCATCGATGTTCATAATAGTGTTAGTAGGTATGCTTACTGCAACACTTCTTTCACCAGTATACGCTAAGCCCAGTAGAAGTTCATTTAGCCACAATTTTACTGAGATTAACTCAGCTGAAGTTGATAGGAAATATGCTGCAGCCGTAACATTAGCTCTCATAGCTAAGATAGCTTTACTCAGCTTAAGGAAGGAGTTAGGTCTCAGTTTAACAGCATCAGCCGCTGCCCCGACTTTAGTTCTAATAACTCTCTATGGCTTAAGGAAGAGGAGAGAATTGCTTAAAGCTGCCCTCGACTACAGACTACTGATCTTCATAGCTTTAATGTTTTACTTAGTTGGATTCATGGATAAGAGTGGTTTAACTACAGATATTGCTAACATGATCTTATTGTATGGCGGCAGTATTATTGAGACGTCAGCTCTACTAATACTGCTTTCAGCTTTAGCTTCATCAGTTATCGATAACATACCCATTATAACTGCAATGATCCCTGTAGTAAACGCTATTGCTGCTAACTATAAGAATGTAGAACCAGTTGTACTTGCCTGGGGTCTTTTAATTGGTGCAACCATAGGCGGCAATGCTACATACATAGGTGCTTCATCAAACTACACCGCTGTACGAATACTTGAAAAGCATGGAGAGAAGGTGAGCTTCATGGACTTCCTTAAAATAGGGGGCATATATACTTTAGTCTCACTCATTGCTTCAACTACACTATATTACTCACTTTACTATGAATTTATGAACCCATAGCCTTAATCAAGATCTGGAATTATTGGAGGCTTCATACGTAATTCAACTAGTGGAATGGATACTCCAGGTTTAGCTACCTTACTGAATTCCAGCCTTTCATCATTGCTTGATATAACTATGTAGTTTGCTTGAACGATCTTTTCCTCTTCCACGCTATCGCATACATGGTAGTACAGCACTGGTAGACCATACAACTTATAGTAGTCTCTAAATAAGCCAAGCATTCCTACAATTAATCTCTCTTTATCTTTAAACTTAAGTAAGAAGACTGACTGCGCTACTGGAGTCATGTATGTAACAGCTATTCTAACTAAGTCATTAAGTGAGGAAACTCTTATTGGAAGCACCTTCTTAAGCTCGCTTTCTTCATCCACTTATATCACCACTAAACATCTCTATTTTCAGTTGCAAACGTTATTTTCTCTAGGTCCTTTAGAGCTTTAAAGTATATTCTACCTACATGAGTTAAACTTTCAAAATCATTATTGCTTTTTACACCACTAATAAGAGTTTCTAAAGGCACTAATATCAGCCTCTGTTCCAAGCCCCCATATTCATAGATCTTTGATCCATCGTAGCGGTAGACCATTGATGGAACAAGGCCCTTAAGTGAGTTACTGACATAGAGAACGCTGCCTGGCACCATTAGGGGCAAGGAGTTCTCCTCCACTCTAGTCTTAAGTATATGGCTTAGCGTTAAGTAATTTACATACAGCGGGTTTATTGAAGCAATCATAGCGCTCGCTCCAAGAACTCTATAGACTCTGGCGATCTCTGGATAGTACACTTCATCATCTATCACTATTCCTATGGTTAGACCCTTAGTTCTAAATAATTCTATGCTTTTACCAGCCTTGATTCCACTAGCAACCTCCTTACTTGACACAACTAATTTCCTTCTCTTAGCTAAGAGCTTCCCTTCATAGTTTATGAACAGACTTGATACATAGTGATATGCACCGGCTTTCTCTAAGAACCCAGAGACTATTATGTTAACCCTCTCAAGCCTCGCAAGTGCAGCTATTATTTTAGCAGTCTTATCGGACGTTAATTCAAAGAACTTCTTACGTGCTTCTTCAGAAACTCCATCAATACCCACTACTGGACCAGTGTTAAAGAATGGGGGGAGTATTATGTATCTTGCTCCCAGTTTTTTAGCTAACCTAATGTTCTTAATTACGTTTTGTATATTTCTCTTTCTTGCAAAGGCTATTACTTTACAGTGAATTATGGCTATGTATCTCCCGGCATCACTTTTCCCTAAATAATCTACATCTACTTGTCCTCTTCCCTGCAGGCTCTCTTCCGCCATTTGCTCGAATCAACCCCTAGAACACTTACTTCAAGTTCTTTATAAATGTTCTCTAGAACATCCTGATAATGCTTACGGCCTTCCTCAATCATTGTCATCAATTCCTCAAGTTTCCTAGTAGTTTCAACGCTGACTATTTCTCTAAAGAACTCATTAAAGAACTCTGCGACACTGAATGCCCTTTGAGTAGGGTAAAGAGCCTTTACCTTAGGAGACACTTTTATGTACCTCCTATCAATGAGTGTTTGAATAATTTTAGCATAAGTACTTGGCCTTCCAACACCATTCTCCTTCATCCACTTAACTACATCATGGAATTTCGGGAGGGGGGGAAGGACTTTCTTAACTTTAGTTATGTAATACTCGCCCTGCTCCACAGGCTTTCTCAAGGCTATAACACTGTATACTTCAAGAAAGCCTGACTTAACTGGAGGCTCTACGTGAACCTCTACTGATTTTACTAAGGACTCATTAAATTTAACCTTCAACAGCTGTTTTCTAACAATAGCTGAAGTCATTTGGCTTGAAATAAATCTTCTAAATATTAAATCGTATACTTGTAAGTGATGCCTAGTCAGAGGCTTTGGTAAAACTAAGATGTTTTCTCGAACTAAGTGCAATAACCGTTCAGCATCTATAGGCCTGGTAGGCCTTATAGCCTCATGAGCTCCTCCAACACCCCACGTCCTCGGCTTAAATAATTCCTTAAACATGTCTCCATATCTTTCACTAATGTAGTCTGCCGCTACTCTTATCCCTACATCGCTTACGCGAATGCTATCGGTTCTATGGTAAGTTATAAGGCCCATTTCAAAGAGGTCCTGAGCTACTTCCATGATTTTAGTTGATGAAAGCCCGTATTTAAGTGAAGCATCTGCTAAGAGAGTATCTGTAGTGTAAGGAGGAGGTGGATTAATTTCCTCCTCAACGACTCCAATTAGTTCCACGATTGCCTTACTCCTCTCTAACTCAGCTTCAGATAAGCCCGCTCTCTCAAGGTCTCCATAATCTAGCTCTAGTTTAATAATGTCACCTATTGTTACCACGTACTTTATAGCTCCACAGCTCTCTGCTTGCTTACGCTCATAGAATCTTTCAATAACGTAATTGAGTACAGGGGTCTGTACTCGTCCAGCGCTCCAATTCTTGTTGATCGAGCTACAGCATTCAACTACGCTTCTCTTAAGAATGTTTACACAATACCATGGCCATAGGTCATACCAAAGCTTTTGAGACAAAGCAAAGCCCAGCCACCTATCCTCAATCCTCCTAACTATCTGGGATTCTACAAGAGCTGTATTGAGATCCCTGCAGTTTCTAATAGCATTAATGACAGCTTTCCTCGTAACTTCATGGAATTCCACCCTCATTACACTCCTTGAGAAAGGCCTTAGTAAAACAGCTAGATCCCAAGCTATTTTCTCACCTTCAGTATCTGGATCAGTGCCTATAAAGACTACGTCTACTTCGCTTGCAAGCTCCCTTAGTGCTTTAATTACATCAAGCTTCCTATGAATGTTCTGCGACCTGCACTTAGGGCATATTAAGTCCTCGTTAGTGAATTGATATCCACAGTCTAAGCACTTCTTTATATCAGTGTACTCAGGTATGAAGAGTCCATTAACTCTATGGACTCCATAGCCGTGGACTCCAGCATCTACAGCTAAGTCATAGACGTGGCCTCCGCTTGCAACTATAGTAAGAATGTAGTCCTCTGTAACGACCTCATAGGCCTTTAATCCACTTAATAGAGCTCTTATACTTGGCCTTCCGAAGAATGATGCAATGGTCTTAGCTTTATTAGGTGATTCAACCACTAAGAGAGCGGGTTGTGGAAGTTTAATGTTTAATTTATAGATCGCCTCGCCCTCCAAGATCTTTTTAACAATGTCCCTATCCTTATCTATATCCACAATCACTTTTTCTAAATCTATTGTTGAAAGATCCTTTAATGAAAATTCCTCAAAGATATACTTTAGCCTTCTCTCAATGCCATGAAGTAGGCTCAGGTCATCAACTATTATTATTGAAAGACCCTTCGTTAGTCCACCTGGATACATTCTTGAAGCTCTTCCACTAGCTTGAATGTATGTGGCTGCATCTGGCAACATTATATAGATCTTTCCCTCTTCCTCAACAACGCTTACCTCCCCAGAGTTCCTCAGCTTCTCTAAGACATCTGTTCTTGCAAGAAGTCTTCTAACTACTTCAACTGCTTCTAGAAGGATCTTGGTGAAGCCCTTCTCAAAGACTCCTCCTTTAATAGCTTTCTCTAATTCCTCATTTAATTTAGCTAAAGATCCTGCTGTCATTCTTCTCGTTTTAGACGTTATTCTTGTATATAAGTTATCAATAGTCCTTCTTTCATCTCCCCCTATTACTCCTTTAAGAATTGAAAGTATTTTTATAAGTTCCTGCACTCTGATGGACTCTATGTTAATGCTAAGCTTATGGCGTGGAACGCCTACGAAAATCGTGTAACGCACTCTCTCAGGGAGATCAAGTCCTCTAACCATTACTCCATAGTATGTTGCAACTCCAACGAGGACATCTACTTCACGGCTTAAGAACTTCTTAAGAATTCCTAAATCCTTTCTTGCATGGAGAGTTTCAGCTCTCACCCCGTGCTGCTTCAAGTATTTAGCTAGGAACTCAGAGTACTCAATGCCTTTATCTACAGTAACGTATATTAATCCCCCATCTCCAAGCCTCTTTACAAGCTTTAAGACCTCTTCTTCAGGAAGTCCTCTTGGCATTAAGTATGCATCAACAATATTCCTGAGCATTTCTCCACGAGAACCAGCTTCAAACCCTAACAAAAGCCTAAACAGCTTTGGATGGAGACCTCTCGGCCTTCCCGTAGCACTTGATACTACGAGTACTGTATCTATTCCTTTGGTAGCGCTTGCCAAGACCTCCTTGAGCTTCATTAATCTCTCCTTAACTCCTTGCCTCTCTACACCGCTAAGCCTCTTAACATTTGTCATCAGTTTTAGAGCTTCAATAGCAGCATCGATCTCTTTTCTAAACCCCATTACTTCAAGTAAAGCTCTTACACTTCTTCCACTTCTTAATACTGCATCTACATCATCTATAAAGATTAGCTTGTACTTATGCTTACTTAGCTCATCCTTGTGTAAAAGCATGAACTTCGACGTAGTCATTAATACATTGAACTCTCCACTACGCATTACTTTCAGCGCTTCTTCCCTATAGAGCTTAGGCATGTTTGCATGCAAAGCTAATACTTTGACTTTATCCCCTAACTTAGCGTTTTCAATTAATGAAAGCATCTTTAAATAAGCTTGGTTCAAGAGGGTTCTAGTAGGAAACACTAAGTAAACCTTTCCTAAACTTCCTTTAACTAAGTAAAGCGATATTAGTAGACCGAATAGAGTTTTTCCAACGCCTGTTGGAGCTACTATTGAAAAACTCTTTCCACTGAATATCCTCTTAGCCCACATTCTTTGAGCGCTCCAAAGCTTAAACCCCTGAGTTGCTTTAAAGAAGAATTCCTCAAAGTCCTCAAGTAATTCCTCCACCTTCATTAATTTCTCAAGATCTGAATTAGAACTCTTTACTGAGTGGAAATAGTACTCTTTCATTAACTTAGCGTAATCACTTAAGTCAGTTCTACTCACAATGTTCTTAAAGTCATCTTCCTTTAAGCACTTTGGACACGGCGCTCCATAAATTAATCTTTCATCAGTGTTTACTCCTCCGCACACTACACAGGAATGTCTATAGTACCCTCTTACTTTTACGCCTCCATGGGGCTTCATGTCGCTTTAGCACTCCTTCAATAGATTGTTCTTTATTCATAGCATAACTGCTATTACAGTTATATATGCATAGCGTTGTAACATGCATAGTCATGGGTAGCTATGAGAGATCTTAACGCGCTCATTTAATAACTCTATCTCTTAAGATTACTAAGAATGAAAAATGGTTCCAACACTCTATGTCTTTAATTTAACTACTTTATCTGGGTAAACTACTATGCCTTTATCGGATATCTCAAATAAGTGCCTTTTCATGCTATGGGATGTCCCCCTCATCTTCCAAATTATTAAGCTTCTCACGAGTTCTCCATCAACTTCATCCATGTCGAGTCTGACTATGCCGTCTGCAGCGTGTTCTACTCCAGGGCCTCCAAAACCTCTTTCAGTTACAGAGACTTGAGATATGAGCATTGAAGTAGTGCCCATTCCGCTTAACAACTTCTTTAATTGAAGGACAACAGATCTTGCTATAGAGGGCTTAGTTAAGTAAAGAGTCGAGACTGAATCTACGACAACTCTTTGAGCTCCAGTATCGCTTATTGCTTGCTTCACTACGTCAACTATTATTCCTACATCAGTTGGATCCTTGACTACATACTTCTCTCTCTTAGCTGCTTCACCTACTCCAGCGGTGAATGCATCAACTATAGCAAAGGCTCCCTTAGCTTCATAGTTCTTTACATCCCAGTTAAATTGCCTCATGTTTATTCTTACTTGAACTGGGTGCTCCTCTAGTGCAACATAAATACCTGGTTCACCTATCTGCAGCCCATTCCATAGGTATTGCATGCCCATAATACTCTTTCCTGTGCCTGGGCCACCCGCTATTAAGACAACGTTTCTCTTTGGAATACCTCCATTGAGTATTTCATCTAAGCCTGGAATACCTGTTTTAACTCTCTCAACCAACTCACTTCACCTAAAGTTATTTATATAATGCTATTTAAGTAGATAAAGTTATTTTTCTACTTCTGAATACTCTAAGTGGATTAGGTGGACTCGTTGAGTGATAAGAGTAAAGAAGTAAAGCTAACTGTTGAACAAGCTTACCCAGGTGATGCTGGCAGGAAGATTGCTAGAGTTGGCCGTAGCTTAATGAATAAACTTGGGCTATCCACAGGGGACTTCATTGAAGTAGAGGGGCCTAAGGGAAAGATCCTTGCACAAGTGTGGCCTTTAAGACCAGACGATGAGCCTAGGGAAATAGTTAGGTTAGACAGCAACTTGAGGAGAGCAATAGGCTCTGGAATAGGTGAAGCAGTTATAGTAAGACCTGTTAAAGTCGAACCAGCTACTAAAGTAGTGCTTGCTCCAATTGAAGCTAGACTTGTTGGAACTGACTTAAGGGATCTAGAGGAATACGTGAAGCAGACACTTATGAGAAAGCCTATATCTAAAGGGGAAGTAGTATCAGTTGAAATATATAATTGGAGAATACAATTTCTAGTTACTTCCACTCAACCTACAAGTAACGTCTACGTAACTGAGTCAACAGAGCTAGTGATTAGGGGAGAGCCAGTTAGCATGGAGGCTGTTGAAAGGCAGAAGGGCATTCCAAAAGTGACGTGGGAGGACATAGGGGATCTTGAGGAGGCAAAGCAGAAGATAAGAGAGATGGTTGAATGGCCTCTAAAGCGCCCTGAGCTATTTGAGCGCCTAGGCATTGAGCCTCCTAAGGGTATTCTACTTTATGGTCCACCTGGAACAGGTAAGACTCTTCTAGCTAAAGCATTGGCAAACGAAATAGGGGCATACTTCATAGCTATAAATGGACCAGAGATCATGAGTAAATACTATGGAGAAAGTGAAGCAAGGCTTAGAGAGATATTTGATGAAGCTGAAAAGAATGCTCCAGCAATAGTCTTCATAGATGAAATAGACAGCATAGCTCCAAAGAGGGAGGAAGTTGTTGGAGAAGTTGAAAAGAGAGTAGTATCTCAATTACTCACTCTAATGGATGGATTAAAGGGAAGAGGAAAAATAATAGTTATTGGAGCAACTAATAGGCCTGATGCCCTCGATCCAGCTCTTAGGAGGCCTGGTAGATTTGATAGGGAAATAGAGATCAGGCCTCCAGATAAGAATGCTAGACGGGAAATACTATTGGTTCATACAAGAAATGTGCCTTTAGCTGACGACGTAGCCATAGATAAATTAGCTGACGTAACTCATGGATATACTGGAGCAGACTTAGCTGCTTTAGTCAGAGAAGCAGCAATGATAGCCCTCAGGAAATTTATATCTGAAGAGAAGGTAGATCTGTCAAAACCTATACCGCCAAGCATTTTACAGAAGCTAAAGGTGACTATGAAGGACTTCGTTGAAGCTATGAAGGGCGTTGGGCCTTCATTAATTAGAGAAGTATTTGTAGAAGTACCTGAAGTGCATTGGGACGATATAGGTGGTCTAAATGATGTAAAGCAACAGCTTAGAGAAGCAGTCGAATGGCCTTTAAAGTATCCGCGAGTATTTGAAGAAATGGGCATTGAGCCTCCTAAGGGTATTCTACTTTATGGTCCACCTGGAACAGGTAAGACTCTTCTAGCTAAAGCAGTTGCTACTGAGAGTGGAGCTAACTTCATAGCAGTTAGAGGACCAGAAGTATTGAGCAAGTGGGTTGGAGAAAGCGAAAAAGCAATAAGAGAAATATTTAGACGCGCAAGACAAGTTGCTCCAGCAGTAATATTCTTCGATGAAATAGACAGCATTGTCCCAGTAAGAGGAGGGAGATTCGATAGTGGTGTAACTGATAGAATAGTGAATCAACTTCTCACAGAAATGGATGGAATAGGTAGGTTAAAGAATGTTGTAGTAATAGCTGCAACTAATAGGCCGGATATACTTGATCCAGCTCTTTTAAGGCCTGGCAGATTTGATAGACTTATTTACGTTCCTCCACCAGACTTTGCTGCAAGAGTAGAAATATTTAAAATACATACAAGGAACATGCCTCTATCAAAGGATGTAGACTTAAATGAATTAGCTAAGAAGACTGATGGATATACAGGAGCCGATATAGCTGCAGTATGTAGGGAAGCAGCTATGATCGCTTTAAGAGAGGAGTTTATAAATAGAGGTCATTTAGACATGAAGATCGTTGAGATGAGGCACTTCATAAAAGCAATAGACGTCGTGCCTCCAAGCCTTAGCAAGGATCTCGTGGAAATGTATGAAGCCCTCTCTAAATACTTAAAGACAGGGATCCTGAAGGAAAAGCGTTTACCTGGAACTACATATATAGGGTAAAAATAAGCCCTCGTCTTAAGCATCTCAGGAAAACACCTTTGTCACAACATCCCTTAACAATTCTACAAACAGTATTTATTTTATATACTACAATTATTCAAGCCGGGTACTTTTGTTTCTCACTGCTATTTAGTATTATTGACGTAAGCTTCTTCCAATAATCCTATGACGATAGACGTGGACTATCATGATTAAACGACTATTTCTCACTGAGGAGCCTTAAGGACTCTTCATGAAATACTACAGTAGCAAGCTTAGTACTCTATCGCGGAGTATGGAGAAAGCTTTAGTAAACAACGGTATAGCCCATAGTACTTAGAGAACATCGCTTAATTAAGGAGACTGCTTAAGTAAAGTACTGAGTGATGATAGGGGACCTCTAGAAGAGATCTACTGAAAGATGATGTTGGGCCAAAGCGCTGACATGTGTTTAGGTAGCGAATTTTTCAGAGCTCTTTAAAAAGCCTCCTCATATTTTTAGATACTAGAAGCCAGCGGGTTAGCATAGTGAGTACAATAGCTTTCATAGATTCATCAAGGTACCCATTCTTGGTTGACATAGATGAATTTATTGAGAAAAAGTGGCCTGGATTAAGCTTAGTAGAACTACTGTTGCATAATGCGGCAGGCATCTTAGATAAAGCCATAGATAATGTAAAAGCCATAGCGCTTGGGAAGGCATCTCTAGAACGCAGTGAAGGCATGGAAAGTGAAGTAATACTATTTTATGCAACCATGCTTCTCACAGCTTTAACTGGAAACAAGTGGCTACTGGACAGAGCATGCCTTCATTATGCAAAAAGATCTTCTGGAAGCTTAATTAAAGAACCTCCAGAGAACATAATTTCAATAGCTTTAGCACTTGGAGTAAACATAAGTTACTCACCGAATGCTTCACCAAGAATACCTGTTAGTGCAAGAAAAGGATCAGTTATATACAAAGAGCTTCCATACAGTCTTCCAGTAGAGCAATACTTGAAATATGTAAGGAGAATAGCAAGCGATCCAAAGTATTCCCTCGCGAATCAAATTGTTAATGGTGGTAAAGCATACATAGATAAGGAGACTTTAGTGAGAATTCTTGAAGAAAGAATGTTTGGGTATTTAAAGGAGAAATTTAAGCCCATTGAAGAATGCCCAATTCAATTAAAAGATGTGCTGGAGAAAATTAATGAGGCTCTAAGCAGTGTTGGAATAGCGAACGTAGGATATCCGCTAGAGAGCAAAGGAGTACGCTACGTCGATGAGTCATACTTAGGGAGAATCAGTGGAAAGCTTATAGAAACAGCGTTTCCACCATGCATAATGAGAATACTTGAGTCATTAAAGAAGGGTGAAAACCTAAGCCATGGCGCCCGCTTCACATTTGCAGCCTTTCTTATAAAAGCTGGAGCAAGCATTGAGGAAGTTTTAGAATTATTTAAACACTCACCTGACTTTAATGAAAAGATAGCTCGGTATCAAATAGAGCATACAGCTGGTTTGAGAGGATCGAAGAGATCCTATATGCCTTACAGCTGTAACAAAATGAAGTCAACCGGGCTTTGTCCCGTGGAAGCCGGCTGTAATGTAAAGAACCCCATTGTAGCCTATAGAAGGAACTTGTCAAAAATCATTGAAGAAAGACCGAGATCTTCTGCTGAAGCATTTAAACAGAAGTAGAAATCGTGCCTAATATAAAGCCGAATTTCTACAACACTATGTATGTAACATTATTGACTTTTAATTGACTGCTTTGCTACATAGGGAGGTATTGAAGTTGCATGGAGGGTATAGTGACTCCCGGGAAGTATTTTTCAGGTTCATCAACCAATAGCTTTAATGCTTTACACGCTATATCTCTAGTCTCTTCAATAATCTTCCTCTCACTAACCTTAAGCTCGTCCGCCACTTCACCCCACCCTTTTCCCTGAAGGACTTTGCCTATGAGTATTTCCTCCTGTACTTTACTTAACTTAGGTCTAGAAGATGCTTCTAACAACCAGTAATACTTAGCTATCAAGTACATTAAATCTGCTGATGCTTCAAAAGTCATAGATCCATTGCAGTAAGCCCACAATCTATCCACTTGTATTGGAGTGCAAAAGACTTGTTTAAAGTCCTTTATTAAGGACGCACCTTGTTCAAGCATTAACTTAGCAACAGCTATCTCCAGATCTCTGTAATTGACTGGAATACTGTTAAGAAGTTTTAATGTAAACTCCCTTGAAGCGATGTTAACTAAGTCTTCAGCTATGGTTGAGATGGGCTTAATCACTATTACAGTATATTCTCCGCTCACTGGGTTCCTAGCTGGCGATATATGGATTATTTTAAAACCTAGTTTAAGCCAAAACCTTAGAAGATCTTCGTTAACTCCAAAGCCTGCTCCAACCCAATTTAATCCAATACTCTTGGCCTCCTCAATGACTTTAGATAAGGCCCAAGTGCCAATACCCCTTCCCTGTAGGCTTGGGTGAGTTGCTATTCTCACTATTCTTAAGCCTTTTGTATTAGCGAACTCCACCATTCTTAGGTGCTTGAGGAATCTATCTGGAATTATGTTGCCAGGTATTTTTCCTCCCTTTAAAAGCTCTAAAGCTTCACTTCTTTCAATAGGACCCTCTATAGCTGCTTGAATGGCGCAAACCACTTTTCCTGACGGAAGTTTCACTGCCCTAATTATATGATGGGGTGCATCAGCGATCATTCCAAGGTCGTCCGGCTCATTCCTATAATGAGCTAGTACATATATTCCAAAGAGTTGCCTAAGCTCTTCTTCACCTTCAGGTGAAAAGAGGTACTTAGGATCGTATTTCACATACTCTAATTTTAAGTTTTCTACAGCTAATTGATCCTCCTGATTCAACTCACATGGCTCAGCGTCGAGCAATAATGCATTGAACTGCCACTTCTCAATAGGATCGTCGTCTGCATACCTTATGGGCTCCTTCATTTCGTACTCGTATATTACAGCTCTTGGGTCTTTCCTCACTCTGCCTAAAAACCTTAATGAGAAGCCTCTGCCAGCTCCTTCATAGCCGTGTATTGTTGTAGAGACTACGACTCTGCTGTGAGCTTCCCATATCTTATAGAGTATTGTTACGCTAAGTCCAGCAGCTTCGTCAATTACAACAATGTCCCCCTTTAGCTTAGGTATAGCTATTGGCTCCCAATACTCTATTGAGAACTTCTCTCCACGAAGCTCAATTACATTATTTCCCCTAACTTCTGTAGAATAGCTTAACCCAAGTTTCTCAAGAGTTTGCCGCGCAAGCATCATTAATGATTGCACGTTTGAAGGCTCTGGCGCTGTAATTAAAATTCTCACCTTAGGTTTAATTTTGCTGAGAACGTATACCAAACCGACTACTCCTATGCCTACTGCACACGATTTCCCCCTTCCACGGTCAGCTACTATTACTGCTAGCTTTTTCTCCCCCTTCCTAGGTTTTTCATAGAAGCGCTCAATGATATTAATAACATCCACTTGATCTTGTGTTACAGCTTGCTCGTAAACTATTAGTGGAAACATAGTTTCTTTAGGATATTCAATAGACTTTGCGCTCTTAGCATTAACCTTAGAGAACTCGAAGCTCTTTACAATAACTTCTCCATCTGCATCATATATAGCTATGTTATTGTGTTCTAATAACTTCCTCTTAATCCACTCTATGAATAC
>Ga0209394_1001119_pt1 | contig 16992 bp, 16 predicted proteins | sample JNZ201metaG_FD_184122 | JGI IMG/M metagenome (GOLD analysis project Ga0209394, IMG submission 184122) | Hot spring microbial communities from Jinze hot spring, China to study Microbial Dark Matter (Phase II) - JNZ 20120812A (SPAdes) (version 3) ... | reverse complement strand
GTATACTTGATGATATTTATAAGAAAAATATCTATATAATTCATTATTCACACTTAACTCCTTCTTTAGTATTAGTTTTTTTTATTTCTATGTTTCTTTTCTTTGTAAATACTAATATAATAAAAAGAACTCTTTTTCTGATATTGGCTGTTTTAATTTTTCTCAATATTCTTTGGTTGAGAAGAAGGGCAGGTCTTTTGGGTATATTAATCAGTTTTATGTCCCTTTTTTTTATTATGAAAATTAATTTTAAAAAGATAGCTTCAATTATTTTTTTATTCTTTCTTATTCTGCTACCCTTTCTTTGCATACCAACATTGCGTGAGAAATTTATAATTCGTGATGATAAAATAGATCTAATTATGAAGGATGTTGAGAGAAAACATTTAGAACAATACTCTTCTATAGGACCAAGACTTTATGAATGGTCAAGGTCTTTTAAAAGAATAGCGGAATCTCCTTTTGTGGGGACTGGTCTTGGTAGAAAGATAGCTAAATTGACTTTTTATAAAGATTCTATTATAGGACACCCACATAATACTTTTATAAGTATAGCTGTACAGTCTGGCCTTCAAACAATAATTTGCTTTTTTATTTTTCTTTTTATTATATCTTACAAAACATTTAAAAATTTAAAATATATTTTAGAAAGAGAAAAAAAGATTGATTGGTTTTTAATGTGCTCTTTTATGTATTTGATTTCTTACTTTGTGATGGCAAATTTTGCTGGTTTTGAAGAAAAAGCTGGATTTATACCTTTTTGGGTAGTAACTGGAGCATTAGTTGGTTATAATACCTCTCTAAAATTATTAAACAGGCCTCAATAATTATGGATTATTCTTTAATCAATAGATTTTAAATATTTATTATGATTATACCAAGTAGAGAGAATAAAAAGCCTTATAAAAAGATTTCTGAATAATTTTTTCTCGGTTTTCTCTTTCAACATATGATAGACTTTTAAAATTCCTTTTTTATTCCAAAGTTCGCATGAAAAAATTTCATCTCTAACTCTTTCTTTTGCTTTTAAAAGAAAGCTGTAGGCATCAAAGCCATAAGAATATTTGCCTAACCGATCAGAGTCAAGGTTTAGATGTTTTTTAAGGAGGTCCCGAAGAGGAATTTTGTTTCGGAAATTTTTGCGGTCAAATAGTAATTTCTCTGGAAGCCTGCTTATGTATTCAGCTATTCTTTTATTATACCAAGGAAAGATAATCTCTGCCCCAAAGACCTCACCAAAATTTCTGACTTTTCGCATCACCAAATCAAATTCCACATGAGTACCCCATAGATCGGCTTTGAGATCAAAATAATCCCAGTTTTTTCTTTCCTTACTCTCCTTTTTCCAATAGTTATAAATGGGAGTGACCTTGGAGTAGATTTTCTGGGCATCTCTTAAGGTAAAACCACTTAATCCGATCCATTCAGCCCTTGTTTTGGTAAAAGATTGTAGGGGGTTGCCTGTGGGAAAACAGTCACTTAAAGGCCTTAAAAAATGAAATAGGGAAAAAAGTTTTTGCCTCTTATACTCAATTGGCCTTGGCACATGACCAAAATAAACGTCATTGCCACTTCCATCTACTACATAACTGCCTTTAAAGTCTAACTGGGATGCATAAATTGGATAAACAAGAGAAATTCCATCTATACAGGGATGTGAGATTTCTGTAAAATAATATTCGTACAAATTCCATAAACTTTTATCAATACTTTCAGGTAAATAGAGTTTTTGATGCCTGAAACCTAATTTTTTAGCAATGGCTTCCGCAATAGAGCTTTCATCCTTTTTATCTCCTGTTGATAAGGTGAGACAAGTAATATTTTCACGTAGATAAGAAGAATGTAAGGCTAAAACTATGGTATTACTATCTTTCCCTAAACTTTGAAAGAGGTATATTTTCCCTTCGCTTGGGATCCTTTCCTCAATGGTTTCTCGCAACAATTTAAGGAGGACTTCTTCTTTGAATTCTCCTTCTTGCCTAAAAGAACTGTGGAAGGGAAATTGATGATGAAAGGAGATAGCGAGATTCTTATTAGTGTAATTAAGGCTTGCCCTGTCTCCCAAGCTCAGCACAAAAATTTCTTTATAAATGGTTCTTGGCGTGGGAATGACCCCGCTTAACAAATAAAAGGAGAGGCCTTCCTCAGAGAGGGTAAGGGGCTTTTCCACATCAGGGCTATCTAATAGTGCTTTCAAGTTGGTGCTATAGAGGATATAATCTCTTTTAGGGGAAAGATATATATATAAAGGGCCCTCACTTTCCAGGGGACCCCATAATTCCAAATTAAAATCCTCTGAAAACTCTTTTTTGCTAACAAAACCCTTCATTTCACTGTGTTCTATTATAGATTAAGTAATAGCTCTCTTATTCCCAATTTCTTGCTTTTTAGGGTATGTCTCTTTATTAGTAAAAATTTGAGTATTATAGCCATATTATAGATATACTTCAATTTGAGATTATATTCCTTTACATAGGTATCAAAAAAATATTCCCAAAACTTCTCCCCATTGGTAGGAAAATATTTATAAAAGGAAAATTTTAGCTGGCTTAAATCTTTGATTTGATAGTATGTAGAAAAAGAGGGATGATACAAGATGCGAGATACATCGATGAGATATAGAAGGCCCTCCTTTTCATCCCAATAAAAATGATTAAGGTAACAGTCCTGATGAAAGATTTTTTCCCTGTGAAGCTTAGCTAAATAGAAGGCTATCTTTTCCATAAAGAGATTTATTTGGATTAAGTCCTTTTCCTCATAGTCTAATATGGTCTTTCCCTCTAAAGCCTTTGTGCCAAGAAAGGCCTCCTTTTGACTCTTATAGAAAAAGATAGGTATAGAGGTAGGGAAACCCTTGGACCAGAGAAAGATAATGTTATTCCATTCCCTCTCTGCTTCAGATAAGTTTTCTAAATATTTTTTTATATAAATTTTGCAATTTTTAAGCTCAAGCCCCCTCACTTGGCGATATCTCTTTTGATGTCTAAAAAAGAGGAAATATCGTTCGTGGAGGGCTTCCCAGTTAGAAACTATAAAAAGAACATCTTCCTTTTTAAGGAGATGGCCAAAATCATGGTTAATATAGAGTTCTCCCCCATTTGCAGGAGGCAGTATAATTTTCAAAGAAAAAATTTCTTATCATCCCTTGAGCCATAGCTAAAAAGGAAACTTTTACAATATTTTTTTAAAAATTTAAAATTGTATTTTAGATTGGGCCAGTGCCTTAAGGCCTCCTTGTAATTGGTAAAGGCTTTATCGTGATGGCCTAAGGAGGCATACTTACCCCCAAGTTCTATGAAAGCCTTACTTAAGGCGTAGGGATAAAGGCCTTTAAAGTTCTCTGGGAGCTTTTCAAACAAAATATTTACCGCCAAAATTATAGATTCTTCATAAAATTTTACTTCCCTTCTTAGGCGCTGGGGATGATCCCTTATGACCCCAAGAGGCTTTCTTATTACCATAGGAGGATTTAGGGCCATTTGTGTGGCCTTAAAAACCCAGTCCTCCCTAATCTTCAGTTGTGGGGAGTATCTAAAATTTTCAAATAAGGATTTTTTAAATACATAGAGGGCATCGGCATATTTGCCCTCAAGGAAATCCTTTAAGCGCTTTAGAGGATCATTAGAGGGCTCAGGAAAGACCTTTTGTTTAAGTCTTTCCCCCTTTTTTACATATACAGAGAGAATATAACTTGGCTTTCCCGTATGCAACGCTTCTAAGATTTCCCTTACAGCTCCTTTAAGTAAGTAATCGTCAGAGTCCAGAAAGAGAACATACTCTCCTTGACTAAGAGACAAAAGGGTATTTCTTGCCTGAGAGACACCAAGGTTTTCTGGATGTCTTGCTATGATAAGATTCTTTGCTTTTGTCTTAAGGTCTTCCAAATAATCCCAGGTGCCATCTCTTGAGCCATCGTCAACAACCACGATTTCAAAAGGATCTTCGGGCTTTTCCTCAAGAAGGCTCTCTAAGGCCTCTCTCAAAAAGGAGAGCCTATTATAAGTGGGAATGAGAATGGAAAGTTTTGGTTTTGTTTCCATATATTTTAGGAAATAAATCTTGGATCCCAAGCAAAGATTACCCTTTCACCCTTTTCTAATTCTTTGATTTCATAATTTGGATTAAACAAATGAATAATTCTCTTTATCTCATCAGAGTCTGTTTCTCTATGATAACTGCAAATGGCTAACTTGGGGTGGTAGGTTTTGATAGTTTTTTCTGCCCCAAGCAGGGCGTCAATCTCAGCACCTTCAATATCCATTTTGATAAAGTCTACTCTTTTAAGACCTAACTCTTTGACTAATTCATCAATGGTAATAGCTTCAACTTTTTGTTTCTTAAGGATTTTCCTCTGCTCTCCCCCATAGATAGCTAAAAAGTGATGTCCTGTCTTTCTGGTAATGCAGAATTCTAAAATGGTATTTTCTTTATAAACAGCCTTTTTGATGGGTATTATGGTTGCTAATGAGCCTTTATTTAGTTCCGCAATCTTTTGTAAGATCAAGAAATTACTCTCTTCAGGTTCCACAGCTATTACCAAGCCATCCCTTCCAGCCTTTTTAGCAAAGAAGATTGTGGCAAGGCCTAAATTAGCCCCACAATCTATAATTATATCTCCCCTATTTACAACCACAGGTGCCTCTTCATAATGTTTTTGAATAATGATCCCTTTATACATTTTAAAAAATTCATATAAAAAATTTTTGGGAATAAAAAATTTAACTCCATTTTTTTCATAAATTTTTCCATTGTCTACATCTTTTAAATATCTTAATCCTAAGGTGAATTTAATTCCCTGTCTTTTAGAAATTCTACCAGGAAGAGGGAGAAATATTCTTAGGGTTCCAAGGAAAAATTTCAATCTATCAACTAAATTCGCCTTGTCCTCAATATCTTCACCAGATATTAAATAATTCACTCCTTCCTTAAGCCACTTTAGGCGCCATTTCCAAGCCTTCTTAGATAACACTATATATCTCCTTCAAAAAGTTTCACAAGGACCAAAGGTTCTTAAAGTATTATAGGGTTTCCTCCTAACTCTCGCACCAAATGCTCTATTTCCTCAGGAGGAAGCTTTTTAACGGGCTTTCCTTGCATAGCCTCACTGATCTTTTCCTCTATTACGGTGCCATGAATATGATCAGCCCCCCAAAGTAAGGCTATCTGGGCAAGCCCTACCCCTAAGAAAACCCAGTAAGCCTTAATATGGGGAAAGTTATCAAGAATTAGGCGAGAGATGGCAACAGTGCGAAGGATCTTTTGGGCAGAGGGAGCTCGTATGTGTGAAAGGGGCGTATTTTCAGGGATAAAAGGAAGGGGAACAAAGGCCTCAAAACCACCTGTCTCCTCTTGAACCTCCCTTAATTTTAAAAGATGCTCAATAATCTCCTCCTCTTTCTCTATGTGTCCAAAAAGGAGGGTAGCGTTACTCTTTAACCCAATTTTATGGGCCCTTTTGGCAATTTCAAGCCAGCGTTCATGAGAAATTTTTGTGGGATATAGCTCTCTTCTTATCCGTTCGGAAAAGATTTCTGCTCCCCCGCCAGGGAGACAGTCAAGCCCTGCCTCTTTTAGCTCGGAAAGCACCTCCTCTACTGACTTCTTGGAGATCTTGCTTAGAAAGTCTATTTCCACACAGGTAAAAGCCCGAATCCTAAGATTGGGCCTCAGGGCTTTAATCTCCCTAATTAACTCAACATAATAACTATAGGGCAGCTCAGGATTTAACCCACCCACTATGTGTATCTCTCTAAGCTGATCCTCTTCCCTCAGTTTTTCAAGAATATCTTTAATACCTAAGGTATAACCCCCTGGTTCCTTAGGTTTCTTGTGATAGCCGCAAAATTTACAATTTAAAATGCAAATATTTGTATAGTTTATGTGTCTATTTATCGTATAGTAATAATTTTTCCCGTGAATCTTTTCCTTAACTTGATGGGCCAGTTGGCCAAGAACATGAAGATCTTCCTTGGTATAAAGCTCTAAAAGTTCCTCTTTTCTATAGGTCATGTGTAAAATTTAATAGTTCTCAGAAAAATTACAACACTAAAACTCTCGCTCTTAAACTTTTGTCTCTCTTGCCTTCATTTCAAGGTTTAGGACCATAAATATATTTAGAAGCTCACTTCTGCCCTGGTTTCCCTACCTTTACTTGACAAAACACAGAAAAGCATTATAAAATTGATTAATAATTAAATTTTGTTCAAAAAGGTATCTTGCCATGTGGAAGGTCCTTGGGTATATCACCAAGAATTTGGTCTTTTTTATCCCTTTGAGTATGCTTCTTGGGTTTCTCTCAGGCTATTTTTGGGATCTCCAGTTCTTAAAAAATTTAGTGCTCTTTTTTACCTTTGTGATGATCTATCCTATGATGATCAATCTCAAGTTTAAGAAGATCCTTGAAGGGGGAGACACAGCAACCTTACTTACTGCCCAGGCCATAAATTTTCTCATAATACCCTTTTTGGCCTATGGGATTGGGCGCTTCTTTTTTGGTGATAACTATTATTTAACTCTCGGGCTACTTATGGCAGGTCTTGTGCCAACAAGTGGGATGACCATTTCTTGGACAGGTTTTGCCAAGGGTAATGTGGAGGCTGCAGTTAAGATGACGGTTATTGGCCTCATTTTGGGCTCAATTGCCACTCCCCTCTATGTTCAAGCCCTCATGTCAGCCCATTTAAAGGTGGATGTATGGTATATTTTTAAACAGATTATCTTTGTGGTCTTCTTACCTATGATAGCAGGCTATTTTACTCAGAAATATCTTCTCAAGAGATATGGGCCTCAATATATGCAGAAAACTATTGCCCCAAGGCTCTCAGCTATTTCTACCATTGGTGTCTTAGGCATAGTCTTTATTGCCATGGCTCTTAAGGCCAAGGAAATTGCAAGCCAACTTTCGCTGATTGCTTATATTTTTCTGCCCCTTCTTGCTCTCTATTTCAGCAATTTTCTACTGGCCACCATTGTAGGGAAGCTCTTTTTCAAGAGGGGAGATGCCATAGCCCTGGTTTATGGCACGGTGATGAGAAATCTCTCCATTTGTTTGGCCATTGCTATGATGACCTTTGGCAAGACCAATTCAGAGGTAGCCTTAGTTATAGCTCTTGCTTTTATTATACAGGTCCAGGTAGCTGCTTGGTATGTGCGTTTTTCTAATAGGATTTTTGGACCCCCTGAAAAAACAGCTTAAGCCCTTGCCTTCTCCTAATTTCAGGCTATACTTAGGCCTATGCATTATTTCATCTATCATGCTGGTGAGTTATACTGTGAAGAGGTCCCAGTCTGCAAGATCGTGGAAAGATTTGGAACCCCTGTTTATATCTACTCAGGGAAGACTATTCGGAGACACTTTAAGGTCTTTGATGAGGCCTTCCAGGGGATAGAGCACCTTACTTGTTATTCGGTGAAAGCCAATTCTAATTTGGGGGTCCTTGCCCTTTTAGCTAAGGAAGGGGCTGGGGCAGATATTGTCTCAGGAGGTGAGCTCCAAAGAGCCCTCAAGGCAGGTATCCCTCCTCAGAAAATTGTCTTTTCTGGAGTGGGAAAGACCCCTGAGGAGATGGAGAAGGCTCTGCTTGCGGGTATCCTTATGTTTAATGTGGAAAGTGCTGAGGAGCTTGAGGTCTTAGGGGAGGTGGCTGCTAAGCTAAAGATTAAGGCTCCCTTTGCTTTAAGGGCAAATCCTGATGTGGATCCTAAGACCCATCCTTACATCTCTACAGGCCTGCGGAAAAATAAATTTGGAATCCCTGAAGAGGAGATTATTCCTCTCTACCTCAGAGCCAAGGAGAATCCCTATCTTCTACCTGTTGGCCTTGATGCTCATATTGGTTCGCAACTGACCACTATTTCTCCCTTTGTGGATGCCTTACGGAGGCTAAGGGCCTTATGGGAAGAATTAGTGTCCCTTGGTTTTGAGCTCCCTTACTTGGATATAGGAGGCGGTTTGGGGATCATATATAACCAAGAGGAGCCACCCCTTCCTGAGGAATATTCTCAGGCAATTTTAGAGGTCTTAGGGGGTCTTCCTGTTACACTAATTCTTGAGCCAGGACGAGTAATTGTAGGTAATGCTGGTATTTTGGTTACAAGGGTTCTTTATACCAAGAGTAATAAGGAGAGGAATTTCATCATAGTAGATGCGGGTATGAATGACCTCATAAGGCCTTCTCTTTATCAGGCCTATCATAAGATTGTGCCTGTAATAGATAGAGAGGAAGAGGAGATTGTGGCAGATATTGTTGGCCCCATATGTGAGAGTGGAGATTTTCTGGCAAAGGAGCGGAAGGTGCCAAGGGTAAAAAGGGGAGATCTTCTTGCCGTTATGAGTGCTGGGGCCTATGGATTTGTCATGAGTTCAAATTATAACTCCCGTCCCAGGGCTGCAGAGGTCTTGGTGGAAGGAGATCAATTCTTTCTGGTCAGAAGAAGGGAAACTTGGGAAGATCTTACCGCCTTGGAAGAGATCCCTCCACTTTATTTTTAAATCCTGATGTCTCGTATCCCTCCTGAGTATGATCTTAGCTCCTATGACTATGAATTACCCGAAGATCTGATAGCCTATTATCCCCCTGAAAGACGGGCTGAGAGCAGGCTTTTAGTTATTAAGCGAAAGAGTGGGGAGCTAATCTTTCACGAAAGATTTTCCGAGATATTGAATTACTTTGTGTCAGGTGACTTACTGGTCCTAAACAATACCAAGGTCTTTCCAGCTCGACTAAAGCTCGTTAAGGAGACTGGAGGAGAGGTAGAGGTTCTCCTCTTTCAAAAGCCTAAAGGATATCTTTTTGTAACACCTGCTCTTCTAAAGGGAAAGAGATTAAAAAGGGGGCAGAGTCTTCTTTCGCCAGAGGAAGGATCTATTAGAATTATTTTGAAGGAAGACTTAGGGGGAGGCAGATTTCTTGTAGAGCTTAGTTCGGAGGGTATCCCTTTAGAAAGAGTTGTTGAAAGGATAGGGCGTGTGCCTCTTCCTCCTTATATCAAGAGAGAACCTGAGAGGCAAGATATAGAGAGATATCAAACAGTCTATGCACAGAAGGAGGGCTCTATCGCTGCTCCTACAGCAGGGTTTCACTTTGATGCTGATCTCTTGGAGCGTTTGCGAGCAAAGGGTGTCTCTATTTCCTTTATAACCTTACATGTGGGGTATGGCACCTTTGCCCCAATTAAGGTAAAAGATATACGCTATCATAAAATTGAGCCAGAGTATTTGGAGGTTCCTCAGGAGACTGCCTTGGCTATAAAAGAGGCTTTAAGAAAGGGAAGAAGAATTATTGCTGTGGGAACCACGGTCACCAGGGCACTTGAATTCCTTGCCCTCAAAGATTTTGAACCCTATGAGGGGCTCTGCGATCTCTATATATACCCTGGTTTTGACTTTAAAGTAATTTCAGCCTTAATCACTAATTTCCATCTCCCCAGGTCTTCCCTTTTTTTGCTGGTTTGTGCCTTTGCTGGAAGAGAGCTAATCTTTAAGGCTTATCAGGAAGCTATAAAAAGAGGGTATCGCTTTTACTCTTATGGAGATGCAACTTTTATTTTATAGGAGGTTCCCTATGATTAGATGGTCAAAAGAGAAATTCTCATCACTTTTCCTTTTTTTATTTGCATTACTCCTTTTTGCCTGTACCAACCAAGCTCAAACTGGGAAAAAGGAGGAGACCTTTAGTTGTCCTCCCTCCCAAGAGAAGGTTACTGTAAAAAGGGCTATTGATGGGGATACTGTGGAGCTTGAGGGTGGGGAAAAACTCCGCTATGCAGCGATAAATTCCTTGGAATTGCATACAGAGTCAGGAAAACCTGAACCCTTTGCTAAGGAGGCCTATCTACGTAATAGAGAATTGACTGAAGGAAAGAGCTTTTGCTTAGAAAAGGCTGTTAGAGAACGAGATAGATATGGGAGGCTCCTTGGAGAACTTTATTTCCCCAATGGCACATCTGTTTCAGAGCTTCTCTTGAGTGAAGGTTTAGCTTTGCTCTGTCACTATGAAGGAAGTGGAAAAATTTTTGAGAGGCTTCTTGTTACGCAGAGAAAGGCCCTATCTGAGAGAAAGGGGCTTTTTAGTTATGTAGATAAGCCAGAGGCAAAGGTAAACTTTATTGGGAATAAGAATAGTAAGAGATTTCATCATCCCCAGTGTGCTGAGGCAAAGAATATTAAAAGGAAGATCATCTTTAAAAACCTGGAAGAGGCCCTTTATGAGGGCTACTGTCCCTCAAGAGAGTGTATCTATATGATTTTTCCTCAATAGGAGAGGCCCCTCTTATTTCCATGTAATGGTGTTTTTTTCCTCTAAGGGGGGTATTTTTTATTGGGGAAGAGGTTACAGGCAGTAGGGTATTTAGGGAAACTTAAGTCCTTTTGTTTTTAGGGGTGATTTTTTCCAGCCCGCCAGTGTATGGTCTTAGGGCCTTAGGGATGATCACGGAGCCATCTTCCTGTTGATAGTTTTCTAAAAGGGCCATCAAAGTTCTTCCCACAGCAAGGCCAGAGCCATTGAGTGTGTGCACAAATCTGGGCTTACCACCACCCTTTGGTCTATACCTGATATTAGCCCTTCTTGCCTGAAAGTCTTCAAAATTAGAACAGGAGGAAATCTCTATGTATCGGTTTTGTCCTGGGGACCAAACTTCAATGTCATAAGTTTTCGCTGCAGCAAAGCCAAGATCCCCTGTGCAAAGCACAACCACACGATAGGGAAGCTCGAGAAGCTGAAGCACCTCTTCGGCATCAAGAAGCAGGCTTTCCAGCTCTTCATAAGAGGTTTCGGGGGTAACAAATTTAACAAGCTCTACTTTGTTAAATTGGTGTTGACGCACGATTCCTTTTATATCTTTTCCATAGGCTCCTGCTTCAGCCCTGAAACAGGGGGTATAGGCTGTATAGTAGAGGGGTAAGATTTCTTCAGGAAGGATTTCATCCCGATGGAGATTAGTAACTGGCACCTCAGCTGTAGGAATAAGATAGTAGTCCCAATCTTCCAGTTTGAAGAGTTCTTCTTTGAATTTAGGAAGTTGTCCTGTGCCATACATAGAAGTTTCATTAACTATGAAGGGGGGAAGAACCTCAAGATATTTGTGTTTTTTTACATGGAGATCGAGCATAAAATTTATTAAGGCACGCTCTAAGAGGGCTCCTTCCCTGTAATATACCGTGAAACGGCTACCAGTGATCTTTGCTGCCCTTTCAAAATCAAAAATCCCTAAGGACTCACCAAGTTCCCAGTGTGGTTTGGGAGGAAAGGGAAAACTTGGTGGTTCTCCATACTTTTTGATAACTACATTGTCCTTGTCTGAGGCCCCTAAAGGCACACTTTCATGAGGAATATTAGGAATGCGAGCAAGTTTGTCCCATAGAGCCTTTTCAGTTTCTCTAAGGTTATCTTCTAAATTTTTTAGGTGTTCCCCAAGGAGCTTTACCTCTTCAGCAAGGACCTTGGCCATTTCGTTTTTGCCTTCCCTCTTAAGCCTTCCAATCTCCTCCGATTTTACCCGTCTTTCATGACGGAGTCTCTCAACTTCTTGGAGAAGTGACCTTCTTTTCTCATCAAGGGCAAGAACCTCTTCAACTGGATAGTCCCCACCCCTTGTCCTCAGACGCTCTATAACCCAGTCTTTTTTCTCTCTGAGTATCTTGAGATCAAGCATGGAGTAAAAGATACACTAAGTTAAATAGAGTGTCAATAAGCAATTTCCCTCTTTGTTCAGTGACTAATTCAAATTTTCTCTCTCGCACAAATCAGAGAACCTCATAAACTTTGAAACCACTAAAGCCTCTAAAGACGATTATATATTTTGAGCTCAGGAAAGAAATTCTTAAGTTTTTCTAAAAAATAGAGGGATTCCTCTTCAGAATAAGGGGATACCCCTTTACCTGAGAGATTCTTCTCAGGCAGATATTTTTGCAGGGCAACGCGAGTAAAACCCTGCAAGTAGGGAAGCATCTCTTCAAAATCCTCAGGGGTTACCAGGGGTGGATAAAGAGTGATTCTGATTTCTACTTTTTCAGCGTAATTTTTTAGTAGTGAAAGGGTCTCTTTGATTATTTCAGCCTTTCCTCCCAGCTCTTCGTATCTCTTGAGAGAGGTTTTAAAATCAAGGGCAAGAAAGTCAATAAGGTTATCTTTGAAGAGATTTTCCAGGAGGTCAGGCTTAGAGCCATTAGTATCCAGTTTTATGGGGAGATCTAATTCATATTTTATGCGTTCCATGAAAAAGCGAAGCTTTCTATCCCAGATAGTGGGCTCCCCACCTGAGATGACTACTCCCTGGATAAAGTTTTTTCGCTCTAAAAGTTTTGCTAAGACCTCCTCCTCTGAGATATCTGTGAGTTCCCTGTAATATTCTCGTCTAATCAATTCAATATTGTAACAATAGGGGCACCGAAAGTTACAACCATAAGTGTAAATAACTGAGGCAATTTTTTCTGGATAATCTACCAGGCTTGTGCCACGAAAACCCTTAATCATAGATCTTTTTAAGCTCCTCTAAGATTTCTGGATTTAAGGAAAAAAGGTGTCTTTCCCCAGGGAAAAGACAGGCCTTTACTTCCTCCTTATAAGACTCTAAGGCTGATTTGAAGAGTTCAAAGCCTTTTAGGTAATTTTTCACAAATTTAGGGCGCATTTCTGGAAAAAGGCCCACTACATCGTGAAAAACAAGGATTTGCCCATCGGTATGGGGGCCTGCTCCGATGCCAATAGTGGGTATAGTTAATCTCTCAGTTATGAACTTAGCTAATTCAGCTGGCACACACTCTAAAACAAGAGAGAAGACACCAGCCTCCTCTAAGGCTATGGCTGCCTCTATTAAGTTTTTAGCTGTCTCCACGGTTTTGCCTCTAACCTTTAGGCCTCCCATTTCTATGCTTCTCTGGGGAGTGACCCCCAGATGTCCCATAACAGGAACACCTGCTCTCACTATGGCCTTAACCGTATCCACCACCTCAAGCCCTCCTTCCACTTTTACCCCGTGGCACCTTCCCACCTTGACGAAGAGGCAAGCATTATATATGGCCTGCTCCAAAGAGGCTTGATAACTAAGAAAGGGCATGTCTCCAATTCTCAAAGTATTTGGGGCACCACGAGATACCGCTTGGCAAAAAATTAACATCTCTTCCATTGTGATAGGGTAGGTATCGGGATGCCCAAGCATGACCATGCTTGCCGAATCACCAATGAGAATAAAGTCAACCCCTGTAGCTTCAGCTAAGCGCGCTGAAGTATAATCATAGGCAGTAAGACCTACGATTTTTTCTTTTCCCTTTTTGGAGAGAAGATCTAAAGGACTGTGTTTAAAGAGAGACATCTAAGAGAAGCCTTCCTTTTAGGTATTTTTCTCCCAGGGGGGTTAGGACTCTACCTCGGCGAGTCCTTGCAAGAAGCCCAAGTCTTATAAGGGTTGGTTCATAAATAGTTTCAAGCTCTTCAGGACTAATCTTGGAAGAGAGAGCAAGAGAATTTAACCCTACAGGGCCACCTTTGAAGTCCCGGTAGAGGGTAAGGAGACATCTTCTATCTTCAGGTGTTAATCCCAACTCGTCAATCTCAAGAAGCTCAAAAAATTCAGCTACATCCTCATCACGCACCTTGATAGGTTGCTTCAATTCCTGGCTTTTATGGATCATGAAATCCTTAAGCCTTCTAAGAAGATTTAAGGCCTGTCTGGGGATACCTTTACCTCCCTTAGCAAGCCTTAGGGCTGCCTCCTCTTCTAAGAGAAGCCCCCAATTTTGAGCAACCCTTTGTATTATCTCTTTGAGCTCGGATGCCCTATAATAATCAAGTTTAAAGGTGAGCTGAAAACGGTCAAGAAGGGGATTGAGAAGTAAATTAGGTTTATTTGTAGCTCCCAAAAGGGTGAATTTAGGAAGGTTTAATCTGATGGTCTTGGCACCTTGGTTTTTACCGATAATTATGTCTAAAGCAAAATCTTCCATAGCTGAGTAAAGTATTTCCTGACAAGGTTTAGGCATCCTATGAATTTCGTCAATAAAGAGTATATCTCCCTCTTTTAAGGAAGTGATTATGCCAGCCACAGATCCAGCCTTGTCAAGGACAGGCCCAGAGGTAATTTTGAGTTCTCTTCTAAGCTCATAGGCAATAATTCTTGCCAAAGTGGTTTTGCCAAGTCCAGGGGCTCCTATGAATAAAGTATGAGGAAAAACTCCCCCCTGTTTTTGCACAGAGGAGATGTAAATACTGAGCTCCTCTTTGACCCTTTTTTGTCCAATGAATTCCTGAAGGCTCCTTGGCCTAAATTCCCACATCTTTCCTTATTTTTAACCCCATATTGAGCCTTGTCAATAGAATTTTTAGGAAAAAACCTTTCAAGCCCTGGCAAGAACCAAGGCGTGAACCTCTCTTGCAGAGACTTTCTTAAGCACTTTAGCTGCCTCTCTCAGGGTAGCCCCAGAGGTCATCACATCATCCACAAGAAGGATCCTTTTATCCCTCACGAGGTCCTTTACAGCAAAGGCCCCTTTGATGTTCTTTTCTCTCTCCTTTGCTGAAAGTTTACTCTGAGGCAAGGTATGTTTTATCCTCTCAAGAATTGAGGGCACCTTTCGTAAGCCGCCATATCCCCAGAGGAGTAGAAGACTCTGATTGTAGCCACGCTCTCTAAGCCTCTCCTTAGAAAGGGGCACAGGCAAAATAAGATCATATGCCCTAAGAGGTAGATCTATAACCTGTTTTAAAAGTCTTCCCAGTTGATAGGCAAGAACAAAATCTTCACCAAACTTTGCCCTATGGATTAAAGATTTAAGGGGCTCTTCATATCTAAAGGCAGCATAGACCCGCTCTAAGGGAAAATCGCCCTCATGACAGTTATGACAATACCTAAGCGTAGAGGGAGCTACATACTCAAGTAAGTTATCAGAAAGAGGGGTCCCACAGCGTTGACAATAGCACCTTAGCAAGGGAAGCTTAGGTATGCAGTTTGTGCAGTAAAGAGATTCATTAAATTTGAGAGGACTTTGGCAACCTAAACAAAGCTGCGGATATAAAAAGTTAAGAAATCTCTCTAAAATTCTCACTATAGGTCTTAAGAATTTCAAGGGAGAGTTTTGCACAATCGAGAAGATCTTTGATCATGATAAATTCTTCGGTAGTGTGCACCTTTTGCATACCTGTGCCTAAGATAAAGGTCTTAATCCCTCTTGAGTTAAAGACATTGGCATCTGAGCCCCCTTCCTTTTTACGGAAGGTAAGCTGGAGCCCCACTCTTTCTCCAGCCTTTTTAATTAAACTTGCCTCAGGCCCATCTTCAGGAAGATGAAAGGCCTTAAAGACTGTAGTAAAATCCAGTTTATATTTAGGTAAGTCCTCCACTTTATAGAGATAATTTTCAATTACCTCTTTGGCTATGGAATCTATCCTCTCCTTTAGATTTTCTAATTTTTCCTCAGAGTGGCTCCGCATTTCTCCCTCAAGAAAGGCAAGGTCTGGGACCACATTTACATAGGCTCCTCCATGGATCTTGCCTAAGTTCATAGTGGTCTCTTCATCAAGCCTTCCTGAAGGGAGCTGGGTTATTATTTGGGCAAGGAGTTTTATAGCATTGATGCCCTTTTCCGGTTCCAACCCTGCATGGGCAGATTTCCCATAAACTTTAAGCAGGAATTGATAAGATGAAGGGGCCTTGTTAATCACTTCCCAAGGATTTTCCGAATCCAGAACAAGACCAAATTTAGCCTCAAGAAGGTTATAGTCTAAATATTTGGCCCCAAGTAACCCAATTTCTTCACAGGTAGTAAAAACCAGCTCTACAGGGGCATGAGGAAAAGGATTTTCTCTTAGCACCTTGGCAAGCTCAACCATCACCGCAATTCCAGCCTTGTCATCAGCGCCAAGTATGGTTTTTCCATTACTCCTGATTAGCCCCTCTTCTTCAATAATCTCCACGCCCTCGCAGGGACCTACAGTGTCTAAATGGGCACAAAACATAAGAGGTGGGGCTGGTATAGTGCCTGGAATCTTAACAATTAGATTGCCCACTTCAGAGCTTGTGTGTTCTCCTGATTTATCAAAAAAAGTAGTGAAGCCTAAGGCTTCAAAAATGTCTGCCAGATAATAGGCAAGTTTACCTTCCCTTTTAGAGGGACTCTCAATTCCCAAAAGGGTTTTAAACTCAAGCAATAGTCTTCCCTCATCAATCATAGGCACTCCTCAATATTTGATGAAAAAGCCTTCATATTCACCAAGATAAGGTTCTTCAAATACTTCAACCTTTTCAACCTTTGAAGCTGGTGAGCCACGATGACACCACTTAATCATTTTCTCCACAGCCTCATCTTCACCTTCAAAAAGGGCTTCCACTCTTCCGTCAGGAAGATTTCTCACCCAACCTTTAAGCCCAAGCCTTTTTGCCTCCTCTTTAGTGTAAGCCCTGAAAAAGACCCCTTGAACCTTTCCTGAAATTAAAACCCGGACTCTTTTCATATAACCTATATTTTAGAAGTATTGCAGATTAAGTCAAGGGATTTTAGCGAGGGTGTTCTATAAACATTTTCAGATTTTCATTTTATGCTTATAGCATAGGCCTCTGGTAAGTGGCAGGCATCTTTAAATCCTTTAGCATGCCAAGGGAGGAAACTTAAAATGCTTAATGTCCCCCAACCAAATTGGCTTGAAAGTCAAGAATTTAGAGAAGTGCTTTCTCAAGTGATAAATGAGCTCTTGAGTGCCAAACTAACAAAGTTTATTATTCGGAGGGAAAAGGAAGTTACAAATATTTCCATATTAGAGAGGATTTTGAGGGTGGAAGAGGAGCTTAAGACATTACGAGAGTTTCAGGAAAAGCAGTTTGAGGCTATATTGAGAGAGATGAATGCCCGCTTTGAGGCAATGAATGCTCGTTTTGAGGCCCTGCAGAAGGAAATGAACACACGCTTTGAGGCCTTGGAGAAGCGTTTTAATCATATGCAATGGTTTGTTGGAGTTTGTTTTACTACTTTGAGTATACTTATCGGTTTATTCTTTTTTG
>Ga0209394_1001118_pt1 | contig 16999 bp, 19 predicted proteins | sample JNZ201metaG_FD_184122 | JGI IMG/M metagenome (GOLD analysis project Ga0209394, IMG submission 184122) | Hot spring microbial communities from Jinze hot spring, China to study Microbial Dark Matter (Phase II) - JNZ 20120812A (SPAdes) (version 3) ... | reverse complement strand
TCGAAAGCCTTCTAACAAGCCCCTGTGCATGAAGCTGCTCTATCACCTCCTTTATCAGCGTGAGAACAACCGGGTGCGTCGGTAAACCTGCTTCACTAGCTATCTTCTTAGCGTTAAAGGTGAGCATGGACCCCTTCGTTGCGGATATCATATTCGCCAGAGTCTCGACGACTATCCTCTGGAGGCGAGCATAATCCCTATAGATCTCGGGGTTAAAGCGGTGCGCATTCACGATTGATCCGTTTAACTCGAGATTATAGCAGCGCCAGCCAGCTCTATTGATGTAACGCTAATAAGGATTCACATATTCTACGCGTAAACCCACCATTGAACTGTAACTCTAACCCTCAACTCCCGTGCTCAACGGAGGGACTTTAAGAAATCTAAAATCAAGTTATCCCTTAGAGTGTGGGTTGCAACCAACGAAAACCTTTAAAAAGGTTTTCTGCAGTCGACGCTGAAGCTGATGGAGGAGAGGCTGTTCATAGCTGATACGTCATCGATAGTTAGCGGAGCTCTCCGCAAAGCCCTTGAAGAAGGAAGGATAGAGGGCAAGCTAGTTGTACACTCGCTGCTAGTATCGCACTTTGAGCGCCTAGCTCGAGAGGGGGCTTACCGGGGCTTCGTCGGGCTTAGGGAGATTGAGCGTATAAGGGAGATCTGTGAAGGGCTCTCGATAGACATAGAGTACGTCAGAGACCTTCCTGAGGGTTTACGCTGGTCGCGTGAGGTCGACATCGACGAGGTTGTTCGCGAACTGGCTTTGGACCTAAACGCTACGTTAGTTACGGCCGATCAGATATCCTCGGAGGCGGCACAAGCGGCGGGCGTCAACGTAATGCTCCTGGAGCCCCGGAAGAAGAATGGTTTCATCCTGGATGAGTTCTTCACCGACAACACCCTTTCCGTACACTTGAAGGAGGGAGCGAAGCCCTACGCTAAGGTTGGGCGCCCGGGTAAGTGGTACTTCACTCTGCTTAGAGACGAACCGCTAGCACGCGAAGAGCTGGAGGCCATCGCGAACGAGATAATAGAGCGAGCAAAGGGCAACAGCAACGCCTTCATCGAGAGCGAGCGCCCTGGTTCTACCATCGTTCAGATAGGGAAGTACAGGATAGTCATTACCAGACCACCGCTCTCCGATGGCATGGAAATCACGGCTGTACGACCGATAGTCAAGCTCTCGCTCGATGACTACCATTTGCCACCGAAGTTGCTCATCAGGCTGGAGAAGCAGGCGGAGGGGATACTCATCGCGGGAGCGCCCGGCATGGGGAAGACCACCTTTGCTCAAGCTCTAGCTGAATTCTACCGATCTAGGGGGAAAGTGATCAAAACGATCGAGTCGCCCAGGGATATGCAGCTCCCCGCCGACGTAACTCAGTACTCAAAGGCTTATGCGACCTCTGAGGAGCTCCACGACGTCCTGCTCCTCTCGAGACCCGATTATACGTTCTTCGACGAGATGAGGGATACGAAGGACTTCGAGCTTTTCGCCGACCTAAGACTGGCTGGCGTCGGAATGGTAGGCGTTGTTCACGCTACAAGCCCAATAGACGCGATACAACGGTTCATAGGTCGAGTAGAGCTAGGGATGATACCCTCAATCATCGACACCGTGATATTCATCGAAGATGGAGAAGTGAAGAAAGTGTACGAGCTCGAAACGTTAGTCAAAGTACCGTACGGGCTACGGGAGGAGGATCTAGCGCGGCCGGTAGTGGTAGTTAAGGATTTCATGACGGGTGAAGCGGAGTACGAACTCTACGTGTTCGGTGAAAGGACTTTCGTCGTACCGATTAAGAGGGAAAGACGGACCGATGAAGTCGCTAAGTCACGCATCATCACTATGCTCAGGAAGTACCTCCCCGATGCCGATTTCGAAGTCAAGGTCGAGGAACACCGAGTGGTCCTCCTAGTGGATGAAGAGTACTACAACTACGTCGTCGGTAAGCCGCGCAAGAAGCTTGAACGCATGGCTCGAAGGCTCGGATTAGAGCTTGAGATAATCCCGCGCTTCGCTTAAACTTCAGGTTGGTTAAGGCGAGATAAATCCATCAAGTACCGCATGTATAAACGTTATACAAGATTCTGTGAAGTATGGTGTCGATCCTAAGCTTAGCCACGTAATGCCTTGCGACTTTAACCATCTCTCCGTTTGTGCATCAATGCCCTTATGATCGCCCAAGATGAAGGCTGAACCCTCCTTTAATCTCAGCATCGAGACATCTAACCCTAGCTCGTGTAGATAATACACGTTTTCCTTTCCGTACGCCTTAAGCAGTGACAAAACGAGATCCTCGAACGTAAAGTTGTAGACCACTACACCTCTCGTAGGAGTCCCGCAAACCACTTGACGTACGAGTATACCAAACTCCGCCTCACTCTCGAACCTCGTGCCCAAATTCTCACCGTCAAGCTCGAGTACGAAAGGCTTAGATCGCCCCTCAAGTACTGCATAGAACACCGTATCCTTGCGAACACCTGCCCTGTCAATTAGGGCGGCTATAGCCGATCTAGCAACCACGTCGAGACGCCCGTAAGAGGAGAGAGCGTTAATATTCATCGATGAATCAACGTAGGCTTGGTTGGCCTTTACAATGAAAACCCTTTTCTTTCTCGAGCCTTTATCAATTTCAATAGCGCCAAGAATAGTTTCTTGAAGGGTCATTCAGCTTAATGGAAGTCTCTTTTTCCTTTCATCTTCGGGCCGTATCTTTATGATACCTCTAAAGATAGCGCACCGTATGCACAAGTTCCTCGTAACCTCGTACGTCGGTATAATCGCTCCCTTACCGCGCAGCTCATTCGCCAGCTGAGGGTCTATTGGAGCATACTTCCTGGTCACTTTCACGATCTTCGAGCGAGGTACAAGGGCTCCGCACTCGTCGCATTGAACCAGAGGTTCCTTCCCTTTGTCCCCCTTGTGCCTGCCTCTGCTTTTCCTTTTCTTCGGCATCTTTTCTCGCAGGAAGCCCTATGGATCCACTATATAAAGCGATCTAAACCTGGTTCCACGAAACACTCAAAAAGTCAGTACTCACAGCCCCCTTCGTGGCTCACATACCCAAGGTATTAGTCATAGGTAGATGCGTGCGGTGCGGAAAGAAGCTCTACAGGGGTGATGAAATGTACAAGTGCTCAAAATGCGAGATACTGTACTGCCCCATCTGCTACAAAAAGCTGCACGGCAAGTGCCAGATCTGCCTTACGCCTCTTGAAGCTGCTTAGAGTTAAGGAGCGGACGGACCAGATACTCGGAGAGAGGGCAAACGTTGTGGCAAACTCCGCATCTTGTGCACTTCGAAGCATCAACCTTTAACCGCCCTTCCTCCAGCTTCACTGCGCCAGTAGGACACCAAAGCACGCATGAGCCGCAGTTTAAGCACAGCAGAGCTCTCGCCACAGAAGAAGCGATCTTCCAGACGTCGGCTTCCCCCTCGATTTCGACCACAAGCCTATCATGTCCCTGACGAACCTCGATTAACGCCTTGCCGAGCGCGAAACCGGATGATGAGTATTCAACCTTGCCTATCGTTGAAAGCAAGCCTATTAGAGTGGTCAAGTCCGTGCTCGCGTTGGGCTTCCTGATTTCAACCGTGAACCCCCCTTCCTTAGTTTTAACTGCAATCGGTCTCACGCGCTCTGCTCGCGTTTCACCCCCAGCTAGGCGAATTATGTCACCTGGCGGATTAACCCATCGCCAAAGACCCAGTTTTACCCAATCATCTCCATACCCGCAGGCCTTAGCATACTCATTGAGTACCTTTTCCCAAGATCTCCAGAGCTCCGGCTTCACCTTCTTCAACCGATCGATCTCTCCTAACTCAATTGCAGGGCAAAGCCAGCAGCCGAGCCTATCGAACCCCTTGAAGTAGAGGTTGTTCACCGTGAGTTTTTCTTTGAAGATGAAGAGCCAGACGTCGAGAGCCGACCAATCTTGTATGGGGGCCGCTACTAGGGTCATGGGTATCCACTTGTTCCTGTAAACTCTCGGGCTCAGAGCCCTCGCAGCAGATTCGTAGCGCCGCTGACCCACTATGCTTAGCACTTCTCCCCCTAAACGTTCTTTGATTGCGCGCGCTGTCGGTACCAGCTTGCAGACCTTACAGCACCACCTGTAGTCGCGTGCAGGTGGGCCCATCACGTTGAGCGAGCTCCAGAAGGCTTTGCCGGCATCGGCTAGTATAAGCTCTGCCCCCACACGCTTGGCGAAGCTCTTTACGTACTCGACAGTCTCTGGCAGCTCTAAGCCTGTGTCGTTGAAGAGTATCGGAACTTTTCCGAAGGCCTTCTCAGCCAGTCTATACGCCACGAGGCTGTCCTTGCCTCCAGAGAAGCTGACGATCGGTTTGAAGCCGGTCTTTGATGCCACGCCGCGCAAGAAATCGACGGCTTCCTGCTCGAGGAGAGAGAGGCGGGACTCGTTTGCCTTGACGGCGTCAAGCCACGTGGGGTTGGAACCGTTCCACTGGTAACGTTTTGCTTTCCAACTTTTTAAAACCCTGATCCAACCCCTTTCCGTTAGTACCCCGACGCCTTCAACACCCGAACGCGTTGCTAATGCTATGAATCGCCTCTCTCGTCTCGAGGGAAGATTCGCTTCAATGATCTTATCCCTATGAATCTCGTAGTTTCTGACCAGCGTCGGTAAATCAACAATAGCGTAATACCCCATCCCCTCTTTAATGAGGGCTGAGACGCCAACGTAGATCGGCTTGAACCTCCACCTTTTCTCCATCACATCGTAGTACCTGTGGCCAACTACGTAACCGTCGACTACCACTTCTTCCGCTACGTCAGGGTAGGGAATCTTGTTAAGCAGAACTATCCTGCGCCTGGGGTAGGGGATCGAACCCAGCTCGCTGCGTATCAGCTCCCATAAATGAACGTAGTCGACCCCCAAGGCGGGTCGAGCATCGGCTGGCGGCGTCACCTTAACTGGTCGGCCCTCATGCTTGCACAGGCCGCAGAAGCGTGTTAAAAGGGGTACGTTGCAGTTATCGCACCAGAATATTCTAGCTCCTACGCGTGCAAGGATTCGGTGGGCGCGAGCCCCTAGCCCATGTTTCAGGCGGTCAGTTGGGAGCACAAGGGCCTTATTTCACCCGTCAATCGCGCGAAACCCTCTTCATTCCAGCTTTAGAGCTGCTTGAGTCCACTTATTAAATTTGCGATTTCGGCCTGCTGCAGCACTTTGAAGACTTGATCCTTCACAGCAATGATGCCCATCTCTACTTTCGCGGGGGTTATCCCGCCCTCCACTGTCTTGTCTAGCACCTTAAGAGCTAGGAGGGTTGCCTCATCCAGCGTCATCTGCCCATCGTATGATTGCTCAAGAACTTCCATCGCTGCTTGAGAGTTAGCCCCCACTGCTGCTGCCTTGTAGCTCATATAGCTGCCGCCAGGGTCGGTCATGATAAGGTGAACACCCCTCCTATCGACACCGGCTATAAGGAAGGCTACGCCGAAAGGCCTAACCCCCCCGTGCTGGGTGTAAACCTGCTTTATGTCGCAGATCCTTTTAGCCAGCAGCTCAACGGGTATCTTCTCACCGTAGGTGAGCCTATAAATCTGCGCGTAGACCCTCGCATCGTCTATCAAGACTCTGGCATCACCGAAGAGGCCCGAGAAGGCAAGGCCGATATGGTCGTCCACCCTCTTTATCTTCTCGGCGCTCTCAGCGAGCAGGGATGGTTGGCGCTTCTCGGCGGCTAGTATGACGCCTTCGGCCGTCTTAATGCCGATCGTTATCGATCCCTTCCGAACGGCTTCGTGCGCGTACTCAACTTGGAACAGTCTACCATCAGGGGAGAAGAGGGCTACAGCCCTATCGTACCCGACTCCCGGTGGCGTAAACACGTGACCACCACAATGAGGGGGGAGTATGTGCTTAAAAAGCTTGACAGTACTGCTCCCCCTCCGGATTCCTGATTCGTGGAAGCAACTGTTCGAACCTGAAGAGGGCCCACGCGTAAGCTAGTGGACTAGGGCACTGAACTATTCACAATCGAACTCTGAATCTCTCTAGCCTTCTTCAATGTACCCGTCACCTTCAAGACTCTAAGTATGGGTTCTGGATGAACGGCGACAGCAGCTCTAAAAAGAGGTAAACCTTCTCTCTTCACCCTCACGATCGCTAACCCCTTATCTCCCTTTACCTCTATTACGCTCACTCCAACCTCCGCCAATCCTCGTAACCCCCAAAGCTCCATCACAGCCCGCGCGAGAACTTCTTCAAGATTCTGAACCCTGTTTGTGGCAACGACTAAATACCTGAAAGTGCCTTTCACCGAATCCCACCCGCGGATTCCTTCCCGATGATCTTTACACCGCGCACTGGGATGATGCCTGCCAGCTTCTCACGGCTTTCGGTAACTAAATCTAAAGCATTTTTAGACAAAGCATCCAACGCGTACTCGTACGGTATGCCTATTGTGTGAAGCAAGGCGGCCATCGACCTAGCGTCGCGTAGGCTCCTTACTTCTGTTGCACCCGAAGAGAACAGCAGCAAGATATCGGGCCTCCGCCCCTTAGCGAGCTTCCCTAGAACTGCCAAGTAGTAAGAAAGGGTGCTAGCTCTCACTCGCACATCACCCTCCTGGAGAGGTGCTAAGAGCAGTTCCACCCGTTTTCCATACTCCTTCATGTACATTAGATCCCCCTTGAGCAAGCGAGCTCCGGGAACGAGAGTGAGGACGTCCACGCGAGTATCTCTGCACGCGAAAGCCGTTAGCTGCCTATTCATGGCGTGAACGGTTATCAGTTCGACGCGCGTACGCCACCTCCTCAAGATTTTCTTCGCGAGACCCTCCTTCATTGGCACATCAATGCTCAGTCTCGTAACAACATCTAAACCCTCTTCCCTGCCCCGCTCCCTCAACTGTTCGAACATCTTCATTGCGGCTTCAGGCGACTCGAGGAAAAGTTGAGCGCTGATTGAGGCTCCTACGCCAGAGAAACCTAACTCGCGCATGTAGCTTAAAGTTTCCGGGGTTAGTAGATCGGCAGAAACAAGCAAATCGTAGAACTTCCTCATACCTGTCTCAGTACGTCAAGCCCCCTGCTTCGAACCTCGTTTAAGGCGTGGCGGGATAGCTTCACCTTCACCTTTATCACATCGTCACCGTCGTAAACTCTCATCCTACCAAGGTAGGCGTTCTGCTTGTCAAATCTCACGTGGAGGTTCCCAGAGGAGTCTATGCGTTGTTCCAGAGTGGCTTCAACTCTCCTTAAATCCTCGTGAGGGAGTTTCTCTAGAATCGCTTTAAGCAGCGTACTCGCTAGTTCGGGCTTATCCACCACTAGCTTTAACACGTGTATTACGTTCCCGTAGAAGCCCTGAAGCATCGACACTTTGATCCCTTCTTCAACCTCGTGTCGTAGATCACTGGGGAAGAGGTTCAATAGGGCAGTTCTTACTTTTTCTAAGTTCTCAGTAGCGTGGCAGAACACCGTTGCTTCAAGACGAAGCGCTTCCCTGCTCATCCTGCTTCTGCTCACCGTACATTTTCCGTATTTTTTCGAGAACTTTTTCAACTTTCCTCTCGTAATCCATCTTCTTCGCGAGGCCGCACACCCAGTTTCTCTCCGGGTCGTTCTGAACGGATGGGTGGTGGGGGTCTACCATGACAACTTCATACCACTTGTACATACCGTCTTCGCCAACCCAGTAGGAGCCGAGGACAACTAGATTTGGATACTTCCTTGCAGCTCTCTCTTCAGCGATCAACTGCGCGCTTTTATGCGGCGAATAGCCGTGCACACCCATCCTCTTCGGCCTCCTGCCGGAACGGGGGCGAAGCCTATTGAGCCCTCCCTTCCTTACCCGCACTCTAACGACTAGGAAACCCGCCTTTGCTTTATAACCCAGCGCCCTCGCCCTATCGATGCGAGTCGGTTTATCGACTCTCACCACCGTTGGCTGCCTCCTCCACTCGAGAAGCCTCTTCTTGTACACCTCTGCTAGCGGCCCCTTCGTTGGTCGCTTCCACAGCTCTGCGACGTACTTGTAGTACCCCATAGCTCTCCCGAAACCTTCTCGAGTCCACTTTTTAAACCCGATGATGCCTAAACCGTTCCGCAGCCTCTGCCGTTATTCGCCCTTGAGAGCGGCTAGCAGCCGGTCAGCCAGCAAGCGGGATACCCTTGCACCGGCTTCCCTAGTCTGAGCCCCAATGTGCGGGGTCGCAATCACCTTAGGGTGCTTGATCAACTCCCACTCCCAATCCTCACGCGGCGGCTCATTGTAGTGCACATCGGCAGCCACACCCTCCAGTATGCCTTCGTTTAACGCTCTAAGGAGTGCCTTCCCGTCCACGACCCATGCTCTGGATGTGTTGATCAAAAACGACCCTCTGGACATCAAGCGCAGATTCCTCTCGTTCAGTAGATAGTGCGTTTCAGCCGTGTAGGGGACGTGCAGCGTCACTAGCTCACAGGTTTTCAGTAGTTCCTCTAGATCTGTAGCGGGCTCAGCGCCTATGCTTGCCGCTTCGCGCATCAACAGCTCCCTGTTCCTCCTATACGCGACAACATGAGCCCCCAAAGCAACCATTTTTCGCGCTACCAGGGAGCCGATCGTCCCTAAGCCAACCACGCCAACTCGCATACCTGACAGCTCTCGACCGATGAAAGCCCCCTTCTCCCACCTCCCCGATTTCAAGCTTTCAACGGCCTGCGGGATCGACCGTAGGAGGGAGAAGGCTAGGCCTATCGTTAGTTCGGCTACGGCGTTTGCAACAGCTTCCGGGACGTTGATTACCTTGATACCTCTTCTGGTGGCTGCCTCAACATCGATGTTGTCCAAGCCCGCGCCGGCACGTGCGATCACTCTTAATGCGTCTGCTGCCATTATGACTTCGGCTGTGACCTTTGTCGCACTCCTAACGACAATCGCATCATAGCCCCGAACGACCTCCTTTAGAACTTCTGGAGGAGGTGTGCGAACTTGGACGACTTCTAAGCCGTGCTTCTTCAGCTCAGCGATGAAATCGGCGGGCATGGGGTCTGTTATGAGCACTTTCACGGATACAGCCCCTCGCTGCCGTCTAAAACAGTAACGCTACAGGCCTGCGAAGAGCCCCTGCTGCCACCTTACGAAGCCGGAGTAGGCACCTGAAACGAGCGTCCACGCGAGAACCATTATCAGCACGCAGCTGGCTGTCACGACGATATAGTCTCTCTTCTTCAGCTTCAGCTCTATGTACGGTTGCACCTTCTTTACAGCTCCAAATCCGCGGGATTCAAGTGCTTCTGCTACCATGAGACTCCGCCGCAGTTCGTAGATTATGAGTGGTACAAGAAGGTAGGTGTAGTTTCGTATGCGCTCTTTCAACCCTCCCCTCTCCAGCTCTAGACCCCGGCACTTTAACGCGTCGGATATTGTCTGGAGATCTCTAGCGAGGGAGGGGACAAAGCGCAGCGACATGGTGAACATGATGCTATACTCACGTGGGATCCCCGAAAGCTCCAGCGCTGCAGCCAGTTCATCGGCAGTCGTCGTGAGGAAGAAGATCGAGAAGGCGGTTGTTAGGCACAGGAACCGTAGAGTCATAGTTGTTGATGTGAAGAGCCTGTGGGAGGGCAGTGTTAGGTAGTTTAGCGTGAAAATCATCACCAGTAGCATGGAGAGGCCTTTAAGAGACTGAAGCCACTCTCTCAGTGATCGACCTAGTTTCAGCAGGAAGGCTTCAAACAAGAGGAGTACGACCAGCGAGAGCACATCGTTGAGAGCGAGGGAAGTTGCGCTTAGCGCTACAAGTATGACGAACTTTGCGCGTGGATCGAGCGCATGTAGTGGCGTATTCTTGCGCCTGAATCTGAAGATATCGAGAACCTGGCTCAACGCTCACCACCACAATGATTTAACAGCATTAACACTTCTGCGTACAGGCTTCCTGGCAGTAGGGGGGTTTTCTGAAACTTGATACCCTTGCCCATTAGCTCGGAAGCCGCAGCAGGAATCTGGGGCATGAGCAGGCGGGCTGACTTTAAAGCTTCCGAGTCCGTCAGTACCTCCCACGCGGGACCTTCTCGTATGATTGTACCACTGGCCATGAGAGCAACACGATCAGCCACCTGAATTGCGAACTCGACATCGTGCGTCACCAGTACCACACCCTTACCTCGGCGCTTCAGGCTAAGTATCAGCCTCGAGATCTTCGACTTGTTGTAGTAGTCCTGCCCAGCGGTGGGCTCGTCAAGCACAAGCACATCCGGTTCGTAGCAGAGCACGGCGGCTAGCGCGAGACGCTTCCTCTCCCCCACGCTTAGGTTGTAGGGCGATTTATCGCGGTAGCGCTTCAAATCGAACGCCTTCAACACTCGCTCGCTGATCTCGCGCGCCCTGTCGAGCGGGTAGCCCATGTTTCGCAGAGTAAACAGGATCTCCTCTTCCACGCTCTCCGCGAAAAGCTGATGGTCGGGGTTTTGGAAGACCAAACCCACTCGCCTAGCCAACTGGGCTACAGAGGCTTCCCTCGTGTCTACGCCGAAAACGAGGACCCTCCCCCGCTGCGGCTTCAGCAGGCCTGTGAAGTGCTTCACTAGAGTTGTTTTACCTGCGCCATTCTCTCCCATTAGCGCGAGAACCTCGCCTGTCCGCAGGAGCAGTGATACTCCCTTCAAGACAGGCTGCGAATCGTAGGCGAAGTAGACGTTCTCTACTCTTATCGCCTCCACCTCCTTATCACCTCGACCACCTCCTTTGAGAGATCCTCGGGCGTGAGCGGCGGGTAGCCCTGCACCAGTCCTCTCTTCTTTAACAGCTCGTGGGCCAGAACGACTGGGGGTACCCCTACAAGCCCTAGAACCTTGTCCACGGCAGCATGAGGCTCGTCGTCTACCATTATCTCCCCCCTATCCATGGCGATTAAGCGTGTGGCGAACTTCAGCGCGAGCTCCATCCGGTGTTCAACAACTATGGCTACAACCTTCCTCTCGTCCACAAGCCTTCTTACCAGTGAGAGTATCTCGAGCGCGCTCAGAGGGTCTAGGTTGGCTGTGGGCTCATCCATCGCTAGGACTTCGGGCTCCAATACCATTACAGAAGCGATAGCCACCTTCTGCTGCTGACCCCCACTCAGCTCGTAGGGCGCCTTATCTCTCAGCCCCTCTAAACCGAAGAGCCTTAGAGCCTCTTCAACCCTCCTTTTTATCTCACTCCTGGGCAACCCCATGTTCTCCAGGCCAAAGGCGATCTCCCTCTCAACGCTAGACAGGAACAGCTGGTTCTCCGGATCCTGAAAGACCATCCCTACATGCCTAGCGAGGATGTGTGTTGGCGTCCGCTTCACATCGAGGCCGGCAACGCGCGCTTCCCCCCGAAACTCGCCCTCGTAGAAATGGGGTATCAGTCCGTTCAGCACTCTAAGCAGGGTGCTCTTCCCGCAGCCCGAGGGCCCCACTAGGACTATGAACTCTCCTCTATCGGCTGAGAGCGTAACCCCTCTCAACGCGTACTCGTCACTCCCCTGGTACCTGAAGTAGACGTCGCTCAGCTCTATGACAGCCACGCTGCTGCCCTCGAATATGTTCCGCTTATAAAACTAAGGTGCTCAGCGGCCCGTAAAGATCTTTACGACCATCCTGTTCTGCAGTACAGCGTCGGCGCCCAGCCTCCTCTTCGTCCTCACATCCAGTGCTGCAATGAACTTGTCGCCAAGCTCGGTATGGATAGCGTAGGCCAATTCCCTTGCTGTCGACCCTCTTCTCATCAGGTATACCTCTGGAAGAACCCTGCCCTCACTATCCGTTAGCGTCTGCTCGTCGGCTACGGGGAACACGGCTACGCGGCCGAGAACGTTGAAGACCGTGGTGTTGAGCACCTCTTGAACGCCTGTTGAGCCCCACACCTTCAGGACGCTCTTCCTTATGTACTCGAGAGCCGCTTCCTGCTTAGCTGTCAGCTTCCCGATCACCTCGAAGTCCCTGTCGCCGGGGAGGTACCTTATCAGCCCCGCTGCCGCAGCCCTTCTGAGCGCCAGCTCCGACTCGGCTGACGTAGGTATGACTACATAGCGATTCTTAAGAGCCCCCCTCATCCTCTCGATGTTAGATGCTGCAACCGCCAAATCGGCTTTGTTGGCCGCGATCACCATCGGTTTAGCTCTCACCCTCATCTCGCGGATAAAGGTAGTCAGGTCATCTCTCGTCCACAAGGTGGGTCTCTTGCTGTGCAGCCCGGCGTGCTCTATCGCCTCCACTATCGAGGCTCGGCTCACCTCTAAACCGCTCAACCTCTTGTAGAGCTCATCCTCTATCTTTGAGCCTGTGGCTTCGATAGTCATGGCAAACCTCCTCCAGTCCTTCTCGAGCATGTCGAGAATCCACATGTCGAGCTCGCGCTCAAGGAACTGGACGTCCTCGAGAGGATCGTGGCTACCCGGCTCAACGGGCCTACCCTCGCTGTCAGTTGACCCGGCTGCATCAACCACGTGGATTAACGCGTCGGCTCTCCGCAGGTGGTCGAGGAACCTGTTCCCCAAGCCACGGCCCTGCCACGCGTCTGGCACGAGGCCGGCCACGTCTAGCAGCTCAACCGGCGCAAAGCGCCAACCGTTAACGCAGAAGGAGCCAACGGGATTATCGGTTACACCGAACTCCTTGCACACGCACTCGAGCCTCACGTAACCGATGCCCACGTTCGGTTCAATCGTGGTGAACGGGTAGGGAGCAATTTTGACGCTTTGAAGCGTAGCCGCTGCAAATAACGTGCTTTTCCCGGTGTTAGGCTTCCCCACGATACCGAGCTGTACGCTTGGTCTTGCCATCTATAGGCATAGGTTTTTACCGCGCTTTATCGTTTTGGTGGGCCTCAACGACAATGGTGATCTTCGGCGAGGATCTAGCAGCCTGCCTGGCAGCCCACGAGATCCGAAAAATCAACAGGCGGGAAGAGGTGATAATCGTCCGGTCAAGCAGGAGCATTGGATACTCACGCCGGCTGCTGCCCTACTATGCCGCTGGTCTCGTGGAGAGAGCGGAGTTGATTCCGGGAGGTCTACTAGAGGTCGCAGACCTAGTGAACGTTGCCTCGAGCGAGGCCGTATCGTACGGCGATGGTTACCTAATGGTGGATGGCAGGCAGATCGCTAAGCCGGTTGTGCTGGTGTCCGCCTGGCCGCTGCTCAATCGGAGAGGAGCAGTCAACATTCTCACACCTGAAGACGCGGAAGCCCTCCGAGATGCTTTACAGGCTGCGAAGGAAGTATTCATCACCGGTGGCGTCGCCGCGCTACCCGTAGTAGACGCTCTTGCCACGGCCGGGTGGAAAGTTTCGCTAACGTGGAACTGCGAAGAGTTCGATAGCGACGTAGAGTCCGTACTGATCAACGAGCTCCAAAAGGGTGGAAACGTGAGACTCATCTCCGAGCCTCCCTCTGATGCTCCACTGCTGATCAACTTTGGCGGCGGTGATCCACCCAGCCTACCGCTCGGGAGAGGAGCGGCGGAAGGCTTCATACCTGTCGATTCTAGCTGCAGAGTTGCAGGATCAGACTTGCACGCTATCGGCTTAGCTACGAAGGTTGCCGAGCCCGAGGGCTTTAAGCACCGTGTCGCGTGCGAAGAAGAGGTACTATTACAGGCTATGAACTTCGCTGCGTTTAAAGTGAAAGCTCCCTTCCCTCCGTTGAGGCGTTACTTCGTCGCTAGATTCGGAGGCCGCGTTTACGCGTCTTTCGGGCTCACCATGGGTGAGGCCGAGAGTATAGGCTACGACGCAGCAGCGACGAGAATTAGGGGGTGGGGCCGCTGCAGCGATGTTCTACTGAAGGCTATCGCCTCCCGCGAGGGTCACGTTTTGGGACTGCAAGTAGCTATCAATGAGGAATTCGCTTGGATGCTAGGTTTACTCTACTTCATCGTACTATCGAGAGCAAAGCTCCACGAAGTCTCCCGAGCGATTAGCCCCATCGATTTGCAAAACCCATCTTTCGAAGGCATATTCGATAAGGCGTTCAAGGCCCTCCTGAGGAAGGCGATGCTGCGGAGCTTAGCCAGAACCTCGCAGCGCCTGACGGGCGAGTTAAACCCCTGATCGATCCCCGATTATTTGAATCCACGGGTTGTCCTTGACGAAGCTGGGTAGTTCTGTGAAACCACCGGCGTCCCATTGCGCCGTACCTGCAGAGGATAGGGCGGCTAAAAGCCTGTTCAAGGTTTCGTTCAGCCTGTCTATGGACGCTTTCAACTCGTATATCGCCTCGAGTAGCACCTCGGCATCTTCCATCGTTTTCACCGAAGCCCTACCACCGCTGGTCGAGGGATCTTCTGTTGAGGAAGGTAAGCGCCCGTACAGCTTCCTGTACTTGTAGAGTGCCTTGTAGACGGTTTTGATGGAGACTCCAAGCTCGCTGGCGAGCTCCTTAGCCTTAGGCGGAGGATACCTGGACGAATACCTCGCCACGATCAGGCTTTCCGTCCTCGTTAAACCTTCCACAAAGACGAGGGAAAGCGACGGTATTTGGGCTCCGCGAAAAACCTCGAAACTTTCGCAGCGTTCAGTTAAGCATCGCGCAAGTGCTGCTTCACCGGAGAACAAAAATAAAATTGATCGTACAACTTAAACCATTGAATGGTGCGTTCGATCGTCATCGCGGCCTTTAGCGACGTGCATGGACCTCGACACCTGCAGTACCTGAAGAATTCGATAGCAATCATCGAGCAAGCAGACTTGGTACTGGTTGCTGGCGATATCGTAGATAAAGGCGCTCCACAGCATTGCCGTCTTGTCATGGATGTGGTTCGTTCCGTCTATAAGGGCCCGGTATACGCTATCTTCGGTAACGAGGAGTACGATGAGATTGAAAAAGAGCTGAGAAGCATTTGCTCCGAAGTATTATGGCTTAAGGACGAGTTGGTCAGCCTTGAAGTGAAGGGTATCTCACTCTCCATCATCGGCACGCGCGGCATTTTAGACGAACCGACTGCTTGGCAGAGGAGGAACATACCGAACATCAAGGCCATCTACGAGCGGCGTCTCAAGACAATCGTTAACCTGCTCGTCGAGGCTAAGAAGAGATCCCGCTACACCATCCTGCTTACGCACTATGCCCCTATCTGCTCAACGCTGAACGGCGAACGCCCGAGCATTTGGACCCAGATGGGATCGCGACGGTTAACAGAAGCGATCCTCCGCTACCAGCCGGAGCTGGTGATCCACGGGCACGCTCACAACAGCGCGAAGACTTTCACGCAGCTCGGCTTAACCAAAGTCTACAATGTGGCCCTACCCCCGGTCAAAAGGGTCACTTCGATAGAGCTGCCTATCGAGATTGGCTTGGAAAAGTTCTTCTGAACCTCTACTGAGCTTAGTGTACGATGGCCGTTTGCTTCTCCTTTAATTTCTTCTTTCCTTTCTTTTGTCGGCTCTTTTCTAGGAGCTCCTTCGGTAAGATCTCCTGTTCTAGCACCTCAACTATTGGTATCACGATGTATTTGCTATCGTTAACGTAACTTTCACTTACTTGAACTTCCCCGGTGAACCTGTTGAACAGCAGGTATTTCCCTGCAATCACGCCCTCGGTTTCGCAGTAGTATATCGACACAGCGTCGTAAGCTGGGAAAGGCACGTAAAGAACGCTTCTAGCATCAACGTTTACTCGATGTACGATGAAAAGCTGTGCAGCAACAGCTATGTTAACCAAATCTTCAACGCTCTTTACCCTCACGAGGTACGGCTTAGCCACAGTCGACCCCTGCTGCCTAGTGTACACTATGCCTTCATTGTACATCTATAAAGTTAGCGCGTACTCCGGAAGCCGTCGCTCAGGCGCAGCAAAACTCAGAATAACTCTTTAAAGGTTTTCGAAAGACTCGGAGAGTATGAGCAGTGAAGTGGTTCCCGCTAACGAAAAACAGAAGCAGTTCCTAGCCGCACTTGAGAGCCATGACGTCGACGTCGTGGGAGCTTTTGGGCCGAGCGGGACTGGAAAGAGCTTCATAACCTGCTTATTCTCCTTGAAAGCGATCAGTGAGGGTAAGTACTCGCGCTTCGTCATCGTGCGCCCCCTCGTCGATGTGAGCAGCGGGAAAAGGTACACGGCCATTGAGCTTGGCAACCTCTTCTTCGATCTGGCGGCTTCATACTTGTACGATCTAGTGGGCGGCATATATGGTAGCGAGCATATTAGGAGGCTACTCAATGAGGGGAAGATACTTCTAGCGGACCCGAGCTTCCTGTTTGGTAGAACATTCGATAATACGTTGCTCTTCCTCGACGACGCTCAGCACGTGCCACCGGAGGTGGTACATGAGGCTCTACTAAGGTTGGGCAACTCGTCCAAGCTTGTGATCGCCGGGGATCCGGTCTTCCAAGCGTGGAGCACCTCCAATGGAGCAGCCGTGGCTCGTGAGCTGCTATTGGGACTCGATAGAACCTTCGTGGTAGACTTTGGCATTCACGACATCGTGAGACCTGGAGCTAAAAGGGCATTCAAGCTTGCGTTAGAGGCTCGCGTCAGGGCGAGGACGTTAAGCGAGGAGGAGAGGAAGCTGCTCAGTTTGGCTTATACCCATGCACCCGACGCACAACTGGTGAGTGTGGTGGATCTAAGGCCTTTCAAGGAGAAATATTCGGTCAAGACGTCGCCGGACGCTATTCTGATATCAAAAGAGGGTTACCTTGGCCGCCTGATAGGCAAGGGTGGCGAACGCATCGAAAGGATCGAGAAGGAGAGCGGCTTATCACTACGGGGTGTAGAGCTTACGCTCGACCTTAAACAGCTGATCACCGCGATACACCCAATCGGGTGGATTAGAAGGCACATAGGTGGGGTTGACATCGTCGCGACGAACTTGGAAGTGGAGGTGGATTCAGAAAACCTTGGTGCTTTTGTCGGACAGAGAGGTGCTTTCATCAGATTCCTCGATGAGACTTTCCATAATCTTATGGGTATAGGAGTTAAAGTAAAGAGTGTTGAAGTTGAGAAAAAGGAAACTAAAAAGAAAAGAGAGAGAAGATAAAGATCAGTTATGAGGTTTCACAAGGTAATCG
>Ga0209394_1001117_pt1 | contig 17010 bp, 22 predicted proteins | sample JNZ201metaG_FD_184122 | JGI IMG/M metagenome (GOLD analysis project Ga0209394, IMG submission 184122) | Hot spring microbial communities from Jinze hot spring, China to study Microbial Dark Matter (Phase II) - JNZ 20120812A (SPAdes) (version 3) ... | reverse complement strand
GATTGGGGGTAGGGTGTAGGTTTCCGCTCTAGTTTCCCTCTCTATCTATTGTTTCGTTGATGTTGGAGGTGTTAAAACGGTATGGTGGTTGAGTTAAAGGAGTATGCTTCGGCTGAAGATATAGCCGAAAACTTGGAGAAGCAGATTGCTGAGACTAAAAGTACGTTGGGCGAGTATCTGCGCCGCCTGGACGAGATTAGGGCTTTAGCCGAAAAATCCAAGAAAATCCGCGAGGTGGTCATGAAGTTGGCGGGCAAGAAGACGGCTGCCGAAAGCTTAGGCGAAATTACCATCGGCAACCTGAGCATTGTTTTGGATGCCAACCCATTCCACGAGTTGACAGCTATCGAACAGGTGGTGCGCAGCTATCAGGAGAGGCTTCTAGTTTTGCAGAAAGCCCGCGAAGCCCTGAAGTGGCTTGACCAGCTTGGCGACACTGAAGGCTTAAAGTACATCGTTGTTGAGAACGACGGTGTGCCGGAGCGCATCCTCTTCAAAATAACCTAGCAGTTTCAGCCATAGAAGGTGAAAATTCATGGATTATAGCGAAGTCTACACAACAGCCTTAAAAAACGTCCTAGAGGAAATGCGAAACATCTGCCCAGACATTCAACACGCCTTCGTTTACAGAGAGAACGGCGAAATAGTCGTCGGAGACGACGGTACTCCGCAAAAGGTCATGATCCACGTTGCAAACACTTTTAACGGCATTTTTGAAAGGGCTGAAGCCATAGGCGGCGTGGAATCCGTAACCCTGAAAGGCAGCATGGGCACGGTTAAACTTCACCACTTCAATGAACATTACTTCGTCATAGTTTACTCCGCAAAAGCCGATGTGGGCTACGTGGACACGTTAGTCCGCGTCTTAGTTCCAACGGTTCTAAAAGTGTTAGAAAAGCTCAGCCCTACCCCCCTCAAAAACGTGACCCCTCCGACTCCACTCGCCCATGAACCTGAACTGGAAACTAAAACTCTAAAGTTGGAAAAACCCGCCGAGGAAGCGTCTGTTGAGAAACCTTCTGAAGAGTTCAGAATAGAAATGAAGGAACATAAACCAGAAACCAGCATCACTCCCGCTCCCGAAACCTTCCAAGAACTTTCACAGTCCTTCGAGGTTCCAGCCGTTCAGCTTATAGTGGAAAACATCGGCGGGCTACTTGTCCCATCTGACACTGTAAGGATTGACGGCGAAACCATATCCAACTGGGAAAGCATGTTCGAGGGCAAGAAGATAGAGTATGTTGAAATCGAAACCTTTGACGGAAAAACAGCCCGCTACAAGGTCAAACCCATAAAAGACTCAAAGTACGAGGGCAAGGGAATTGTTCAAATTCCGGAAAAAGCGCAGCTTGCCCTCGAAATCAAGAAGGGGGAACTTGTGAAAGTAAAACCCATAATTGAATGATGGAGGCGATACCATGACCAAGAAAAGGAAAGCTGTGGAGGATGCCGTTGCTGCAGAAAGCCCAACCATAGTCATGGAAGGAATGACGCCCACAGACCACCTTAGAACAAGCCTTGAAGAAGTTAAGAATTATGAAGGAGTCATTGGCTACATCCTCCGAAACTCAACCTCCGCAGCCATAGACCTCAAAGATCCGTCAAAACTCATAGAATACGCCATCCTCTCATCCTCGGCTCTTGAAGCAGCCGAAGAACTCTCAGAAACCTTCAGCTTAGGCGAAGTCAAAAACATTCTCATAGAAGGAAAAGAAACTAGGATTTTATCCCTCACGGTCGGCGACAACAAAATAAGCGTTTTCATGGAGAAAAACGCCGACCTCGATAAAATTTTGAAGAGGCTTAGCCAATTTTAGGGGCTTAAAATAGGGCTTTCCCTTCTCCTTTCTTCATTTTTGTAGAGAACGTTTAAATCTTCCTTTTTCGGTTTATCCTTACGGGAGAAAGGAATCCACTAATTTTAATGGTGCTCGCTATTGATGGCAGTTAACAAAAGCTCCGGCAATAGCCATCGAGGACGTCTAGACATAATATCGGATATTTTGGAAGCTTCTCGCAGGAAAGTTCGGAAGACCCAGTTGATGTATCGTTGCAATCTAAGCTTTAAACAAGTGGAACACTATTTGGGTTTTCTGCTTGAAAGAAAACTTCTATGCCATGTTGACGGTGACCCATGCACCTTCAAAATCACAAGCAAGGGGGAGCGCTTTCTGCAAGCCTACAAGAGCTTACTTAGGCTTATGGGCTAGCCTCTTGAAAAGAGAGTCTACGTAAACCTTCGTTAAGCTTCACAGTACCCTTTGCAGCGTCCACGACTATGAAACCATAATCCTCCAAAAACTTCATTAAAGCTTCAAATCGCCTCGGTTCAAGCTTGACGTTCTCTCGAAGCTCCTTTATCGTGTGCCATTTTCCGTCCGACAGCAAATCTAAGGTTTCTGCAATTTTCGTGTTCGTGATATGTCCCCCAGAGGATATACTATATTTTCCATTTTCGTTTTAAATGTCTTCTGAAACCATTTTTTAGAAGCTTCTTCTAGAGTTATGAAAACCACCAACCTTATTATTGAAGGTTTCAGAAAATACAACAGAGTGAATTTGGTGGACTGGCTTCAAATACTAGAAGAATGTAAAGCCAATGTGAAAAGGCAAACAGCGTCGCTGCTGAAAGCATCCATAAAACAGCCTCAGCCAGACTTGGGAGTGGGTGCCGGCGGAGACCCAATAAAACAGATAGATTTGACGGCTGAGAAAGCGATAATGGAAACCCTACTTGGGAAAGGCTTATCGTTCACCCTCATAAGCGAAGAATCGGGCATAAAGAGGTATGGCTCAGAACCAGATCAAGCCTACATTACAGTTGACCCCATAGATGGATCAACCAACTTGACAAGAGGAATACCTTTTTACGCCACATCAATAGCCGTATCCACAAATCCAAAACTTCAAGCAGTGCACACGGCACTGGTGGCAGACCTATTCCACGACGTGACATACACAGCTGTTAAAGGCATGGGCGCAAAACGCAACAACCAAGAAATAAGACCTTCAAAAGAGGTGGACTTGGCGGAGGCTGTTATAGGCGTAGACTTAAACACGTATAAGGTGAGGGAGATAGCCCCCCGTATAACAAGCCTAATAGAGCGGACAAAACACATCCGCCATTTGGGCGCCAACGCTTTGGAACTGTGCTATGTGGCGGACGGCACCATAGACGCCTTCATAGACATAAGAGGTAAACTAAGAGCCACCGACACGGCTGCCGCATGGCTAATCATAAAGGAGGCTGGAGCCACTATAACAACACCGGAAGGCAAACCATTAAATGCCAAACTGGATCCAACTGAAAAACTGAGCTTTGTGGCTTCCGCTAACCGTAAAATCCACAAAATAATACTAAACCTTCTAAAAGCTTGAAAAGGAGAAGCCATGATAACGCCCTTAACACCCCATCCGGCAGCCATTGTGAAAACAAAGGAAGCCCGAACACTGGTCATAGTGGACCTCCATATCGGGTGGGAGATAGCCCTATCTGAAAAAGGCATCCACGTTCCAACCCAAGCGTTAAGGCTTCTGGAAAAACTTAAAACGTTGATAAAAACCTACAAGCCAGATAAGCTGCTGATTCTAGGCGACGTGAAACACACAGTGGCAACGGCGGAACTCGGCGAGTGGCAGGACGTGCCAGACTTCTTCAACGAGCTTAGGAGGCACATAAGCCAAATTCAAATAATCCGGGGAAACCACGATGGAAACCTTGAACCTCTACTCCCGGAAGGAATAAAAATCCTCCCATCCTCCGGCGCAGTGATAGACGATGCAGGCTTCTTTCATGGACACCGCTGGCCCTCACCATCCCTTCTAGGATGTAAGACGCTTGTGATGGGACATGTGCATCCCGTTATTGTTCTCCGCGACCCGGCGGGCTTTAGGATAACACGGCAGGTTTGGGTGAAAGCCAAATGCAACCCAAATCAGCTGGCGGAAATCCTACTTCAGAAGCATGGAATAAAAATTGAGGAAAATCCCCAGAAAACTTTGCGGAAACATTATGGAATTAAGCCGCGAACCACCCAGCTTTTCATAATGCCTTCCTTCAATGAGTTTTTAGGTGGAAAACCGTTAAACGAGAAGGACGCAGCGAAAAGCGAGAAAATCGTTGGTCCCATCCTCCGCGCAGAAGCTGTGGACTTGAAAAACGCGGAAATCTACCTTCTAGATGGAACATTTTTAGGCTTTTTAAACCAGCTTGAAGCCTTTGGAAAGCCATAAACCTTTAATAGAAAAGACTTCCTCTACCACCTTGAGGTTTGAAAAATGCCTGAAGAGGAAGATTTTCCAGAATGGTTCAGGCGAAGGCGATTTCCCTTCTTCGGAAGTTGGTTTTTCGAGGACATTGACCGCATATTCCGCGAAATGGAGAAAATGATGGAGGAAGAATTCAAGGCTTTCACTTCACGCATCCCGAAAGATTATGTTAGGGAACGCAAACTCCCAGACGGCTCGACCATACGCGAATGGGGACCCTTCGTATACGGCTACAGCATAAAAATAGGGCCAGACGGCAAGCCTGAAATCCGCGAGTTCGGCAATGTTAAACCAACCCGCTACGGGCCTACAGTCAAAGAGGAACGCGAGCCGCTTGTGGATATTGTTGAAACCGACAACGAAATCCACGTGGTGGCAGAACTGCCCGGCGTAGAGAAAGAGGATATCAAGCTTCACGGCACCGAAGACACATTAACCATAAGCGTGGACACGCCTCAACGGAAATATTACAAGGAAGTTAAACTTCCAGCTAAGGTTAACGTGAAGGAAGCGAAAACCCAGTACAAGAACGGTGTCTTGGAGGTCAAGCTTCCGAAGATAAAGGAAGAGCGAAAACCAAAGGGCGAACCAATAAAAATAGAATAGCCCCCTCTTTCTTTAGCGGTTTAAGCTTGTATCCTCCATGGGCGTCGACTCCGAAACCGACTTGCTAAGCGTCATATGTAGAGAGGCAAAGGCAGAGGGTAAGCTGACAGGCAAAAACCTAACAAAGCTTTACGAGGTTTTTGGGCAACGTTTTGCAAGAGCCTTCGAAGCCCTAAAAGAGAACCGCGTCAAAAAATATGTCTTCAAGCCCAGCGGCAGAGTCATCTGGGTTGTGGTTGGCAAGGAACGCGACTACCTAATAATGCCAGAAGCTGAATTCTGCACATGCGACGACTTCTACTTCCGCGTCCTAGACCGAAAAATCCACCTATGCTATCACCTCATAGCCCAGAAAATCGCCCAAAGCTTAGGCTGGTACGAACAGATAGACAGTGACGACGAACTCTACGAAACATTAATGCAAGAATGGCTGAAACCAACTCCTTAAATACTTAAACGCGGAATTTAAAAGAAAAGGCAGAGGAAGCAGCATGGATATTGGGGCATACTTTGAAACATTGAAGTACATATTGATGACTGCAACATTCGTTGCTCTGGTTCTCATATTCCTCCACATGATTTACGGCAGAGAGGAGAAAGGCTAACTAAAAACGCCTTTCCAAGCCGTTTTCCAAAACACGAAAAACACGATCACTCCTAAAACAGCTAAAATTACCGCGAAAAGCACAAGCCAATGGGCTTCTGGTCCCGCGCCGAAAACTATTGGGAAAAATGGAAAAATCCAGACAAAACCGCCGACACTTAAATCGCCAGCTCCCGAGAGAAAAGCCGCCACCGTTAGGAAAACTATTCCCAACACTATCATAATGAAGCCCGCAAAGAACAGCGTTATAAAACGTTTAAACCATTTTGCTTCAGCTTGCTCTTCCACCATGCAATATCACTTGCCCAGCAAATAAACCGTTAGGAACAAGGCAAAGGCGATTAGTGTAAGAACTATCGAAAGCCAAAGCATCGTTTTCATGAACTCTCTGTCTGTTCCAAAAACTATTGGGAATGGCCCAATTATCAGCGCCCCGCCACCTCTCATTTTACCGCTTTTTATGCTTGAAATGAAAAGTAGGGCGAACGCTGCAAAGATGACTATGACGCCAAGCAAAATCATGATTAAGCCTATGCTGTAAAGGCTGCCTGCGTCGAGCGCCAAATTTACTAAGTTCATTTTGCTCAATAACTGTCAAAGCGAGCAAGCTTTTAAGGATTTCAGAAGGAGAAGGGTAGAAAATACACGGTTAACGCTGTTGCAAAAGTTATCAAGAAAGAAGGGATCACATATTTGTAGACTTTTTCAAGGGAGCTTTTGAAGTAGTCAACCGTGAACGTGAAGCATAGGTGAGTTGGTGCGATAACATACCCTAAAAAAGTGCTCATGTAGAGGAGAGCTGAAGTTTTAGGTGTGAAGGTTAAAACGCCAGCCAATATTGAGGCGCCTATAGCTATTGCTCCGGAAGGCGAACCTAAAAGGAAGCTCAACAACATTGGAATGACAGTCAACAGGACTGTGACGTTTAGGCTTCCATTTGAAACTAGTGGTTGGAAAAGTTCTGATATTCCAGTTTCCTTCAACACATTCCGCAGTAAAAAAGCGCCATAAACAGCGAGAGTTACTCCATAAATGCTCAAGCTTTGGAGCGGTTTTATCAAGGTTCTAAGATTCGAATGCGAGATTACGGCTAAAACAGCTAAGCCCACGAAGGTTGCTATGAGGACGTCGAACCCTTGCTGGGAAAACCCATAACCTGAAACATTTAAGCAAACAGCCACAACTATCGTCGTTAGTAGAGGTGAAAACGCTAGAACAAAATCTTTCAGACCCGACGAAGTTTTGCCCACTTTTTCCTTAATTCTCAACTCCTTCAAAGCACTAGTTTTCCAAAAGCTTACAAGATACCCCACAACCACCATGACTGCAACCGTCGGTATTTGGAGCAAAACAATGGAGAAAAGCGGCGTCTTAGTTAGGGCTGCTGTGGTTATCAGCACTTGGCTAAGCGGGTAAACCGGGAGAATCGTGTGCCTAAACCAGAGATTTACATAAGCCTTCTTTTCAGGCTTTAGTTTCAGTTTTTCCGCCTCAACATCCACTATCGGTGCTGACATAAGAGCCCCACCTGCCACTGGGAGAAGCCCTATCATCGCCGGAAGGGTACTCAACACAATTTTTGGGTTCTTGACGAGCTTGCTTAGGCTTTCGCTCAATTTATTGGTCTCACCGGTCTCATTGTAAAGCTGACTTAGCCATGTTACTCCAAACGTTGCAAGGATAACCGACAATGCGAGTAAACCATCAGTTGTTGATGGACTGACGGTTGTATAGGCTAAGGTGGGGATGTCACACCAGTCTAGGGCAAGTAAGGCTAGCACTACAGCTGTGGCTGTTAACGTTATTCCCAAGTTTACCCGTTTATAAAGCAGCACACCAAGAAGGCAGAAAGCCGCTACGATGGCGGTTAACGGGTCCAGCAGCCCCAAGTTTAAACGCCTTTTTAATTATGCTTGGAAAAACCAAAATATGCGGTCTCGCTCTTAATCCTTTCCATAAGCCACGCCGAGAATGTTTGGTGCACCATGTGAGAGGGAAAGCATTCATTTCTGGTCCAATTCAAGGAATGGAAGAACGCCAAAGCTACCGGGAAAAGATTAGGCGGATCTGTGTTCGCTGCGGCTACGAGCCCGTTGACCCTTGGCAACGTGAAAAAATCTTGTATAAAAGTGATGAGCCAAAATGGTGGATGAAGGTTCCGCCACTGGACTTTATAAGGCGGGATTTGGAAGACATTGAAAAATGTGATGTTTTAATCGCCTACATGCCAAGGCTTTCTGCTGGAACATGCATGGAACTTTTCTATGCAAAAATGAAGGGCAAAAAGACCATATGCATATGTAGGCTAAAGAATCCAAGTCCATGGATTGTGGCTCACTCAGACATAATCGTAAAGAGAATTGAAGAACTGAGGGAGGCTTTAAACAAGATAAAGGGGGAGAAAAAGGTCTAGCTGTTAAATCGTTTCTTGAAGGCTACGGCGACAACAGAGATCAGCATTAAAACCGCCATACACATCTGCGCCGTAAACTCTGGAATTATAACACCACTGAAGGTTAGCGACAATTCCGTGACAGGCGTATTGTCTCCTCCGAAAAAGAACGTTCCTATTAATTGCGTAGGTGATGGTACACTTGGATCGATATACCAACCCCTTGTATATGGTATCATTGTTTGATCCGGCACGCATGAAATAAATGTAACAGTTGTGTCCGAGGTTATATCTAGCACCACTGTTGACGCATAGAATGAGTTGGGAACCGCTATTATGAATGCGTAGTCTGACGGCGCAAGCAATTCTACATTAAGCATGTCTAAAACGTCCACAGTGTGTTCGCCACTGCCGTCTGGAAAGATGGTGCTGTATGCTACACCCATCGTGTAGGTCCATTTGAAGTCTCCGCTTTCTTTAAAAGCCCCCAAGAGAACACAAGCGCCAACCTCTTTTGTTATTGGAACAAAAGTTTGTGAGAAGCCGCCCAAATCAGGGATTAGGCAATCCCCCATAAGTCCCTGGGTAAATTCAGTTAAGTTTCCTACGCCAATTCCTGTGAAAGTTACGTTTACATAACCGTTGAAAGTGCTTGTGGAATTATACGTGAAGCTCAAACCGAAATACTGCTCAAAGTAGGTTTCCACGGTCACGTTAGCATACTTTTCAGCTCCAGCAGCCTCGGTGTTGTTGAAAACAAAGTAAAGAACTGAACCCGACGTGGAGACTACAAGCGTAATTTGAGTTGCATTTTTCAACTCTGTAGCGTTCATGTTTATTTCAGCTGGAAAATGCACAAGTGTTGCGTTAGTGGATATCACTCCACATTCAACCGTCACTTGGGCTGTTGTGCAGTTGACGGATACCTCAGCAATTTCCATAACCTCAAACGTGATAGATGACGGTTGACTATCAGCGGCCAAGCATGTTCCGCAGCCAGCAACAGCTATCCCAAAGATCAACATCGCCAAAAAAACGGCGATTTTCCTTCCCATTTTTGAATCACAAAAGCTTATTTATTGTTCAATTTCCGAATATATAATTTACGTTTGGCGTAAATTTAGCTAAACTTTTACCGCAACTCTCAGCCTTGCTGACCTAGCTTTAGGGTTCTCCACAACCTCTTTTTCCGAAGGCCTCATAGGCTTTTTCGTCAAAATTTTCACGACACCTTCTTTGGCTTTAGCCCGCATGAAGTTTTTGACTACGCGGTCTTCCAGCGAGTGAAAGGCAATCACAACGAGTTTTCCGCCGCTACGAAGCACGTTTAAGGCTTGGGGTAAGGCTTTCTCCAAGTTTTCTAGTTCGTTGTTGACGGCTACCCGAAGGGCTTGGAAGGTTTTTGTTGCAAAGTGGATGCGGCGGCGATGGTACCATGGGGGTGTTGCCCTCTCCACAGCCATAACCAAATCTACGGTGGTTCGCAGAGGCCTAGACTCGACGATTTCCTTGGCTATCCGTCTGGAAAAGCGTTCCTCACCGTAAACCCTCAAGATTCGCTCAATGTCCTTGAGGCTCCAAGTGTTTAAGATAGCCTCAGCGGTTAAAGCGTTTAACTGTGGATTATACCTCATGTCAAGCGGCTCGCCTCTCCAAAACGAGAAGCCCCGCCCACTTGCCTCCAAATGCCAGCTTGAAAGCCCCAAATCAAAAAGCACACCAGAAACGCTAGTGAAACCATGTTTTTCGGCGATAGCCTCCAAGTTGGCGAAATTATCGCAGACAAGAACAAGGCGCTTCTCGAACTCGGTTCCATGCACTTTGCGCTTAAGCTCTTCCAGAATTTGCGGGTCATAGTCAACGCCTAAAACCTTTCCATTCGGCTTGTTCCGCTCTAGGATGGCCAAGGCGTGGCCGCCCAAACCCACGGTGCAGTCAATAAAATTTTCGCCGGGCTTAGGGTCGAGAAAGCGGATGACTTCATCTTTCATGACGGGTAAGTGCAAGCATAACACCTTTTGAAAGGGTGTACAAACATTATTGTAATCGTGATTTTAGCATTTTACGCTTTGCCAGTTTTTCGCAGAAGTTTAGGCGCAAGATACGATAAAACGAACCCAACGAAAAGAATAACAACAATAAGCGCCGTGAACCCCAGCAGTAACAAGCTTCCCGTCAAAAAGTATCCGTAGAAAATTGTTACAAAAGAGCCAAACATCAAAACAACCTCCAAAATTCGCTTTGCTGGATTATCGCTTCTAACACAACATGTCAAGGCGCCTGAAAAACACGCAAATGTTAAGGCTATGCCGAAAAATCCAAGATCCACATTGTTTGAAATAAACCCAGTTATGGATAACAGGGCGCCTATAACCGCGAATATTGCCCATTGCGGCAAACTAGGCGATCGCATCGCATCTAGACTCCAACAATAGAGGGATGCACACGCAGCGGTAAAAGTTTTCGTTTCTGATTGGGAAAGGTTATTTATCGCCCTTTACAGTAAACTGACGCTTGTCGTGGTAGCTTTGAAACGAAGCTGGCGAGTCACCTATGTCTCTATAATCGTTTTTGTGGTTGCCATACTTTGGGCTCTAACGATTCAGGGGCTTTTGCCCGAAGAGCTCCGCCAAACCTACCTTGTCTACTTCAATATTGTCCGAGCGATAACAGCTATAATGTTGGGCATATTAGCCATCGAGCTTGTGGCTTCGCTTATAACCGTTAGGCTTAAACATTTGGGCAGAGGCGTCTACCTCATACGAAACGTTGTCGTCGTAATGGGATACGTAGCCGTAGGCCTCATAGTGCTAGCCATCTTCGAAGTTACGGGCGTAAGCGCCGTCGCCGGCGCAACCGTTTCAGGACTCGTAATCGGTTTAGGCTTGCAGCCCGTTTTAGCCAACCTATTCGCTGGCTTAATCATTCTTGGAACCGGTTTCCTCAAGCCTGGAGCAAACGTTAAGATTTCGGGAGGTTTGCCCCTTTCGCCCCTGGCTTTTCCAGCTTACAAAATGTTTAGCCGAGACGAGTACATGCCGACGCTGCGGGGCATCGTAGTTGAAGTCGGCCTCATGCACACGAAAATATTGTCTGAAAGTGGTGAACTCGTTAAAATCCCAAACAACATTGCCTTCACCAACAGCGTCGTTATGGAAGAGCAAGAGGAACCAAAAACCGTGCGAGTTCGCTACGAGTTTCCAGTCCAATACGATCCGGACATAGTGTTATCAAAAATTCGAGAAGAGTTTGACAGAAATAATGTCGGCGACTACAGGGTTTACCTTGAAGAACAAAGTGATAAAAACTACTACATAGTTCTAGTTGTGGCAACAGCACCGCCAAACACAAAAGTCAGAGAGTTCCGCTCAGAACTCTTAAAACACATGATAAAGGTGCATAGAACCCTCATCCAAAACGAAATTAGTGCGGCCGCCGGGATTTGAACCCGGGATCGCAGGCTTGGAAGGCTTCCACCGCTGTTTTGGCGGCTGTGTCCTAACCAGACTAGACGACGGCCGCGCCTTTTCTCTCGTTGACGCCCATAGGTGGTTATGATAAATTTCCTCTTATTCGCTTTTCGGTTTAAACAGCCGTTTTTCGTGGGCTGGTTTGGGCTTGAAGGTGCCTCGAAGTTTTGGCTGAGAAGCTTTAGCCCTCTCAATGTTTTTGAGCCTAGCGTAGAGTTTCGCTATTTTCGTTTTTGAAGGCTTCCGCTTTGCATATATTCGTGCAGGCGGCGGCGTGTAGGGTTTAGTTGGCTGTTGGCTTGCTTTTTTCCTTGTTTTTTCATGCTCGCCTGAAACTTGCTGAGTTTTCGTTTTCTGGAAGACTACGTAGGCTTCTTTTAGATTCACTTCCGCCGTTTCCCATCCCGCGTTGAGCCAAGCCCTTGCGTGGATAGTAGCCAACGTGTTTTTCCACCATTCTGTTGAGCGGTAAGCCTCTAGGGGTAGGTTGTCACCTATTATGCCGTCTATTTGGGCAAAGGAAAGCCTAACAGTGTCCGTGAAGGCTGACCGAAACCGCAGATAATGCGTTAAAGCCTCGTATTTGTTGCCCGTTTTAGGCGAAACCATTTTCCTTGCACAGTTCAAGCAGAACAGTCGCCTTATGTCGCCGGTTGCCACGTCTGGAACCATGCAGTCTAGGCAGAAGGTCTTGCCGCAACGTTGACACCGTCTAAGATAGCCTACAGGAAGAACCCTTCCGCAAAGTTTGCACTCATCTTTAATGGGCAATCTAAACCACTTGCAACGCTTAATTTTAGCCTTCAAAACATTTGAGTGTTTTGGAAAATAATAAATCCAGCTTCTTTCCAAGTTTTTGATATGTCAGAACGAATAGCAGTCATAGTAATTGACATGCTTAATGATTTTGTGACTGGCGATCTGAAATGCGAGAGAGCACACCGTATAATTCCAAATCTTAAGCGGCTTGTGGAGGCAGCCCGCAAACATGGGATTCCCGTAATTTACAGTAATGACGCACATTATCCAAACGATTTTGAAGTTCACCGCTGGGGAAAACACGCCATAAAAGGGACGAAGGGCGCGGAGGTTATTCCTGAGCTTAAGCCCACCGATAAAGACTTTGTGGTTGAAAAGCGAACCTACAGTGGCTTCTACGAAACTGGGCTGGATCCGCTTCTAAGAAGTTTATATAACGGTGAAGGCGTAAGAACAGTGGTTTTATGCGGCATACACACGCACATCTGCGTCCAACACACAGCAGCCGACGCCTTCTTCAGAGGCTACAAAATAATAGTTGCAAAGGACGGAGTGGAAGCCTTTACACAAGAAGATCACGAGCGAGGCTTGCGGTATTTAGAATACGTTTACAATGCGAAATTGATGACTGTAGACGAAATCATAAGGGAAATGGAGAAAGTTAAAACGTAAACGAAAATGTTTGCACCTACGCGATTTTCAGAAGACTAGTTTAATCAGCGATGAAAGGAAAAGTTTAAAAGTAGCAGTTGTTATACGCTGAGGAAGATGACGGGGAGAATGGTGGAACTGAGTTTTTCTCCCTTCTCTCCTTTCTCCCCTCTAAAAAGACTCCACCATTCTCCCCAGAATATTCACCATCTAGCCTCTTATAGCTTGTGAAAAAATCTTCTATTGCAGGTTTAGAAAGGACGGTAAGGCTTAAAGAGCAACAACAGTCATACTTTTGTGTTTGTGGAAGGTGTTTGCCATGGCGAAAATCCTAATAGTTTACGACTCAAAGACTGGGAACACTGAGAAAATGGCTTTTGCTGTGGCTGAAGGCGCAAGACAAGTTAAGGGCGTAGATGTGGTTGTAAAAAAGGTTGATCAGACAAGCCTTGACGATTTGTTGGCGGCAGACGGCATAATAATGGGTTCTCCAACATATTATGGGCAAATGTCTGCCAAGCTGAAAGCGCTAATAGACGAGTCTGTGAAAATTCATGGAAAACTTGAGGGCAAAGTTGGCGCAGCCTTCACAAGCTCTGGTGGAACAGCCACAGGTGCTGAAACAACGCTGTTATCCATATTACACACCATGCTGGTTCATGGCATGATAGTGCAGGGGAGAGCAGACGACAAACACTATGGCGCGGCAGCCGTGGAAACCCCAGACGAAGAAGAGTTGGAGTACTGCCGTGAACTAGGCAAAAGAACAGCCACCTTAGTCAAAAAGCTAAAAACCTAAAACGTGCTAAAATGGGCCCGGCCGGATTTGAACCGGCGACCAACAGGTTATGAGCCTGTCGCTCTAACCTAGCTGAGCTACGGGCCCACGTTTGATAGAAATCCCCATGCTATTATGAAAGTTTTACGGTTTAGGCTTGCAGCTTGTTTGGTAATCCTTTTAATTAACGGTGCTGTGAATGTTGCTAGAGCTTTTCAATTCAGCGGCTCTTCAAGGGTTGGTGGCTCTTGGCGAACACTGAAAACAGGCAAAACGCTGAACGTTTGCTAACGGAGATGATGAAAGAAGCCTTAAGGGCTTTTCATAGAAGACTCCTCGTTGTCTATGGCGAGGATGCTTTGAACGTTTTAGCCTACATAGTTTCAAAACATCAAGCCCTCAAGGGCCAAGGCGAAGAAAAAGTAGTTTTTGTTTATGATGAGGAAAGCGACACTGCAGTTTCAACTTTTGAGAAGTTGACTGGAAAGCTTGATGTGTTGGGCTCTTCCGTAAGCAACGTTAAACGCTACACCTATGAGGATACACATAGGATTATGGGAACCACTAACGATATTCTCATTCTTGACATGTCTAAGGGTGCAAGACCCAACGACCTTGGAAGGCTTATCGAAACCGTTAGGGGCGGAGGACTAGCGATCCTCTACAACCTTGATTTAAAGGTTGAAAAACCTTGGAGTACAAGCACCCACAAGAAGTTGGTTTCTCCACCCTACGCTGAAAGCGACCTAAAAAATAGGTTTGAAAAGCTTTTCGTGAGAAAAATTCTGGAGCATCCATGCACATGGATTCTTGAAAACTGGAAAATTGTCAAGGGAGAACTTCTAAACCCGCCTAAAACTGTTAAGGAAAAGCCGGTTCCGCCCAAGAGGAGCAGGATTCCCCAGCCGATTTTTAGGCTTGCCCTAACTCGGGAACAAATGGAAGCCCTTGAAGCTTTCGAGCTTCTCGACATTAAAAAGAAGGGCTTGATTGTTTTGATTTCCAACCGTGGAAGGGGTAAGTCAGCTCTTCTTGGGCTTGGAGCGGCAGCTCTTCTTTTTATGGGCTTTGAAAGGGTTGTTGTCACCGCTCCAGCATGCGAGGAAGTCCAAACAGTTTTCGAGATGGCTGAACGGGGCCTTTCCACTTTTGGTTGGAAGGTTAAACGTGAACGCCTAAACGACTTGGTTTATAAGCTCACATGCAAAGGCGGCACTTTAGAGTTTATTCCACCTTACAAGACCATCAGCGAGACGGCTGACGCTGTCCTTGTCGACGAAGCTGGCGGAATCCACGTCTCGCTTCTGTTTAGAATAGCTGAGAAGTTTCCGAAAACGGTTTTTGCTTCAACGGTGCATGGCTACGAGGGTGCTGGTAGAGGTTTCTCCCTGAGATTTTTGAGGTCTCTTGAAAAACTTGAGGATGTTAAGCCCTACATTATCGAGCTTAAGGAGCCCATAAGATATGCGCCTGAAGATCCCGTTGAAAAGTGGCTTTACGACGCTTTATTGTTGAACGCCGAGCCAGCCGAGCTTGAGGGTGAACAAATACGCCTTGAAGAGTGCAGGTATGAGAAACCAGACTTAGACTTTTGGTTTGAAAAGGATGAGGCACATCTACGCCAGTTTGTGGGCATATACGTGCTCGCCCATTATAGGAATAGGCCCGACGACTTGCTTATTCTTGGGGATGCGCCTCACCATTCAGCCCGGGCGGTTTTCTCCAGTTCGGGCAAGGTTTTAGTAGCTTTGCAAATTGACGAAGAGGGAAGGATGAGCGACGAACTTGTGAAGCAGGTTTTAACAGCTAAACCTCCATCTGGCCACCTTATTCCTTCATGCATTGTCAAGTACAATCCGCAACACGTGGCCTTTTCAAAGCTTAGGGGTTTAAGGGTTGTTAGGATCGCTGTTCACCCGGAGCTTATGGGCAGAGGCTTGGGAAGCCTAGCTCTCCAAAGGCTTTGCGAGGAGGCTGAGCGGGAGGGCTTTGACTGGGTTGGAGCCAGCTTCGGGGCGAACCCGGAGCTTGTGGATTTTTGGCTTAAGAATGGCTTTGTGCCAGTTCACATAAGCCCCATGCGGAATGTTGCTTCTGGAGAGTTCAGCGTCATAGTTGTTAAGCCCTTAAACGATAATGTGCAAGGCATGGTTCGGGAAATCCACAGAGAGTTTAAGCTTAGGCTTTTGGACGCTCTGCCAGACACGTATTTCAACATAGAGCCTCAAGTGGCAGCGAGGCTTCTCAAGGGACAAGATTGGACAAGCCGCGAAACTTTTCCGCTTTCCGAATCCCAGAGGGGCAGGCTTCTTCAATATTCTGAAGGAAAACTTGCCTATGAAGGGGCATGCGACGCTGTTAAACAGCTCTTGAAAACCCATTTCATGAGCGCCGGAGAAGTCCGCATGGGCTTAGACGTGGATGCTGAAGCTAAACTTATTGCCAGGTGTCTTCAAGCTCGTTCATGGGGTCTTGTGGCGAGGGCCTTCAAAATTCAGTCTTCAAGTCTTAAGGCTGAAGTGCGCTCCTACATCGCTAAAATGGCAACTTTCTACAATGTTTGAACTGCATCAAAACAATTTTAAGGACGAAACGCACGAAATTTAGAAGCATGGAGGGCTTTGGTTCTAAAATTCCGGAGCTTAAGGTTTTTACTCTGCCAACATGTTCGAGTTGCCATGCTGCCAAACAAATAGCCTTAGAAGTTGCCCGAAAACTCGGCTTAGTCTACCGTGAAATAGACATGAACACTAAAGAGGGCTTAGAGGAAGGCTTGCACCTCCAGGTTATGAGTGTTCCAAGCATAGTTTTAAGCGACGAAGTCATCGTGGCTGGACGCCTAATCTCTAAAGAGAAGCTTGAAGAGGAAGTGCAGAAGAGACTGGCAAAGTGGCGTGCCAAAGCCTTCCAAGAAAAGCCTTAAGAGTTGAACAGCCCTTGACGGAGGAGGAGGTTAAAAAGGCTTTAACGGTGTTCAATTACGCGGAGAAATTCAAAACAAGCCTTATTGTGGCTTCAAGTTTACTAGAGCTTTTGGGCGAAATCAGAGAAGAAGCAGAACTGGCTGGAGCGGAGAGGCTGCTCACAGCCTACTTTAACGCCTTAATCTTGGAGGTCAATATCGCGGCTAACGCCTCAAAAGTTGAAGGGTTTAGGGAAATCGCCACAAACCTTCAAAAAGCCATTGAACATGTGAAGCAGCACAACCCCATCGTGGCGCAGAGGCTTGTCTCGGAAGCAATTTCCATGGCGACAACCCACGGCAACTGGGCGGCACAAAAGCTTAAAGAGAAAAATCTTATCTAGAAGAGAAAAATCTTATCTAGCCTAAGGCTTTCCCAGCCTTTAGCCTTCCAAAGTGGAAGAGGTATTCCTGGGCGTAGCCAGCAAAACGTCCAAAATAGTTCCGACCAAAAAGGCTTAGCTTTTCATACTCCGCCTTTGTCAGCGACTTTTTGAAGGAAACCCTTCTCACAAAGGT
>Ga0209394_1001114_pt1 | contig 17036 bp, 17 predicted proteins | sample JNZ201metaG_FD_184122 | JGI IMG/M metagenome (GOLD analysis project Ga0209394, IMG submission 184122) | Hot spring microbial communities from Jinze hot spring, China to study Microbial Dark Matter (Phase II) - JNZ 20120812A (SPAdes) (version 3) ... | reverse complement strand
AGTATGATGGAAATGGTAACTTAGTTGCGAAGTATCACCATGATGGTGGGTTGATTGCGATGACGAGGGGAAATCAAAGTTACTGGTATGTTTTTGAAGCGATAGGGAGTGTTAGGCAGTTAACTGATACCCAGTCCCAAGTCCCCGATGCCTATTTCTACGATGCATGGGGTAACGAGTTGACTAGTCCCTATTCCCAAGTCTCTAATCCTTTCAGATATGTTGGCAAGCATGGTTACTATTTGGATACACAAAGTGCCTTGATGTTGCTTGGAGTGAGATATTACGAAAATTGGGTAGGAAGATTTGTAAGTTTAGATCCAATCTTAGAAGTGATTAATCGGTATCTTTATGTTAAACACAATCCTGTCATTTACTTCGATCCTTCCGGTTTAGATGCGGTTGCAGGAACTACAACTATAACTATTATTTGGGTTTGGGTAATGGCTGAGCCGACAGGAGCTTTAAAAATTTGCGCCATTGGAGTTGTTATTGTAGCTGGTATTGTAGTTGGTGTGGTTGCTGTTTGTAAGGTCTGTAGGCACGTGCTATGTAAGCAGCGCCACCCGACTTGGATGATATGCCCCCCAAATGCGACTTCCGATCCAGTTACAGCTACTTGGCTAAAAGCAGAAAGCGACATTGATCCTTCCAAGTGTCAGGCTTTTGTTACAGAATGCAAACCAAGAGGAGCCGCTTTAAACTGCCCAGGTGGTGCGCCTGGGGTTCGTTATTATTGCGATGTGGCTTTTGTGAACCGGCAATTCAAAGTAGTTTTTAGAAGATATAGTGTAAATTGTTGTGCATGTTGCTATACATTCCGTGAAGGCACATCATGCTTAGCATTACATTTGTCTGGGAACCAGACTTTGCCACCGGAATGCTTAAAGTAGTGGAATACTTATAAGGTGATCATTCATGAGAGAATATTATAAAATATCTATCAAATGTGAATATGAAAATTTACCAGCCATATTTGCCATAAATATTGTAGGAATTGAAGAAAATGCTGTGCAAAGTAGAATTGTCATTTCTACTTATATTTGGGAATTTCAAAGTTATTGTTACTTTTTGGGATATGATATATTGAAATTCATAAATGAACTTGAGAAAATTTATAAATATCTTGATGGTAAAGCAAATCTAATAAATTTCAGTGAAGAAATAATAATTCATTTTGAAGTATTTGAAAAAGGAAGTGGTAGAATAATTATTGGAGGTCAAATCTATTGTCCAGTTCTCCTTGAATATGTATATCCATCTTTACCTAATACTGAAATTAAGTTTACTTTTAGTGGCCTAATAACAGACCAATCATATTTACCCGAATTTATTCAAGCACTTAAGGACTTCCTCATTGAGACTGGAATTTCGGTTCAAAGCCCATGGGAGAGTTAAATGATAAGTAACCGCTGGTGCTAGTTTAGGGGCAGAAATCAGCGATAGGAAGAAGAACAAATCCGTTAGAACCCTTAGCCATCAAAGTAGGTGATAATCTTGGGACACAATTGGTATAGACAATCATATTTGACAGGTTTTGCGCTAATATGCGCTTTTGTAAGTATAGGAGTCATTGTATCGCCAGCAATGGCTTTGCTATCGTTTCTTATTGAAGAACCAGTATTTCAAAGTTCTCAAAATGAGATATGGCTAATTCGCTTAGTCTTCAGATACTTCCCGTTTCTTGCAAGTATACAAATTGTCTATGGTATAGTAATGCTGGTAAGTAGTTTGTATTTGATTAAACGCAAGGAATGGGCTCGTAGGACACTTATGGTAATCTTTGCATTGGGTATGGCTTTCATGCTCCTCATGGGAATAAGTTTTGTGATGCAACTATTTCGGCTCAAAGTGCCCAAGGCTCTTCCTGAACTGCAGGTGATAGGTTTTATGATGCACTGGGTTAGTGTTATCATTGCTTTGGGCACCGTAATGTTTTGGGAAGCAGTTATGGCTGCTGCTTTATGGTTCTTACACAGTCCTCCGGTGAAAGAGGAGTGCAGTTGAAAGAATAGAGGGGGCGCATATAGCTTAGGCGCTGCGCTGATAAATAGGTTGGGCAAAAATTGTGACATACTTTGTTTATGACTTGGGTGCAAGTGAAATTCCCGGATTAGTGCCGTTAATTGCAGAGTATGACCAAAATGGTAACTTAGTTGCTAAGTGTCACCATGATGGCGGGCTGATTGCGATGACGAGGGGAAATCAAAGTTACTGGCATGTTTTTGAAGCGATAGGGAGTGTTAGGCAGTTAACTGACGCCCAGTCCCAAGTCCCCGATACCTATTTCTACGATGCATGGGGTAACGATTTGACTAGTCTCTATTCCCAAGTCTCTAATCCTTTCAGATATGTCGGAAAGCATGGTTATTACCTTGACACACAAAGTGCTTTGATGTTGCTTGGGGTGAGGTATTACACCAGTGCTCAAGGTCGCTTCCTTAATTCTGATCCACTCAGAGATGGACTAAATTGGTATGCATACGTGCAGAACAATCCTGTAGATTCTGTTGACCCTACTGGAAAGCTAAAGTTGCATGGCAACTACTGCGGTCCTGGGCATGGCTGTCGTGGCACGATCCCCCCATGCCCTCCTTGGGTTGATGAGGTTGACAAGTGCTGTTATGAACATGATCAGTGTTATGGTAGAGAAAAATGTGACTGTTGGTATTCTTTTGTTAAACCAGGTTGTGCACGATGTGATAGGGATTTATGTGATTGTATTAAAAATGCGAATTGTAAGGGAAATATAAATTGTGAAAGGGCTAGGCGTAGTTGGTGGGTGAAGGGTATCTGCCTTTCCGTTGGAAAGTTACCACCTTAAGATGCTGAATTGGCTCAAGGGGGATGAATCTTGTCCAAGATATCAGAAATGATGCCAAGAGTGCTGGTAGCGTTGCTAATGTTGGTAATACTCCTTGTAGGGCTGTTGATTTCGTGCTTTTCACCACCATCTTGCCCTGAAGAACATAGGGAGATTAGCTTTGACATCTCCCCTGACGGGGAAAAAATAGTGTTTACTGCTGCGGGTAAGGGGTGCAGAGACCTATATTTGCTTGACCTGAAGACTCATGAAGTTAGGGTATTAGCAGAAACAAATGCATTAGAGGCAGACCCACGCTTTTTACCAGATGGGCGAAATATTGTCTATTCGGCTCGCCCAGAATCGCAAAACCCTAAGGGCTCGTGGTATTTGTTTTTGCGCTCTGTAGATGGGAAGACAATAAAGCAACTAACCCATGACCCAGGAGTATGGGTTGAGGATAGAGCCCCTATACCTGTTCCCGATGGGAGCAAGATTGTTTTTACTCGGTGGCATCGGTTGGTGCGTGGTAGTTTGGGAGGGTTTGTCAGAACAGATCCTGCGGCGTATGTAATCAACTTGGATGGGACGGAGTTGCGTCGCTTGCCTCCACCATGGCAATCAGTGCTTGGCTTTTCCCCTGATGGGAAGAGGGTTTTGGTTGTAGGTGAGAATGCTATGAATCCCAACTGGCAAGGGAGAAGTGTTTTTCTTGGGATAGTTCATGCGCCGTGGGAAACTGCTATTGAAAAAACGTTTATCAGCCCACCAAAACCTCAACTGATCAAGATAGGTCCTTATTCGGAACCATGTTGGTCTCCAGATGGTCAAAGGATTGCGTTTGTCTCAGACCATGGTAAGAAGTTCGCATATGAAGTTTGGTTGATGGATGTTGAAGGGAGAAAGATGGAGCAATTGACCAATATGGAGACCTATATAGAGTGCTTACGATTTTCCCCTAAGGGAGACTCTCTCTTGTTTTTGGCGAAGATAAAGGACGCAGGTATGGTATTTGAGCTCTATGAGGTAGATATTAAACAAAGGAAAGTTAAGCGGATTGCAGATTATCGCCTCTTTGATGACCCGCTACACTGGAAGCCCAAAAGGATTGAATGAAAGCAGCATGATAGTGTCTTACATTATCTACATGAAGAGAATAGGGTGACAAAATTGCAGGATAGTGTTACGATGAACTTTAAGACAGATGGATTGGGTTTCGGGAGATACAAGGAAGTAGTAGGGCAAAGTGCGACATACTTTGTTTATGACCTTGCAGCAAGTGAAACGCCTGGTTTAGTGCCTTTGATTGCAGAATATGATGGAAATGGTAACTTAGTTGCGAAGTATCATCATGATGGCGGGTTGATTGCGATGACGAGGGGAAATCAAAGTTACTGGTATGTTTTTGAAGCGATAGGGAGTGTTAGGCAGTTAACTGATACCCAGTCCCAAGTCCCCGATGCCTACTTTTACGATGCGTGGGGAAATGAGTTAGCGATACAAGGGAGCACGGTTAACCCGTTCAAGTATTTTGGCAAAGAGAACTACAAGGCCGGCGGTAAGGAGGGCTTGATGCATAGTGAAGAGGCACATTTGGTTTAGTGGGTTATTGGCTGGATTGCTCTTTTGGCCAGTATTTCGGTTCGCGCAGTATTTGGTAGCGCCAGAGACTGTAAAGAGTTACCATTTACACTACTTGCCATTAGATTCATTGGGGGCTGCATTGGGAGCATTAGTTGGGGCTTGGTTCGCTATCCGAATTGTTATCTGGCATCAGTTGAAAGGAATTACAGCAAGCGCTGTTATATACCTGATGGTCTGGATGGGAATCTGCTTGGGGCCGTCTCTTGTCTATTTCGCCCATCTCGCTTCTCGGATGGTAGTCCGATTTATGCACTGATGAGCAGGATGGGTTTTAGTGCATTAAGCGAGTTGTGTTGAATAATGGGGTCTAATTGATTAGGTTTCAGGAGTTACAAAGAGGTAAAGAGACAAAGTATGACATACTTTGTTTATGATTTGGGAATAAGTGAAATATCTGGATTAGTGCCGCTTATTGCTGAATATGATGCAAATGGAACTTAGTTGCTAAGTATCACCATGATGGTGAATTGATTACAATGACGAAGGGAAATCAAAATTATTGACATGCTTTTAAAGCGATAAGGCACTTTGGGAGTTAGCCTAAAGTTGTTGTCAAGTTTGTGAGGGTGTGAGGGAGTGTAAAGGTTAGTGAATTCAGTTTAGGCGCAACATCGGAAACCTCAAAGGTGAAAGCGGATGCGATGGGTGTTGAGCATTGTGGCGGTAGCAGTGATAGTTTCTCATTCGGTGGGAGCAGTTTATGTCGTGGATGTGAATTCCCCAAAAGCGTCTGACGAAAATCCGGGGACTATTGATTTGCCCCTAAAGAGTATCAACCGAGCAGCCCAGTTGGTTCAACCCGGCGATACCGTTATTGTCAAGGCAGGGATTTACCGTGAACATGTTCGGTTGACCAGAAGTGGCAAACCGGGAGCACCGATAACTTTCACCGCTGACCCTCCCGGCTCGGTAATCATTACAGGAGCGGACATCATCAAAGGATGGAAAAGGCTTGACAAAGATGCGCCAATTTACTTCGTCCCTTGGAAGCACCGCTTCGTGATTAATGTTCGCCCTGACGGCTCTCTTGTTGAGCATCATCCCGACGATGACCGGCACAAACTTTGGGGGCGGGCTGAGTTAGTGCTCGTTGACGGAAAATTTTGCGCGCCCGCTCTGACCCTTGACGATTTGCGAGAAGCGTGGAGGCGACATGAGGAAGCGCTCAAAAGCGGCAAACCATCACCAGTCTTGCAGCCTCCGCTCCCTAATTTGATTGAGACTTTTTGGGGTATGTTTTGTGCTGACACGCAGAAGCAAATGCTTTACCTGTGGCTCGCTGATGGCTCAGACCCAAACTCACACCAAATTGAAGTAGCAACTCGGGGCGCTTTGTTCGGGCTTAGTCCTTGGGAGAACCGGGACGGCGTTCACTTCGTTTATGTTCGCGGGTTCATTTTCCGACATGCTGCAACTTTCCCTCAACGAGCAGCAGTTTGGTTGCATGGAAGCAATAACCTTCTGGAAGATTGCATCATTGAAGAAATGTCCGGTGGAGGCGTCTTAGTTCATGGGACGATGCGGCGATGTATCGTCCGCCGCTGTGGACATACTGGAGGCGGTGCTTCTGGCGAGAATTTCGTAAACGAGGATTGCGTTTGGGAAGGTAATTCGTGGAAGCCCATTGACCGAGGTTGGGATGCAGGTGGTTTCAAAATCGCTTGGTCAAAGGGTGGGATTTTTCGCCGATGTGTTTTCCGAAGAAACGGAGGTCCGGGATTGTGGTTTGACATTCATGTCCGCCATGTTGTTGTGACCGAATGTGTGTTCTGGGAAAACGAGCATCAGGGCTTATTTGTGGAAATCAGCCGCGATATAGCCGTCATTCGTAACCTGTTCGTTCGCAATGGTGTAAGAATTGTCGGGAAAGTTGAATGGCCGGATTGGGGCATTGCAGGGTTGACAATTGCTGAGAGTCAAAATTGCATCGTCGCTTTCAATACCTTCGTCGGCAACAAAGACGGCATCGCTCTGCGCGAGCAGGGACCGAGACCGTTGAAGACAGACGATTACGGCACTGTGCCCTATCACAATCGCGGTCATATCATCTTTGGCAATGTGAGTGCCTTTAATCGCGGTTACCAGTTGGCACTTTGGTATGACAACGGCTTCTTCGGTTGGCATCCAGCAGAGCGCGAGAAATTCAAGACCGAAGAAGCATATGAGGCATGGCTTAAAACGAACCCTGACAAAGTTTTTGACCCGACAAAAGTTGGCATGGTTATTGACCGGAACCTCTACTTTGCAGCAGCAGGTCAGAAACTCATCCTGTATGGTGTCCCTTGGCGACCGAAGCATCGTGAATTCAACGACCTCGTTGAATGGGCGAAATTTACAGGCTTTGACCAACACAGCATCGTATCCGACCCGCTTTTCGTTGACCCCAAAGTTGATGATTTTCGTTTCCAACCTGAAAGCCCTGCGCGGTCTCTGCAAATTGGTTGGCTTACTGCGCCTGCTAAACCGTGACAAACTAAAGTTGACAGTTTCTCAAAAATCTCAGGCAAAAGAAGGTGTGACGAGATGGGGCAGGCTAATGTTACGGACGAAGAACGGCTTTGGGCGATGTTGGGACATTTGCTGGCGTTGCTGGGTTATGTGGTTTGGGTCGGCGCTTACATTGCCCCTCTGGTCATTTACCTCGTCTACAAGGACAAATCTCAATTTGTCGCTTTCCATGCACTGCAATCCCTCTTCTTCCAATTAGCGCTGCTTGTGGTCTTTACAATTTGCGTCTTGCTCGCCTTGACTTTTGTGCTTGCGTGCGTTGCCATTCCTTTAGCCGCTCTGGTTTCAGTGGGTGCGCTGGTCTACATCATCGTCGCTGCGATCCGAGCCTACAACGGTGAACTTTTTGAGTATTGGCTTGTAGGTAAGTGGGCGAGGCAAGTCGTTGGGATTTGAGGTCACAAACTCCCGGGGGAGATCGTGCCAAGTTCAGTTCCGTCAAGAGCCAGCCTTAACGCTCCAAAGACAACGGTTCGGACCCGTTCAATTTGGACTGGGGGTGACAAGACCGACAGAATTCCACTGCAGAAGTCAAGCCTAAAAGTTAAGCCGACAGTGAGCAGTTCGTCGTTCGCGTCCAACAAACCCACGATAATTTGCTCGTAACGCGAAGGCGTTGTCCAACGGATATAAGGTGCACCTCCGAAGAATTGACGAATTGGTGAAAAGTCTGTGAGCGTTGGAGGTGCTTCAACAAAAATCAAAACATTGTCGCCGATTCGTTCCGCGTGAAGTGCTTTCGTGCCCATCAATTCACTCAGTCGCTGCAATGCCTCGTCGGGAACGACGATTCCTTGCCCGAGCATGGTGTTGCGAAAGTTCAACTGAGGAAGCGGCAAAAAAATTTCACCGCATTGTGAAATCCATTCGCGAAACCTTTGTTCGCGAAATTGTCGCCTTTGCTCACGGGTTTTCTCTGAAACCGCTTCCGGGACTGGAACAGGCAAAACCTTCGTCCAAACAACACCATCCCATTGTCGCTTGAATATTGACAATTCATTCGCCCTTTGAAGCAAAACTACATGGGTGGGGCGGAGCAGTTCAAAAGTGTATTGCTTGAGTGCTATGCCTGCACCGCCGTGAACCAAACCGTCAGTGTCAACGACGACCGCTTCCGCTCCCAAAGCGAGCGCCCGTTCGGTCATCAATTTCGTCCCCGTCACCGTTGGCAAAAGGAAACCAATGGGAGATATGCTACCGACGAAGTAAGATGCCTGACAGTTCACATCTCGCAGCCTTTCAATTGGCTTGGTTACGAAACCCATACCTATGGTCGTCGGCAACCCTATATCCGATTGCCCCAAATCCGCGTCAACGACAGCGACCTTAAAGCCAGCATCAAAGAGCGTCCGCGCAAGATATGCGCAAAAAGTCGTTTTACCTGTGTCAACAGCACCGACAACCATGACGATCAGAGGCCGTCTCTCGGTCCTTACAATTAACTCGGCAACCTTTTGCCATTCATCCGTGATGACCATCCCTGTCACCCGACGGCAAGATTTTTATGCATCAGCGGAAAAGCGCAAGGATTTTAAACTGAAACGCCCTATCTCAATGTGTCGCAAAATTTGGGCAAATTTTTTGCAATTTGGCTTTGTAGAAATCCTTTGCTTGCCATCAACCACAGCCTTTACAACTGTCGTCCACGAAGGGCAGCACTGCAAACAAACTTGGTATCGTCGGGACTTGTCCCCGATGACAGTTTAACGACCGTCGCCCACAAGGGGCGACGCTACAAATAACTTGGTAGCGTCGGGGGCTTGTCTCCGACGATACCATGAAGGATTTCTACAGAGCCTGTAATTTGGCGAAAAAATTGCGACTTAATAAATCGCGAGGAATCGCTCAGGAGGTGGAAACTGATTTGCCTCGCTGGCTTACCGTTGTCGGTTTGCTTTTTGTCCTGTTGGCTCTTATTGCAAGCGCTTGGTGGCTTTACGGTAACCCGGAAAACAAAATCCGTGCCACATTGCAAAATGGTGCTCAAGCCGTCGTGAACCACGACTACCCAAGTGCCATCAAGGTTCTCTCTCCGAACTACCGCGACCGAAGTGGCTTGACATTCCGAGATTTGCAAAGGATGCTTTTGGACTGGTGTCGCAACAAACAAAACCAACTTTGGCTACAACAGTTTTCAATTGAGCAAGTTGCCGTCATTGACTTTTGGCACGCTGCTGCGCTTGTGAAAGTTCAAGGTATCGTCAGCGTAGAAGGTTTCGGGACGGTCGGTTTCGGACCTGTTGACTTATCTGTAACTCTGGAACGGACATGGTGGGGCAAGTGGCGGGTCACAAGTTTGGAAGGCTGGCAGGATGAACCCAACATCCAGCAGTTCATTGAATGAAGTCCTATCTGACCTCACAATTGCTCAACCTCTACGGGTTTACCCGTTTCCGCTGATTTTATTGCAGCAAGGGTTACCGCTGCAGTTTTCGCACCGTCAATGTAGTCGCTCCGAATGAGCGAACGGTCACCGGTTTGCAAAGCCTTGACAAATGCTTCGTCCTCAATTCTGAAAATGTCACCTTCGCCCCTGATTTCAACGATGTCTTCGTTGCGGCGGTAAATTCTGACTGAGTGTTCCCAACCGGTGAAGTGAGCCGTTGTCTCAGTTGCGTAAACTTGCAGTGAAACTCCACCACCGCCTCCGTTAGCGGCGCAACATGCCCACAAGTTCGCAATTGCTCCGGATTGGAACTTGAGGTTAACGACCATCGCGTCTTCAACTGTGTAATGTTCCGGCGCCAACTTGTTCAATCCTTTGGATTGAAAAGCGTGAACTTCCACCACTTCCCCTGCCAAGTATCGCGCCAAATCAACGGTGTGGGTGACTTGCTCGTGGAACTGACCTCCGCTTTTGTCTTTTTGAACCCACCAATGCCAAATCCCGCCAGCGGCAAGTGGTGTCCCGCCAATCCAACCGCCGAGCAACAAAATCGGTGGGTCTTTCTTGAGCAAATCCCGAACGGTGTTGACGCTGCGGCGATATCGGTTCATGTAGCCAACGGAAGTGAGCAAATTCTTTTCGCGGACCCCAGCAGCGATTTCCTTAATTAGCCCCCAATCCAACCCGACAGGCTTTTCAACGAAGAACGGAATGCCGTGCTCAATTGCGAGCAATTCATCGCCGTGAGCGAAAGGCGGAAGACAGAAAAAGAGGGCGTCAACTTCAACAGTTCTGAGCATTTGCTTGACTTTTGTGAAGGCTTTGCCTCCATGCTTTTTCGCCGCAGCCTTTGCTTTTTCTGGAACGACATCGCAAAAAGCAACCAATTGAACGCCTTCAATTTTGCTGAGCGCATCCATGTGAGCCTGAGCAATTCCACCACAACCGACGAACCCAATCCGCACCGTTCGCTTCGCCATCACCCTTCGCCTCCTTAACACGATGCGTGTTTGTGAACACAGCCAATAATTTTGCAACGCTCAGCAAAGAGCGAGAAACCGGATGGAGAGTTTTTGTTCGGGATCATCTTGGCGAAACTGGAAAGCATGCCGCTCAACATCAGCGTGAATTAGACTTCTGCAATGGCATTGCGAAAGTAGCGCCTTTGCGGACTTAACGAGGTGATTTTGCGATGATGCCTATGACCGGCACAACAATTGTTGCCGTCAGGCGAAACGGACAGGTCGCTATGGCTGGTGACGGTCAGGTCACCCTCGGCGAAACAATTGTCAAACATTCCGCTCGCAAAATCCGAAGGCTTTACAAAGATAAGGTTCTTGCCGGTTTCGCGGGCTCCGTTGCCGATGCGTTGGCTTTGTTCCAACGCTTTGAGGAGAAACTTGAGGAGTTTCGCGGTGATTTGAAGAGGGCAGCAGTTGAATTGGCTCGCGATTGGAGAACTGACAGGGTCTTGAGGCGACTTGAGGCGTTAATGGTCGTTGCTGACCTTGACAACCTTCTACTCATCACCGGCGCTGGTGAAGTGATTGAGCCCGATGGGGACGAAAAGGGCGATGTCCTCGCAATAGGCTCAGGTGGACCGTATGCCGCTGCAGCAGCAAAGGCATTGCTCAAGTTCACTGACTTGGACGCACCCACAATCGCTCGCGAAGCCTTAAAAATCGCTGCTTCCCTTTGCGTCTACACGAACGATTACATCGTCTTGGAAACGCTCCCTTAGTGCGAAGACTTCTCCACACCCCTACTTAACTTGGACTGAATTTGCTGCAAACTTTTGGACGGTTGACTTGACACTTTGGGTTCTTGCGGAAATCCTCGCTACACCGGAGGGCGAGGTTCCTGCCGAGCCGAAAATTAGCATTTCGGAGGGTCGGGCTCCTGCCCGACCGAGATGAAAATCTGCTTAATGTATGGCGCGGTTTTACACCGCGCCGAAAAAATTTCGTCGGCAGGGTATAAAACCCTGCCCTACAAGGGAAAATCGGATTGATGTAGGGCACGGTTTTACACCGTGCCGACAGAAAATTCATCGGCGGGGTATGAAACCCCGCCCTACAAGAAAAAATCGGCAAGCCAGAGGCTTGCCCTCCGATATGAAAAATTGGCGTTTTGGGTGGTTCAGATTTCTGCTTGACCGAAATTCGGCGCATTATGGGATCTCTACAGACCCCGTTTCGGTAACGGAGGCGAGTGAGGTAATGCAAGCGATTTATCGGCAACGATTGGAACAGGTGCGAAACAAACTCGCAGAACAAAAATTGCCAGCCTTGATCGTTTTCAGCCGTGCCAATGTCCGCTATCTGACAGGTTTCACCGGCAGCGCAGGCATCTTGATTGTCGGGCGGGACGATTGGGCTTGGCTCGTTACTGATGGGCGATACAAGTTGCAGTCCAAAGAGCAAACGAAAGGGACGGGCGTGAAAATCGCCATCACCAGAATGACCGACAAGGTTCTTGCAAACATTTTGAAACGAACCGGAGTTCGTCGCGTCGGTTTTGAGGGTCGGTATTGCACCGTCGCTTTTCTGGACAGGTTGAAGGGTGAACTGAAGGGTTCAAAGATCAAGTTGGAAAGTGTGAGCGGTGTCGTTGAGGAATTGAGGGCAGTGAAGGACGAGAGCGAATTGACTTGCATCCAGCAGGCAGCACAAATTGCTGATGCTGCATTTGAACATGCGTTGAAGGTTTTGAAAGTGGGAATGACCGAACGAGAACTCGCTTGGGAAATTGAAGCCTTCTTGCGAACCCATGGCGCTGACGCCATTGCGTTCACTCCGATCATCGTTTCCGGCGAACGAACCGCACTTCCACACGGACAACCTTCCGACCGAAGATTGCGTAAAGGCGATTTGGTCACGATGGATTTGGGGGCAATGGTTAACGGCTACTGTTCGGACTTGACAAGAACTGTAGTGATAGGGAGGCCGAACAGCGAGCAGCAGAAAATTTACCGCGCAGTTTGGGAAGCACAGCAAAAGGCTATTGAGTCATTGGTGGCAAATCAAAAAGGCAAAAAGGTTGACAGCATCGTCAGGGAAGTGCTTGACAAACACGGGTTCAAGAAACTTTTCATGCACGGGACAGGGCATGGTGTCGGGCTGGAGGTTCACGAATCCCCTTCCTTAGGGCAGCGTTCAAAAGATGTTCTCAAACCCAACATGGTGGTCACAGTGGAGCCGGGCGTTTATGTCCCCAATTTGGGAGGCGTGAGGATTGAGGACTTAGTCTTAGTCACGGATGGAAGCCCTAAAATCTTGACCCATTCCCCGAACCCGCCGAGGATTTTGAGCGTTTAAAGGGAAATAGCAGTCCAACCTCAATTTTTGCGAAAAACGAACAAAGGAGGTAACGCAATGCGCCAGACTCTCACGCTTTTGGCTTCAACTTTGGTCGTCATAACCTTTGCTGCCGCTCAACCCGCGAAAAACTTGGAATCTTTGAAAGGGAAAACTGTTCCGGACTTTCGGTTGAGGAGCGTATATGGCGAGGTTACGAAGTTCAGCCAATTTCGCGGCAAAGTTGTTTTGCTCAATTTCTGGTCACCATACTGAAGCGGGTGTGGTGTGGAGGTTCCACACCTTGACAGTTGGTTTCGCAAATACCGAAAAGACGGACTGGTTGTGATTGGGCTTTCTACGGTCTCTCCCAAAGAGCAAATTGAGTTCGCAAAACGCACCAAATTGACCTACCCGCTGTTCATGTGGGAGCAGGACAAATTGCCGCAACTTTTCCGTGTCATCACAGGCTATCCGACAACATTGCTCATTGACCGAAACGGCAAAATACGGGAAGTCGTGTTCGGGATACTTTTCGGGGAGCAAAAAGATTCCTTTGAGCGCAAATTGGTGGCTATCTTAAAGGAGAGACCGAAGGCGGGCGAAAAAGTCCCCAATAAGCCCAAATGAATCTGCTCTGGATTTTGATCACTGTCAAATCATTGTCAACTCCGTGCGCCAACAAATTTGTGGCGAGAAATTCAGCCATATACTAAATGCCAAGTGAGGTGAACAGGCAAAATGTTGGAAACGAAACCGAAGTGGATGAAATATTCTGAAATGGCTGAGACGCTTGAGCGACCGCAACTACCAAGAAATATCCACAAGAGCACCGAACGGCTCGTTTTCTGCTACCAATTCTACAAAGTTCGCTCAGAATGGTGGCAACTTTCTGAGCATGAACGGGAAGAAGGCAAGCGAGAGTTTCTTGAACTCCTCAGATCGTTTAACCGCTTTCTGATTATCCGAACTTACTCAACTTTGGGACTTAAAGCGACCACTGATTTCATGCTTTGGCTCATCAGCAAAGAGATGAAAGGCGTGGAACTTTTTACCGCAGCCCTTCAACACAGTTTCGTAGGGCGTCACCTTGACAGACCTTTCACATACTTGACATTAACTCGTCCATCAATTTACCTCCGTCATCCGAGGCAACAACAATCACCTCAAGCCCAGATAACAGAATACAACGAGCAGGAGTTCACAGGCGAAGCACCTTACTTCTTCATCTACCCGTTCACAAAAACCCATGATTGGTATCAACTGCCATATGAGCAGAGGCGGGAGATGATGATTGAGCATTTTCGCATTGGCAACCAGTTTCCGACCGTTCGCACCTATACGAGTTACAGCATAGGTCTGGACGATTATGAGTTCGTCGTAGCCTTTGAAGCCGATGACCCAAACGAGTTTCAAGAATGCGTTATGAAACTTCGCGAAGCAAAAGCGAGACCATACACGCTCGTTGACACTCCACTTTGGACATGTTTGAGGCGAACACCAGATGAGTTAGCGGAATTGGTTTTGTGACTTTTTCGTTTACCGATGAACAGGGTGTGGTGTTAGATTTATTGGCGAGGCGGAATAGCCATGACTCGCTACGATGCCGATGTCATTGTTGTCGGGGCAGGACCTGCTGGGGCAACTGCTGCCAGATTGTTGGCAGCATGGGGGATTAGCGTGTTGCTCATTGAAAAATGCAGGCTCCCAAGATACAAGCCTTGCGGCGGCGCAATAACCAAGCGAACAATACAACTCCTTGCTCCCCTTGACATCTCGCCAGTGATTGAAACTTGGGTGCGCAAAATGACTGTCCAATCCCCTAACGGTGACAGTTTCACCGTTGAATTGCCAGACCAACTCATTGCAACGGTAATGCGGGACAAATTTGACACTTACCTGACAGATGCCGCACTCGTTGCCGGTGCGAGGTTAAGGACAGCGGAACCCGTTTTGAGGTGTGAGCAAACAGGCGAAGGCATGGAAGTTGTAACTGCAAGACGAACTTATCGCTGTCTCGCTTTAATCGGTGCTGATGGTGCGAACAGCATCGTCGCTCAGCAACTGGGCTTGAAGCCGAAACGAAGGGCTTTCTCGTTGGTAGCGGAACTCTCAACCGAGGCGTTGGAGCGATGGGACGGAAACATCCACCTTCATTTCCCCCTCTCTTTCAACGGCTATGCTTGGTGTTTCCCTAAAGGCAATCACCTTTCGGCTGGGCTTTATACTCGCCTGCACAGCGTTCCCGATTGGCGGGGATGGCTTTACCGCTACCTTACAAGTCTTGAACTTCACGATTGCCTTGACTGGGAAAAAGTCAAAGGGCATATAATTCCAATCGCTGACAAGAACTCCATTTTCCATCAGGGCAATGCGATTGTTGTCGGCGATGCCGCTGGTGTAGCCGACCCGTTCACTGGAGAGGGAATTTCGTGGGCAATTTACACTGGACGATTGGCTGCAGCCTTTGTGAGGGCGTTTTTGGAGGGTGAACCCGACGCTCTAAGCGACTACACCCGTGCTGTTCATAGAGAGGTCTTGGATGAAATGAGGGCGGCTCATTGGTTTGCTCGCATCCTTTTCACATTCCCGCAATTTTGCTTCCACCATTTCTTGCACCGCGAACCTGTTTTGAAGAATTTCGCGAGACTGATTGGTGGGGAAGTCAGTTACCGCCAACTTTGGCACAAGGCTTTGCGTAAAGGGTTTTCGCTTTTGATGAATTCGTGACAACTTTCGCAAACCCACCAAAACTTAGGCTTTAGGTCTCGTCACCTGCCGAAAACTCAGGGCAGGTTCCTGCTTGACTATTTTTTTCGGCACGCCGGGAGGCGTGCCCTCCGAAGATGAAAATCGGCACGCTGGAGGCTTGCCCTCCGAAGAAAAAACGAAACTCGTAAAATTCGGAGGGCTTTGCTACTGCCGAGCCGAAAAATTCGTTTTTTCGGAGGGCGAGGCTACTGCCTGACTGAGATGAAAATCGGCTTAATGTAGGGCGTGGTTTTACACCGCGCCGATAGAAAATTCGTCGGCAGGGTATAAAACCCTGCCCTACAAGGGAAAATTCGGCACGCCGGGAGGCGTGTCCTCCGAAGATGAAAATTGGAGGGCGAGGCTCCTGCCGAGCCGAAAATCCGAAAGGCGAAGAATTGCTCGGAGGGTCAGAGTCCTGCCTGACCGAAAAATTGGAGCATCAGGAGAGAAACGCCGATGGCAAATCAGCCAACTTACGATGAATTGCTCGCTGAAAATCAAAGGCTGAAGCAAAAGGTGGAAGAGTTAGAGCAAAAGTTGGCAAAGTTGAAGCAAAACCTTATCCCTTTGTTAGTGCGACAGTTGGCTCACCCGCAAGAGCGACCGATAGCCTTTGAAGTGCTGTTGAACTTTGAACAGGAAGCCATTGCTGTTTTCTTGAGCATTTTGGAGCACCCGGTTAAGACCTTGATGGATTTCGGCTTGTCATCATCAGAAGTTATAGGGCTTGAGAATGCAGGTTTGCGGCTGTTAGCCATAGAAGGACTGGTTAGGCTAAAAGCGAGAACCGCTGTTAATGTTCTGGAAAAGTTCGTCAACGCGAAGGACAGCCAACTGCGGTTAAAAGCGCTTTGGGCATTGGCAAAATTGGGTGACCCGGACAAGTGCTTCCCGCTCGTCGTCAAGTTTCTTAACGACCCCGATTTAAGGATCCGCGAAGAAGCCGTCATGACCTTGGGGGAATGGGGCAACCCTGCCGCAATCCCACACCTTATCCCCTTGCTTGGCGATTTGCGAATTGAAAGCGGTTTTAGGTTAAGTGAGCACGCTGCGAGCGCTTTGCGAAAGTTGGGTGCGGGTGAAATCGTTAGAGCGTTTTATCGTGTCCTAAATGAGGGCGACATGAGCGCCCTTGTGCAATTGAAACCTTACCGAAAACCCGTCATTGAATCGCTGATCCGTGCACTTGACAGTTACCTTCCAGAGCATATTGAAAACGCAGCAAAAGCGCTGAAGGTATGGAACGCTGTTGAGGCGTTGCCGAAATTGAAGTCAAAACTGAGGTGGGCATGGTTGAACTTGAGCGACGCAGCAAGGAGGGCGTGTGAGGAGGCAGTCAAGCATTTGGAAGACATTTCCCGTTTGCCCGCTCCCGCTTCGCCAATTCAAGTTCCCATTGACAATTTGCCTCGTCCCGCTGACCCAACTTCTTTCTCAACCGAGACACTCCCAAGCCCAGCGAAAGTGCCTAAAGAGGAAGAACCTTGACATCGTTTCTGGAGAGCAAATCTTGGGAGGGCGAACTTCCAAGTGAGCCGGAAAATCGTTGTGCGTTCTGAGTTGAGAGTTGTGCGTTTTTTCTGATTTGACAATCTGCTGGAAAAGATTGGATATGGTGACCTAAGGACGGCGAACATTTGGGAGG
>Ga0209394_1001107_pt1 | contig 17075 bp, 15 predicted proteins | sample JNZ201metaG_FD_184122 | JGI IMG/M metagenome (GOLD analysis project Ga0209394, IMG submission 184122) | Hot spring microbial communities from Jinze hot spring, China to study Microbial Dark Matter (Phase II) - JNZ 20120812A (SPAdes) (version 3) ... | reverse complement strand
CTCCAAATAACCTTGATATCCACTTTAATGTTAGTGCTTGCCACACTATGAAGTATTTATTGTTTCTCCAGTTTTTGGAGGATTTATGACCCCATTTTGAGGCTAGCTCGCTTATCTTCCAAGCTTCGTTCAAACCTATCTTGATCAGCTTTGTTTCTTCTGAAATTATCTCCTTAAGCTCCTTAATCGTCTTGACTATGACCTTCATCAAAGTGATGCTCTTAATGGTTCTTGGTTTCATTAAGATGTAAGCTTCTATAAATGCACGAGTTAATTTATTGACTAAGTACCACTTCCTTAGCTTCCTAATCTTTACCACGAGTTTTTGCAACTCTCTTAAGATTATATTACCAAGATTTATGGAGAAGTTTTGAGAGGTGTGTGATAAGGAAAATAAACCACTCATGTCTCTATATTATTAACTACGATGTTTTATAAACTTTACCAAGACTTTAGTAATACCGTAGTAGAGTTTAATAAGGCTGTGTATTTTCGGAGATCTCATTAAATCTTCAATTGAATCTGATGCTAGTGGCTTGCATGAAGATCTATAAATCAAGCTAAATAAACTAAATAAAAAATTAGCAAGGTACTGGTTTAGCCTATCTACTCTTCTTTAGATTCAGGTCTTTTTAATTCTTCTAGCTGCTTTTCTATTTCTTCCAGCTGTTTGGGCGGCGGTGTTGTCGCCAGCGTGTATCCTATCCATGCGACTATGCCAAGTATTCCAGCTACAGCTATCATGAGGGTTATCTGTATGAGCAATATGGTCCACTCCGTGAAGAAGAGTATCCAAGCATAAGCGATTATTGTAAGAATAGAAGCGCTCATTAATGCTATCCCAATAACATGGTCCTTACTCAAGGATGAGCCTCCTCCGAATACTATTACATGTCTGGCTCAGCTTTAAATCTTATCTACATATGTTAGAGGGAGAGATGATTAGATTTCAGGTCCCTCTTAATGTTTGAGGATGTAAATTACTGTGTCTTTCTTCGAAAATCACCTTAAAACATGATAACCTACCAATTTCTTGATATCCATCTTCGTCAAATCCTTGATCTAGCATAAATGATGCAGGATGTAGAGAAGGATGTCAGACATTATTTTATCTCGGCTTTGTAGATGCCTATGTTTCCAAAAGATTTCTCCAACTTGAAGTTGGCTGGCAATTGTAGTACATTATACCAGCCTTTACTGCTGGCCCACCATACCGTGTATATCTGTGATTTATCGTTTTTTGCTTTTTCAATTATTTCATTTAAGGCATCTGCAAATGAGGGCCTTTTCGGTTTTGATAGATTCCGTTCTCTAATAACTATGTATTTCTCTGGGAGACAGTCGCATATGATAGCCCATGGATAAAATGCTTCGTGGAAGATGACTAGACCGTTAGCGTTTTCTGAGAGCCATTTTATGGCCTGCGTTGATGGTTCAATGTCTTCTATCGGTATGGTCGACTGGAGCATTGATGACTGGACATATGCCTTATAGGGATTATAGTCTGAATAATACATGAAAGCATGCTCAGGATCTGCTACGAGGTACCATACTCCTGTGAACACTATGAATGAAAGGTAAAGTGTTAAGATTACCTTTATGACCTTTGGGGGGCTATGTGAGAAAATTCTATGAACCCCCTCTATGAAGAGTATTGAAACCGGGTAAACCATGAATATTGCCCATCGGAACCATAATGGAGGCGCCACTTCTGGACAGATTACCGGCCATGTGCTCAGCAGGAGCATCGAGGCTAACCAGCAGTAGACGAGACGGTTTCTCAGCTTAACGAGCCCATAAAGTGCAAATGGTGCCAATGGGCAATAACTATAAGCTATGAAGCCGAAGATATGTCCTGCCAGTAACGCCCTATCCTCGCTGAATGATTCAAAGGGAATTCTCAGAACCTTTGCGGCCGGATCGAATAGAATAAACCCGAGAAACGCGAATAGAAGTATTAATGAGAAAGCCACCGCAGGAAGTTTTTCGCTCCTAGTAAGCGATCCGATTATAGTCTCCACAAGCAGTATGATGAGCAGAGCTACAGCTACTATCTCGTGAGAAAACGCAGCTAATAATGAGAATACTGGCGTTAATATGAACCCCAATCTGCGCTTTGAAGACCAATAACAGGTCAAGGCGGAGAAGAGGAAAATAGTGCCGAGCATCTGCCTATACATCTCCCAAGAAATCCTCAAGGAGATGAAGTAGATTGAGCAGATGCCAACTAGCAGTAAAGACTTTCTCGGGCCCCATTTGAGAACATTCTTAGAGAATAGGTAGAGGCTTAATCCTAAGAATGCATAGAGCAGTGGCCCGAGCAATTTAATCGTAATGACAGGATTGTTTAACACATATCTATCGAGCATGAGTGCTAGAAGTGGAAAGAGTCTAGCACCTCTAAAGAACTCCAGCGGGCCTAGATTAATTGGATACCCTGACTTAATCCATGGAACATATGCATAAACTGTGTCGAATCCTATTGGATACGGCCATGCGATAATCTCGGGTAAGAGTCTCACAGCAAATGGTATTAAGAAAGCAAGAATAGGTGCGAGAGTCTGAAACCTCTTATTCGACAACTATCCCAACCTCCAGCATGTAAAGGTGGACGTATATCTCGGCATAATGTGCCTCAGCGCCAGCATCAGCACTAACAAGCCACCACTTAGACCTATTTAACCCAAATGTCTTAAAAGCTATATCAATAAACGGTTCAATAAGCAGTTTATCCAGGTGTAGAACCTCATTATCCCTCGCTTCAGTTAACACTATGTTGAGATGATAAACTGTGCCGAATTCGCTTCTTTCCTTAAAAGCATAGATAAAGCCCTTGCCAACACTCCTAACATGGCCCAACTCATCCTTAATATCTCTGGTTAAGTAAAGATCAACTACTAGAGCATCACCTTTAAAATTCTCAAACCAAAGGTCAACTAATGCGCCGGCAAAGCCATCTTTAACATATACGTCACCGACATCCTTAGAGAAAGAGATGGTCAAATATAGCTTTTCGGAAGCTGGAACAGGATCGAACGCATAATTTCCACAACCCCAATAATACGGTTTACACCCCTGCAATATACTGGAGTAAGCATAGCTGCCGGAAATATCACGACTGTGAACGAGCCAGCCGCCATTCAGATAGATCGGCATGCTGCCGTTACCTGGAGTAGAGACCCCCCAGTAGTCTAAACCTTTAGCGAGGTATGGATCACGAGTTATCGGTCTCGTAGGGATGTTGTCGCCTAGATATATTTCCTCAACAAAGACATAACCAGACTTCGGCCTTTCCAGTTCGTCATTAAGCCATAGAACAGAGAGTATTCCTACAAGAAGCATCGCAGTAATGATAGTAATGATAAGTGTTAAGAGGTATGGCCGCTTATTCAATCCCGCCGCTCACCTACATAATTGTTCAACTTCTTCATAGATTTCCTAAACCGCTTTAGCCTTAATACTATTGTCACAGCAGCGATTGCAAACAAGTAAGCTGAGCACACTATTACCATTATAAGCATCACTGTAGGTGTCAGAGAGATTTCACCGCTAAGTCTCTCAGTAACAGTATAGGTTACCGTACTTACCTGCTTAACTACAATAGAACGTGTAACTGTAACGTGAATTATCTCACGATCCACAATAACCATTTCGCCAGCCGGCTTGTTCAAAACCTTAATCTCCACACTTGTAGCTCCTTCCACTAACTCAATCCACTCATTTCCATTATTGTAAGCTGGTAACAGAATAAGAGAAAAATCCCCTTCCTTATTAGGGGCCTTAATTGTAATCTTGAAAAGCGCAGTACCATTTCCGTTAACATTAGCAATATCGCTTTCGGCAATAATCTCTCTCGTAAGATTGTTCCTAACAATTACTTTAAGTGGAATAGCAGCTTCGCTGAGATTATACCATACGAGTGTTTCAAGTGTGAAATCCTCATCTAAACAAACCCACTTAGACCATTTCACAGACGCTATCTTCGCATTCACAGCTACTTCTTCAGATATTGAGTGTGTCGGACCCACCTTAATCATAAAAGATTTTTCTATAGTCTTATTAAACAAGACATAATCACTAATAGTTCTAACCCTTATACGGTAATTATCATCATGCAAAGGCTGCCATCTCAAGCTAACATTACATTCTCCATCAAATTCATATTGCATATTATATAATGTGCTCGTTCCTTCAACAATAACGCTATACTTACAATTATGTTTAAGTGGGGTTGGATCAACATACGTGAAATTCAGCAGTATCGTCTCATTAGGACTCACATCTGAGGAAGGTATATCGATAAGAACGTCCGACGATTCTAATACATGTTTCTTAAGCGCGTAATATGCTGCCTCTATAATTATTGTTTGAGTTTTATCAACAATATCGCCAACAATTCTATCAGATTCATCAACCCCCTCTATAAAGCCTTTGGCAGGTAAAAACAAAATGAACGGCAATGAATTTCTCCTTTCCAATTCTTTTCTAAGTACATGGTCGACCAACAATTTAGTATAACTTGTATTGAATAAAGCATGTAGGCCGAAAGCCACTTTTGTGAATATTATTGGATTTATATCTTTTGGTGTTATTTTCCATGTATCTCCCCTAGGCGTTACTATCCACTGATATACGTATGTTGGATCTTGTAAGCCCGTATTTCCCTCACTCCATGCCGTAAGTTTTCTGGTGGTGTAATATCTTGCTTCCTGAACACTATAAACCCTTCGAAGATATTCCATATAATCTTCATCCACCCCTATTTCGAACGCCATGTGCAACATCGGTTCAGATGTAACTTCTGTTGCTGGAAGATCGATCCCGAAAACATTTACATGCGGACTATTCTTAATCTTCCTAAATTCTCTAAGAGCATCCTGCACTGGGTATGCTTTATCAAACCCGAAAAACTTGAATCCATGTGCAACATAATACTTGTAGAACCCCACGGTTGTTCTCCAAGCATCTGTACGATTAGCCAAAATTTCATAACCATTTCTCGCAACGATGTTATCGATTCTCTTTGCTAAGTCTGGTCTGTACTTCTTGAGAAGACTTAAAGCTATCAATAACCTGCCAGCATCCGATACATTTGTTACATCCTTTCCTTCAGGTTTTCCACTACTAGAACTATAAAGGCGGTACGGTACACCGTATGAACTTATAGGCCTCGTCTCTAAAAATTTCAAGACTTTCTCTATGCGGTCGTCTGCACCCCATTCATCCGTCTTTGGCAATATGCCCATAAGCTCTGCCTTAATTATTGATATTATGTATCCTCCTAGATCCCAATCTGTTAAGAATGACCAACGATAACTAGCTCTAAGGATACCCGTATTCGGGTCTACACCTGTGCCGGGATCATAGTAGCTCCAAGCAGTCTTTGCCCATTCAATCCACTTTGAAACTTCATTTTCTTCTCTGCCTTCTATAGTTAAAGGCGTATTCTCAAAATTAGCAAGTAAAATAGCAGCGATCGTGAGGATGGTTAATACGATTGACATTATAGCCTTCATGAGACCCCCCTCTTAACAGTGGTAGTCCATTCTCTTCTAGATCTAAGCAGGACTTCTCCAATCGACCTTAAGGTTATTAATCCTACCAACCACCAATAGAAATGGATTAGTAGTCCAAGTAGTATGGATTTCTTCCTCCACGGCGTAAATATTGATAAAATTAATGCAGTGATGAGAATTGATAGTATGAGAAAAATTGCTAAAAACTGAAACATTATCTGAAGAAATGGAGAATTATATCCAAGTAATATTATGAAGGGGAGAGAGAGGCAAAACAATTGAGTAAGCACCAAGATTATTGGGGAGAGCAATAAAATTAATGCATCAATGGTTCTCAAATTCAGTTTTTTAAAATGTCTTACAGCATTAATAAGTGTTTCTATAAACCCTCTATACCATCTCTTTCTCTGCTTATAGAAGTCTCTTAATGAAGATGGAGCTTCTTGTTGAGCGTGGATATCGTAGGCATAGAGTATTTTAAAACCTTTTGAAAGAAATCGGATTGATAACTCCATATCTTCTACTAAGCTATCCGGGTTCCAGCCACCAACTTTCTCTAAATATTCCCTTTTGATAAACATACAGCTTCCTGTTAATGGGACGAATAATCCCAAGACTTTGCGACCTTCTAGTACGATGGAATACCATACCTCTTCTATGAAGATAAGCCTTGTGAGGAGGTTATAATCAGCATTTATAGAAGTAGTTCTGCCTTGTACAGCAGCAATATCAAAGCTTCCTAAATATTTTACTGCACGTCTTACAGCATCCAGCTTAATTACACTATCAACATCAAAAATTACTAACACGTCTCCGGATGCATACTTGGTGGCATGTGCCAGTGCATCTGGCTTCCCTTTAGAAATATCTCGATGTACCACCTTAATTAAACCAGGATGTTTTTCAGCATAACTTAAGCATAACTCGTAAGATTTATCGGCGGATCCATCTTCGATAAGAATTATCTCCATTTTTTCTGGAGGATAATCTATCTTAAGAAGTGAATCCATAAGTCTCGGTAATACTTTTTCACCATTCTTAACAGGAATAATTACACTTACTCTAGGCTCGTTTATTACTTCTTCAGACAATCGAACTTGTTTCTTTCTCAATTTAGAGGATAAACCTACAAAGAATAATATTGCATTATATATGCTCCAACTAGAAATTATTATAAATATGACGGTTATTACTATTTCTAAAAACATTCCTAGCATATGTTACACCTAATTTAAAATAATATTCGCTGCAGTATCATGAATGTCTTTAATCCCTGCTCTAACTGCTCTAGAGATTCCTTGTCCTCAAACTTTGTTGACGGCCACTGCATGAGACATTTTTTGACGGCTAATTTTGGATAAAAATATTTCCAACGTTTTTCAAGTAAGATTATTACTTTGTTGATAAAGTTTATGAAATTTTTGTTATCTATCATCGAGGTATACCTCCTATTCATATTTTTAATTTACGGCTTCACCTTATTATTTATTTCTTTACCTCAATGCCTTTCTTCAGCTCTACTGATCTAATTCACAATCCCTCTTAATAAGATCTAGTCATTACGATTCTTAAGACTGCGATTCTTCTATATAAACTAATTAATCATCAAGCACGCTATTCCTTCTTTATACGCTGAATGATCATGCAGGCAAGCTGCCTACACAAGCATCTTCTTTCCATAATTGTCCACGATAAGTATTACCAGGAAGTAGAAGCTTCCTCTAGATTGTGAAGACTGCTACCTCCATTAATAGTTCAGTGATGTTTCTGGCGGCGTTCTTGAATATCATCTCTCTAAGCGTGTGAATTAGTAAAACATTGAGGCTGAAGTTAAACTATATCGTATGATTTTTTCCGTAGGGTTTCAGGTGGACTTCCATATCTTTAAGCATTTTGATAATGTATATCATGTATGGTATGCCTATGAAGGATGCTAGACTCCAGCATAATGTATTCTTCCACGTTTTCATGCTTAATGTGTTTTCGAAAGATTATTAATAAGCATATGACTTGGATTACTTGAGCTATCACTATGGAGGTTACTTCAAAGTCGCGCTCGAAACACCTATATAAATTAACGAGATGCCTGTTACTGCATTGTTTAACGCTCCATGGAGGCTATAAACTACTGTCTGTAATGCATCAGCGGCGCAGTTTAATGGTTTACTTCATTCTTAACGGGCTACGCAAAATAAGTGGATTTACCAACAAAATCTAATCTATAGTAGCTAGCAACCAAACTAATTCTCTTATTATATATGAACTATCTATTTCTCTTTTAGCGTTTTATCACTAAGATTTGTTACGGAATGGTAGTTTGTGACGTAGTTGTAGATCGTCTCTTAGGATTACTCCATGTTCCAGGAACTCCCTTACAAGAACATCATTCCTACTATGAAGCTTCTCCAATTCTTCCAGGTTCAATGGTATTATTTGGAAGCCTGGTGGTGGATCGATTTTCTTCAACCTCTCCAGCGGGTTCTCTTTAAACGTGTCCGATATAATCATTATGTCAACATCACTCCAGAGATTGAAGTCTCCTCGAGCATAGGATCCTATTAGTATTGCTGACGTTCTGAAGTTAAGCGATGAAACCCATTTTCTTGCATTTTCTATCACTTCTCTCCTTTTCTCCTCTCTCCGCTTAATGACCTCCATATGCTCATCACCCACTCAATTATCTTCTCCGCATAATTTATTGCTTGTAATGAGTCTTGTTGAGTGTAGTAATCTGTTGGCAGTCCTTCAGACCATGCATTAGGATATCTCGTTGGCACGTAGTATTTATCGAGAGTTTTCGCCTCCTGCATGATGCTTGATGAATCAAAGTCTTTCGGTAACTTTAGGAGTAATGCCGAGACACTGTGCCCGTAAGCTTCCATGCCGAGCCCGTGCAAGATCGCTTTCACCGCAAACTCCGCAGATTGTTGTGCCTTGAAGCATGCCCAGTTATAGTCTCCCTTTTCAAGATCTCCCTTAGCGGATTCCACGGTCTTTCTAGCCATACTTATCCATCTCGAAAATTCTAATTCATCAAGCAACTCTATCAAGAATTATTCTCTTAACAGTTATACTTAATCTTATCATGCATCTCCTATACGGTAAGCCTCGTAAATTCACTAAACTAAACCTTTTCAATGAATACTAATTAGCTTGCAGTTTAATTGGAAACCAGATGAGGAGGGTGTTATTCGTGAATGCTGTGTTTGGCAGTATCAGCGCGTTTTTCAAATGAAGTTACTACTTTATTACCAATTTTATCTATCTTCGCAGTATACCTTCTAACAATATTCCCAATTTAGGTTCCATACTCTCATTTATTTCTTTTATCTCAGGCTCCGGTCATCAGCCATTCTTAAGATTGCCTCTTTCCACATGAACTAGATAATCACCAAGCAAAATATTCCATCTTTATAAATGGATGGTATGAGAATTCACTTGCACAAATAGTGTTTATTAATACAGATACGCAAATTCGCAATAATTTTTACGTAGTCACTAAGGCTTAAAGCTTCTCAAAAAGTGTTAAAACGACAAAAACCCTTTCTCACACTTAATACCATTCTCACGTAAATAGTATTGAAGTTAACATCTTTGCCTAACATGTATAACACGTCATATCTCGTAATGTTTAATTTTATTAAGCCTGAAGAAAGAAGAAAGATAAATTAGCTAATGATCTATCATTTCTTTAATCGCGTTTAAATCTGCTTTGGCGACATTTTTCCAAGAACTATGCAGTTTTAGAAAATTCATGAAGTCATGATCTAGATGTTCTTCTTCGTGCTCAGAGATGTCTCTTTTAAGTATCCTTATTGCCTCCTCGGTCATGGCCTTGTAATCATATTCCCTCACAATTCTTACAGGCTTTAAACCATTATATACGCTCTTAATAGCGGGAATGTCATAAGCAACAACCGAGCATCCTAAGAATAATGCCTCTAACACGACTAAAGAGAAAGAATCTGAATGAGATGGATATATTAGGACCTTGGACCTTGAAACTATATCGAATAAATCTTTTCGCGGAAGCCAACCCAGATACTCTATATTCTTAAGCTTCTGCTCTTCGCAAATCCTGAAGAAGATTCTCTTCTCATAAATATTATCAAATCTACCAATAATTACCAAACGATATTCTTCTGTAGCCAGCTTCCTAGCGACAGGGAGTATATCAAATAATCCCTTAGATGAGTGAAGGCGTGTCCAATAAACCGCTATATCTTCTTTCTTTTGAAGTAAGTTGTGTCTCTCTTCCTCATCAGCATATTTTCTAGAAATTTCTTCTTCAACAGCATTCCCCGGTCTCACCACTTTTACCTTGATGCCTTTCTTATTGGCCCACGAATCTAAACCAGAAATCATTAACGGGGCCTCCGAAACAGCTAGCAACCCATCAAGGTTATTATGGAGCGCATAGGAATAACTATGGCGAGAAAATGAAAACGTGGATTGCGAAATAAGCAAGAGAAGCCGGACAATCTCTCTAAAAATTTTCTGCTTACCGAACGCTACTCTAGTGATCCAATCATTGATTATAAGCTCTCTTAGCGATTTAAATGGTTCTAATTGTAGTTGAATATACAGTCTCTGTTTAAGAGATTTTGCCAGAAAAGCTCCTGTAATCACAAAGGATGGAGAACCATCCATAGAATAAATGAACTTCGGTTTACTAAGGCTTATCCTATTGTTCTGAATCATTCTTGTGAAAAAATCCTTAGCAAAAGAGATGTTGTCTTTAAATCCTTGAATAGGTTTGCTAAAGCTTGAGATCATGGCACTCATGCCTTTCTTTTGGAATAAGTCAAGATAGTGCTGAATGTTTTGGCTAATATTTTCAAGATTCTCATAAAGTTCATTAGGTATCATCACGTTGAAACGTTCCAATTCCTTTAATACATGAATAAAATTTCCTAGCTTATGAATTTCTTCTAGTACTACAGTGAATATTAAGTCTGAATATGGAATGCACAAAATTGGAATTACTTCAAAATCGCTAAGATATTTCAATACTTCAAATGTTCTTTTATGTCCTCCACCAATATAAGGATACGGGCAACCTACTGCCAAACAGTACATTAAATATTATATTCTCTTACCTAGATTTTAGGTTTCAATTTAACGTCAGTGAAATTGCTACAATAAATCTTTGTGGCAATTCTCATACTGCTATAGAAAGATATGGTAAACTATCGTATATTTTGTGATGCTTGTGACCGAACTCCTGAGCTAGTATATACTTAAACACCGAACATGTAGGAATAAGAAAAATAAAAATAATGATGAGGGTATGTTGTCGCTGGAGATGTTATCGGTCTCGATAGTGATTACATCTTTTCAAAGGGCTTGGGCCCTTTCAGTATTCATTGCAAAGTTGGGTGAATCAGACAATCTATCCTGATGAGGTTGTAATACTTCTTATTAAGCCATCAGGAGATGGTAGTGAAGAGTTAATAAGAGCATTCTCCAAAGACTTCCAATAAAACTCATAATCCAGAAGGATGGTTATGTAGCTGAAGCTGAAGAAATAGGCATTAAGAATTCTTCAGGAGACATAATAATATTCATGGACGATGATGCCATTGCCGAAAAAGAATTCGTGGCCAAGTACATAGAATTGTTTGAGAGATTTAATGATGCAGGAGGTATATGAGGCATTATATTTAAAGCGCATTTAAAGGGGAATACCATTGAAAGATATAATGAATATATGATGCGGCCCAGATTTCAGGATTATATTCCTCTATATTGCAGCCCACTTAGCACCTTCAAGGAATATTATGGATGGGTTTCAAAATCAGGTTTTCTGTTTGCAATAAAAGTTCCTAGGATGAAAGTAGTACGCCATGGAGTATTAGTTGGCGCGAATATGGGATTCTTAGGACGCTTAATTAAAAGACTGCCCTCTGGGGAAGCTCTTTGAGAAGAGCCGGAAAGGTTATTCTTGGGAGTCTATGTTGGCGTACTGTGTTAGAATTAAAGGTTTTCACACTTACGCTATCTTGAATGAAGAATTAGCGCCAATAGTCTGGCATTTGGTTCATACAAGGAGATTAACACATACTCAAAACCTTTGGGATCGCTTTTGGTTTAGTTACGATGTCCTGAAAAATTATCATAGGTACAAGAGATTGAAAGCCGATGTATCTTTAAGAGATTACATTCTTGGAAGCTTAGCATTTCTTAGAAGAGATTTCCCAGCAAGAGCTTTAGCTTTTTTATACGTAATGATAGACTCATAACTAGTTCTTGCAGAAAATGTTAGTTGAGATGCTACTTAGTATTTTCTGTGAAACATTTTCCCATGAAAATCGTTTTACTACATACGCTCTATTTGCCAGCCCTAATCTATGCCTATTTTCTGTGAGGGTCAATAATTCTACAACTTTCATTGAAAGAGCTCTAAGATCATCAAATAAGTATAATGCTGGTGCTCCCGAATAAAGTGTCTTGTATGCCGGCAGGTTTCGTGCCACTATCGGTAGCCCTGCTGCCATGGCTTCCGCTATCACTATCCCAGCACCTTCAATCTTAGAGGGGAAGATGAATACCTTTGAAGAGTAATATGTTTTTATGAGATCTTTTCTATTGAGTTCACCTAGATGAAAAACGTTTCCTTCAAGTTCCATTTTTCTTATTCTCTCCATCCATATATCAAAATATGGTTGGACCTTCTTACCGACTACAGCGAGCTTTGCGGCCGGGATCTTATCAACAACTTTTCTCCAAATATCTAGTAGGTCATAGATGCCTTTTTCTGGAGCCATTCTACCCACGAATAGACCATCCCAAGTTTTCTCATGATCTGCTAGGGGCTCATCGTTAAACTCCTCTAAGTCTATACCTATTCCAGTGAGGGCCACGGGTTTTCTCCTTCCAATTCTTCTAAGCTGCTCTAGCCCGAAGCGCGTACCTGTGAAAACAAAATCCACAGTCTTTAATTGCTGAAACAATACTAAATAATCTAATAACTTGAAGAACGGTATCCGACTCACCCTTTTCAACTCTCTACACATTTTCCCTAGTCTTGGAAAGTCTAAGATGTTTCTCGGATAAATTACAGAGCCTCCAGGCAATGAGTAATGGTGAAAATAAGACACAGTTTTTAATCCAAGAAACTTAGCAAATAGTGTTAGCCAATCATTATGCCAACCGACGCCGGGATTATAAACTACATGCGGCTTATGAGTACGCACAATCTTCAAGAAAGCTATCATTAATCTTACTAAGTATCTATAGAACTCCAGCCTGAGAGGCTTCCTAAAACCCTGCCTAACAGCATACGTAATTCTATGCTTGAAGACAGGTGGATGAGAGGAGAGACCGATGGTTAAAACATTCTTATTCAAGTATTCTAGAACTCTTTGATGAAGTATGAGTCCTCCCAAGATTACTGGAGTAGTTTCTTCAATACTTTCTCTCCAAAGAACATCTAAGATAAGAATCCTTAAAGGTCCTGGATTATTTTTTCGGTCTTTTTTCATACTCTAATTAACCACTAGACCCTTCAATAAAAATTTTTAAATGATAGTCTAGAGATCATGAGCTTGACTTGAAGATAGCATTCGTAATATTAACGAAAAACTCTGAAAGAACGATAAATGAGTGTCTGAAAGAAGTCTCAAAATTGAAAGACAGCTTTAAACTAGAAGTAATAATCGTTGATGGGGGATCCGTAGATAACACCTTAAACATAATTAAAGACTATGAAAAGATTATGAACATAAAGCTGCTTTATGACCGAGGCAAAGGTCTGGGATATGCGAGAGACATTGGATGGAGGGAGTCTTCTGCAAATTACATTGTTATGTTAGATAGTGATGTCCTCATAAATAGAGATTTCATATTAGAGGCAATTAAGATATTGGAATATGATGAAAAACTCGGTGGCTTATCCGCTAAACTTAAGCCTATTTCTCTGGACAAAGGATGGTTTGGTAGATTCCAGGAGAAAAATCTCTCAATATATCTGCACCACCAGCACCCACCATATCCTTCCGAGGCGATAGCATTACACACAGCATGCACAGTATTTAAAAGAAAAGTGCTTGAAGAGGTAGGAGGGTTTGATGAGTTCTTTAACTTAGCGAAGGAGGATAGTGATATTAGTTATAGGATCAGGAAGAGAGGCTACAAGTTAGCGTACCTGAATTACTATGCCATACATCTAGAAAGAGCAAGAATAATAAAAACGAACTTCAGATATGGGAGGAGCTATGTACTCGTAGCCAAGAAGCATCCAGATATGGAGGGTTTATGGAGGTTCAGAAATATAGTCTTGCTTTCATGCATAATCTTTCCAATACTGCAACCACTATTATACATGCACTATTTACGCAAATATATAAAGATACCAAATCTTAGCGTTTCGGAAAAAATCATTCTACCTTTGATAGAGGTGTTAAGGCAGGATATCAGGACTATTGGAATGATTTATCAGCTGATGCTGGATCAATTTCAAGGTTAGAGTTAGATCATGCTCTTAAATATCGTCATGCTTTGTGCAAGAATCTTTCTTGCGTAACCGTCTATAAGGAACACTAGTAAGAAGTATAGGCAGCTGCCTACGACCGTTAATATTGTTATTTCCATCAACAATCCAACGAAATTTTTTGCTAGATTATCGAAGAATGTGAATCTTAATGCATAGATTAACAGAAACATCGATAATGATGAAACCGTGTAGTTTAGTATATTTCTCAGGGGAGGCCTAAGCCTTACATTCATATCTCTAAGCATTCTAATCTTATAAACCATGAACGGTATGCCAGTGAAAGATGCTAGGCTCCAGTATAATGTAGCTTCATAAATGTCTCCAGTTGATAGCGTGAGAAAAATGGCTACACATATCGTGTAGACAATCGCAGAGAGATGGTTTACCGTTATAAGTTTGAAGAGTCTACTCTTTAAATAATCTCTAAGAGAAGTTTCATCCTTCAAGTCGATAGTCTCACCACCTCTTATGACTGGGTCAATTACAGAATTTAGCAGACCTATTAGAAAAACCATCGTCATCACAATTCCAGCAAGATAAGCTCCAACATACTCCCTCCCGAATATTGCAAGTATTAGATCCATTAGTGCTATATTGCCGAATGAAATCGGTATTGCTATGAAACTCATGAATCTTAATGATTCCTCTATATCTCTCTGCCATTCCTCATTTTTAAGCGTCCTTAAACTCCTAGGATACAAGGATAGCGACAATGATGAAGCGTATCTTGGAAAAGATCCAGCAACCCCCGCAACATTTTTAATACCTATCAACGCATCTGCTGAGAAGAGAGTCCTAGCTACTAGAACGTCGAGACCGCCAACCACTCCTGAAAATAGCTCATAAACAGGCAGCCAAGAAAGCTTAAACCACTTTTTAATTAAGCTACGATCCACCACACTCCACTTTATACTTTCACGAAGTATGAAGAACAAATAGACTAATTGAATCACCTGCGCCATCATTACTGAGATTATCGCGCCCACCAATCCTAAATTAAGCATCCTCACGAAATGATATGCTAAAATGATCTTTGAGGTTTCGAAGACTGCACTGGAGATGCCAATATGGATTGGGGAGAATCCGGTGATTGCACTACTCAACACACCAAGGATTACATATGTTACCGCTTGTGGCGCGGCTAGAACTAATATTATTATAGGTTGTGAAAAATAAGTGTTTGCTAAAAAGGCCACTAGTAAATACAACAACAGACTTATTAATGAGAATACTAGCCCAAATAATAAACCACTTTTTATTGCCTGCTTGAACCCTCTAGCAACATACCTCACAATCCAGAAAGAAGCTATACTTGAGAGTGGAATAGCCGTATAAGCTAGATACTGGGATATCATGGTCCAGAAGCCGAACTCTGATACCGTCAAGCTTCGCGTAACAATGACTGTAAATGCTAGCCCTGTGAAAAGACTATAGATATTAGATATAAAGTATACAGCTCCCGGAAGCTTCAATTTCAATGATGACATCCTTCCATTACTTAATCAACCAGCAATATATTAAGAATAATTGTAGCCAGCATTCTGCATCAACCCTTAGATGAGATTACTTATTATTCCTAGTAAACTAAAACTTACATAGAAAGTACGGTCTCTTGAAAGTGGATTATTAACTTAACCAAGTAATTGAGTAAGGAGGTTCTAGTAGAGTCCCATCACTAGATAAATATTTACTCGATCGCTGAGACATGAAAATTACATATGATTTCTGTTCTTTCCATGCTAAAATAAACTTTCAAAAGGTAATCGTCGTCTTGGTTCTTTGAAGTTTTCCAGAATTCTTCATTTCTCTATACTTGCTAAGCAGTTTTTCATATTCTTCTCCTGCTTCTACTACTACGCCTTCTTCTACTGCATCTACTATTGTTGGGTTTCCTTTTTCAAGCATTGTGATAGCTTCTTCTAATCTATATGGATGTGGCTCGATGGGGATTTTTATATCGTTTGCTAATTCCATTAGCTTCTTCAACCTTTCCATGTAATCTTCAGTGAAGTCTCCTATCAATAAGATGTCATAATCACTCCATGGACCATGATCTCCACGAGCTCTTGAACCAAATAGTATAGCTACATGAAGTTTAACATGTCTTGAAACTTTCTCAACATATTTCTTAACAATATCATATTCATTCATTTTATCTCCTCCCGAGCGTATTTTAAGATCTCACGAGAATATTCTAAAGCTCTCTCAGCAGTTTTAGAGTCATATGCTTCGAAAGCTGTGCCTGATGGGTGTGCATTCGGATATCTCGATGGAATATAGTGTCTATCAAGTTCTCTAGCACACTCCATTAAGAATGCAGTTTGAGAGGAGCTTGTCTTCTCGATATACCGTTCAAGAAGAATTCTTACACTATGGCCCCAGGGAGCCTCATTAACATTATACAGTAAAGCTTTTACAGCTTTCTCCGCTGCTTGATGTGCGTAGAAGCATGCTGCATTATATCTTGCATTCTTATAGAGTATCTCTGCGGTTTCGAGATCTTTCTCAGCTTCTTCCAACCATCTTAATGCTTCATTCCTCATCTCCATGAAAGATTATGTTGAACAAATATATTAAGAATGGTGCTGACCCCTCTGAAGAGGTAGCGATTTATTTAATTAGAGTATGTTGATCAATACTCTAACACATCTTGAGATTGGGCTTAGAAAATCTTAATTCTATATTCATCCGTCTTGTTCATATTGGTTTTATAAGCTAAGTATATAATTAGAAAAAGTAAAGTAAAGAAGATTCGGGAGATAATGTCATCTACTGCGGAACTATTGAAGAATGCTTATCTAATTCGGACCTCTGTGTAGTTGCAACAGAATGGTCTGAGTATAAAGAGATAAAACAAGAAATACTGAAGAAGTACATGAGGAATCCCGCTCTTCTAGATTGTAGAAGACTATACGATCCAGAACAATTCAAAGACGTAAGGTTTGCAGCTATAGGATTAGGTTATAAAAAGGCTGGCCACTAGCTATGATTTACAAGTCCAAGTATCCTATGTTTACGTAGGCTTATGTCAGTTTAGATCTCTTATCTCAGTTTATAACATAGAA
>Ga0209394_1001106_pt1 | contig 17094 bp, 8 predicted proteins | sample JNZ201metaG_FD_184122 | JGI IMG/M metagenome (GOLD analysis project Ga0209394, IMG submission 184122) | Hot spring microbial communities from Jinze hot spring, China to study Microbial Dark Matter (Phase II) - JNZ 20120812A (SPAdes) (version 3) ... | reverse complement strand
CACCCCCCGCACCATATCCTTTGCTTGTTTTAGGCTTGTTTTTTGGCTGTTTTTGAGTAAGGAGTGAGCTTAATTCTTGCTTTGTTTTTGCCTGGGTTTCTATTTTTCTTTTCGGTTTGAACCCACACTTTAAATATTTGGCCATCACTATTCTATTGTTGGTGTTTGGTTTGGTTGGTCGGACTGTTGAGGCTGTTTTGAGGGTTCTCTCTGATGGTGTTCCGCGGTCTTATAGGGATATTGTTGCCTCTACTGGTTTGGGTTTGAGGGCTGTTGGAGTTCTGTTAATGGTATTTCGAATACTTTATCATCTCTGAGATATTTTATTATGATTTTTCTGGCCATCTTACCGATCTTCTCTTCTGCTAGCATGGCGTAGGCTACCGACTGATAAACATGACCTATAATATGCCTTCTCTCCTTTTTAAGGAAAAATTTAGAGAAAAGGAGGGAAGGAGTAATATTGATATTGATTTTCGGACAATTATATAGTTTGTGCGAGCGAGAAATATTGGGAGGGAAATTAAAATGAGTTTCTGGAGGACAAGGTTATTCATTCAGGTTATTGTAATTAGCATCGGTCTTGGGATAATAGCATTCTCACCACCAAGCGAATGTTATACAATTGCTGCCCTTAAATCTAACATATCTTTCCATACTTCGATGAGTGAAGGCGAAGCCTTCATATACTACGGGTATGTTCCACGAGAAACAGATAAGGCTACATCTTTCCTCTATATTGTTGGTAACCATGAGGGTACTATAGTTAGGGTTTACACTATACCGGAGCTTGAGCCAATAGATGAATTCACTATCAATAAAATGGAGTATAGATCCATAAGGGTTAATGAAGGCTCAATGTTTAAAGTAATTTCTAACCAGCCTATAACGGCCGTAATAGTTGGTGGAAAAAATATTATTGGCGGCGTCTCCTCAATAACTACTTTCTACACCAGCGTAGACGGCGGTTTTGTTGGGCGCGAATTTATTCTTCCAACATTCCATGACGAGGGAGGAAGCCAAGTATACACAATATATGCCTTAGAGAAAGCCGAGATATCAATATTTAACTCGACGGGGGAGATAGAAAAAATAGAGTTAAATGTGTATGAGTTCAGAAATATATGGTTGCCATGTTTCCAAATATGCCGAATTGTCTCTACCGGGCGCATAATGCTTCAATCATTCTCTGAGATAGCCCCAGTAGGTTGGATGACCACTTGGAAATCTTACGGTGTACCCGCCCTAGAAGGCGGATATTTAGGCAAGTATTTCTTCGCTAGAGGAATACATCCAGGGTGGCAAGCAGGTGGCGTTTTACCTGGCATTAAATTCACGTTAACTTCGACTGAAGATGCGAGATTAAGGGTTTACAATTTGAAGGGGAAGGCTAGGATCAAGGAGGAGGGAATTAAATCTGGCGAAAACAAGACGCTATACTTTTTTGAGCAAAACATATTCTTTCAAAGTGATAAGCCAGTTATCTTAAATGTCTTCTCAAATGGCGGTGGCTTAATCGCCAGCGGCTTAAGAGGAGGGGAAAGTGCGTATATTTATGTTCCTTCAGGGGAAAGCTTTGTTTTCTCACAGAGCGATGGCACTGTTGTGGAGGTTGATGAAGCCCAATATCTGCTGAAATCGGACGAATACCTTATGTTGCCCGTTGGACTTCATAAAATCGGCTCCAATAAACCAATTATAATTATAATGACTGACTATGGCTCCGGTCCCCCATTATCCTCATATGGGGCCTGCCTGCCATCCTCTAAAACCCTAGAAATACATTATCCTGACTTAGAGATTCCGCCAATAGAAAGGGAAACTTCATGGTTAAATTACATTATGATCGGAGTAGCCGCCGTCTTAGTGGTCTCAGCTCTAGTGATCCTATTGAGAAGGCGTGTAAGCAAGGCAGCTCGTTAGTCTCCTTAAAGCGGCGATAAAAGTAAGATTTAAATATGGTTTCCCGAAATAAATTTATTGGGGGCTAATATAATGAGCGTTGAAGTGAAAAGCGTTTTAAAAGGAAAAACTTGGGCGATGATAATTATCTTCGCAGTCTTTATGAGCTTCATTGGCGTCTTGTCCGCCCCATTCGCGCCAACTTGGTGCTGGTCCATACTTTTCGGGACAGCGACTGGGCCAATCGTTGTCCTCTTCATCACTCTGATAATATCTAAAATATCTGGAAGGGTTTTTAGCCCACAAATGCTAGCTCTGCTCTATGCAACCTCGTCATTATCTCTAGCCTTCTGCTGGAGCATGGTTCCCTATGGAATATTGCATAATGCAGCCACCACGCGGCTAGTTACTAACGAGCCATATACAAGCTCGATTGCTAAGTCTTGGGTTTTTGGTCCAACGGATCCTACCCTAGTTGTTCCGCTTCAAACTGGCGGCGCGGCGGTTCCATGGGACGCTTGGTCACCCTTCATAGCTTGGTGGACCTTATACGCAATCTTCTGGCTGATTTTCTGGACCGGTTGGATGGCTTTGCTACAGGAAAGATGGATTGAAGTGGAAAAACTGCCTTTTCCATTCGCTATAACCGGAACGATGCAGATAACATTTGCATCAACCACGGCTGATAGAAGGTTAAAATTCTTCTTAGCAGGCTTTATTATAGGTGCCGTAGTGATAATACCTGTGATCTTACACGCATTGTTCCCATGGATTCCAGACTTGTGGGGATGGGCGTCTCCACCATACCTTACTTGGTGGTTTGGCGTCATGAACCTTGCAGGCGTACCCGCAACAAGAATTATTCCAGTATGGTCCTTCTTAGCGGTAAACCCAATGATATATGCTCTGTTCTACCTATTCCCGCTGAAAATTCTCTTCTCAGTTTGGTTCTTTAATTTGGTTGGCGTCCTCATTCCGAGCCAAATAGCTTGGTATATGGGCTATTATGCGGGGATCCAGGAAACCGGTTGGAGACCAGGTTTCCTAGTAAATCAGCCACCATTCAAATGGAATGGAATATGGCTCGGTTCATTCATAGGTCTATTGTTAATGTGGTTTGCTTTAAACACATCATATATGAAGAGTCTATTCAAGAAGCCTCCTGATGAGGAAAGAAAAGCCATACCATACCGTGTAGGGTGGATAATGATTCTGGTTTCCACAATAGCCCTAATCAGTATGCTTTCAGCGGCTGGAGCTAATCCTATAGGCGCGGTATTAATTGTTTTTACGATGTGGCTGCTCTTCCTATCCTCAATAAGGGTATATGGCTTCTGCGGCACTGCGGGAACAGCGTGGATGGCGCCTTTCGACTGGACACACTACCCATCTTTTGTAAAATATGTTTACTACCCTGGAATGACGATTGAAAAAGTTACAACCGAGTATACTACGACCATGATGCTTGCCAATAGATTTACCGGGGAGCTGATGGGCGAAAACAACACTCAGTTTGGCATGGCCTTTGCGATTCCAATGGCTTATAAAGTCGGATACGATACTGGAACCCATCCAAAAGACATAACAAAGGTTATTTTAGTTGCAGGTATAATCTCAGCGGTTATAGGTTTCCCGACAGCCATATGGTTCGACTACACATTTGGCACATCGAACACTCCGATGCAGATGTATGATGCATGGTGGATCTGGGTCCACGCGAGTGTGCCTCAGCTAGAAAGCGGGATGCCCGCAGCAGAACCCGTATGGCCTTACATAATCGTAGGCATAATTCTCACGATGGTGCTTAGCTTCCTAAACTTCCGATACGTTTGGTGGCCCTTAGATCCAGCCGGCGTCGCTCTATCCATAAATGGAGGGGGCTCAGCTTGGCTGTTTCCATCACTTTTCGCATGGATAGTTAAATCCATAGTTATGAGGATTGGGGGCACAAAGCTCAATGACGAGGTAGCTACACCAATAGCGGTAGGTGTGCTCGTCGGATACTGGGTGCTAATGTTCCTGGGAGCTGTAGCCGGACTAATAAAGTTCTTTATACCCGCCTAAAATCTATCCAGCCCTCCTATTTTATTTAACCCCATTCACATATGCGATTTTTGAATGAAGCCTTAAAAGAAAAAAAAGGTTCTCCTTTAGAAGAAGCTCTATAAAACTTGCTTTTCTTTTCCCGAAAGGTTTATAAGGACGAGCCATTTCTTCTAGGTACTGAAGAAGTAAGTTAAGGTGACAAAAATTTAATGATGAGAAGAAATGTTTTTCTTATCTTATTGTTGTTAATCTTCCTACTGTTTGCCTTAAATGCTTGTATTGTTTTATGCCAGCAGGAAAAATACACCTACTATGGTTATGTTCCATCTAAAATCTGGTATGCAGAACCAAAACAGCTCGGTCATGGCACACCTGTAGGTGAAGAATTCGTCATAAACCCATATACTGTGGCGAGGTCGGCTCTTTTAAGCATAGTGGCCCATCAGGATAACACTGAGGTAAAAGTATTCCTTCTCCCCGAAATGCGGCTGGTTGAGCATAAAACCATAAATAAGATGGAGAAAGTATTTGTTACGCTTCCAAATGGCACGTTCTTTAAAGTTCAAACAAATAAGATGGTGACTGTTGAGCTTCTGGGTGGGAGTATTGGAGGTAGAGACGTTAGTCCAGACATGGATAGGGGCCCCATACCAGCCTCCTTTTACCCGGCCACCGATGGAGGCTACGTAGGTAAAGAGTTTATATTTGTTGCTTCTCAGGGATTGACTGGAACACCATACAGAATACTGGCTCTAGAAGACTCGGAGGTCACGATATATGAGGAGGGACAGGAAACCTCTAAACTTACCTTGAAAGCAAATCAATACAAAAGTTTAGTCCTCAAATCTTTCAAGGCGTATAGGGTTGTTTCAACAGGAAATATTATGGTGCAGTCCGGTTGGGGATATATTCCCTCAGTGGAAGGCACTTTTACCGGAAAAGCATTTTACACGAGCAGCACCACCTCATGGGATCCAACGGTCGCGTACGGCTTCCAGATAATAGCCCATGAAAAAAATGCCCATGTAAAGATCTACGATGTTATGGCTGCGAGAAAAATAGATGAGTTTACGGTTCCGGCTGGCAAAAATGTGACGGTGAAGCCGCCTGGAGAGGAAATCTTTATTGAAAGTGATGAACCGATCTCAGTTATGTATGTTCATCACGGGCTGAGGGGTGGCGGAGCCGGTGGGGGCGGATGGGCTTATGGAGCAGGGTTCACCTACGTGGGTGTAGGGCCTGGCGAAACAGTATACGTTTATATTCCAGTCTCCACTTCTCAAACATCTTTCATATTTGCCAGTGAAGACGGAACAATCGTTACCGTTAACGGAGCTCCAATGGAGCTTAACGAAGATGATTTTATCGCTTTAACAAACGGGCTACATGAAATTAAAACAACGAAAAACATTTTAATACAGATAACGTATTGGCCTAGATACCCTGAGTTTCAAGCTATCTCAGGTTTTGGCGTAATAATTCCGGCCGTTGAGACAGTGAACTTTAAGGAGACTGTGCGGTTTAAGCCGCCCTATGAGGTTGGTGAAGCCAGCGTTCCATCGCTATATCATATTATTATAGTCGTTTTGGCGGTTATAGTCGCGTTTACAGCCACGTATTACCTTAAGATTAGAGGAAGACCCAGAGGGTCTCCACATGAAAAAAGCAAATGATGCTCGTAACATGCACTCTAAAAAATGTTTCTCTCCTACAATAATCGCAGTTATCTTAATTTTGGCGCTTTCTCTTTTACCTACTTATGCTACATGCATAAGATTTCTCGATAGCTCTAGATCTAACCCGGTAAGCCTAGAGCTTCTTGGCCAAGCAAGTCTTGAAAATATTTTAACTCATGTGGGGGTTCTCTCCAGCTTAGGGTCTAGGGTGTCCGGGTATGAAGGCTTCTACAAGGCCGCTGAGTATATAAGGAATTATTGGTCTTCACTGGGATATGAAACTTTTACGGAACCCTTTAGCATAACGATCCCTGTATCTGAAGGCTCATCAATAATTGTTCAGACGCCTGAGGGCTCTCTAATTGAAATGGAAGCTTACCCCTTATGGCCAAACCACGTTAACCCGTCGCCTTACAAAAGCCCTGAGGAAGGCGATAAATTAATCTACGTTGGTACGGGGGTTCCAGAAGACTTTAATGGTGTTGATCCCGCGGGAAAATTTGTTCTAATGAATTTTAATAATAGATGGTATTGGAAGAATGCAGCGCTGTTTGGAGCGAAAGGCGTAGTCTTCTTAGAGCCGGAAGACACTTCCTCTGTTGAAGCATTACAGAAGTCTTTCAGCGTGCCTGTGAGTTTCCCAAGACTATATATTAGGGGGAGAGACGCCTCACTGCTTAGAGAGTTGACTTCAAGATACGGGGAACTAAAAATATGGGTTAACTCAAAGATGGTTTGGGAGCAGAGGAACGTAGAAAATATTGTAGCTGTGGTTGAGGGAAGTGACCCGGCCCTTAAAAATGAAGTTGCAATAATAAGCGCATACTATGATTCATGGTCTATCGTCCCGCAGGTTTCACCCGGCGCAACAGACTCCCTTGGGATAGCTTTCCTGCTAGAGGTTTCAAGGCTACTTAAGGAGAACCCGCCTAAAAGAACTGTTTGGCTCGTTGCGTTCGCGGGGCACTACCAGTCTTTAGCAGGAGCCAGAGAATTTGTAGAGGGTCACTTTAGTGATCTCGGGAGCAGAATAAAGATGATGATCAGCCTCGATTTAGCCAGCGATAGCGACTTTGTGGCGGTTTACGCTTCAGGCAGCACTTACGGCTACAATTACCCCTCAACGTTTTTATCTAGATACGATAAATGGATAAAAAGAATCTTCAACGAATGGTTGCCCGCCCTGGAAAATGAATTGAATAGGGAGATTCATTTAATAGACGGCGTACTATGGTCTTACCCGTCCTGGATAAGGGGTTCTCCTCCATTTGAGCCTTTTCTAAGATGCTTTGAGGCTGAAGTCTTCGTTGAAGCATGTTATGGTGGAGGACTAGGCTTTATTACAACAAATACCTTCAGGATCCGTCAGCTGACACCGCTAGATACCTTCGACAAAATAAACTCTGAGAATCTTTATAACCAGGTCACTTTCCTATGGCCGATACTCTATTACTCAGTTAACATGGTTATAGATTACTTTCTTGCCCCCTCAAGATTAGCCAGCGACTGGGGCCTAGTCACAGTGACTCTTCAACTAGCGCAATATAATAGGACAACAGACTGGTTCGACCCATTTTCCCATAAAGACGCCATTTTCTTCATATCGGTTAGCGGAACCACAAGCCCAGCTGGCACTATAGTTGCAGCTGGCTTTAGACCAGCGGCGGGTGTAGGAACATTAAGAAGCACTGTTGTTCAGGGAGTTATGGCTGGGCTATTCGCTGCGCCCCCAATAGCTAGCTCGGGTCAAGCTGCGGAAGCGGGTCTATTGGGGACTCCTTTAGGCTTCACCTTTATTGTTAAACCCGACTCAGAAGGAAAAGTTGTCTTAAAGGGGATCAAGCCTTACACTGGCATAGATGCTCAAGCCTACATTATTGATCCGGACACGGGCAGAATATTGTATGCGACGGATACGGGGCCGTTTGGCACGGGGAAAGTTAAATACGGCGGTCTCTTCGGGCAAGCGTCGGCTCTAGCTGCCCCAGCAATAACGCCTACAGCGGCGGGGCTTGGTTACTTGGCTCAAAGCGGCGAAATAGCCAGAGCCTTCAGCGTATATATTACGCATGGTTTTAAATATGTGCCAGTTTTTGAATGCGCCTCCATAGCGATTTTAGGGCTGCTGGATATTTCAAATATTCAAGATCCTTCAGCACTTAGCGTCGAAGTATATAACTTCATTTCCCACAGCTGGTATGTGTGGAGAGACACTTTAGCTCCATGGCCTGAAGCCATGGTTTTCGTTAAACCTGATGCACTATCCGAGATCATAGTGAGAAGCCAAAGCGGGATCCTGGCAGTATTAAACAATGCTTCAGAAAATTATCCTGAAGGCAGAGGCTACAGGGCTAGGCATGGAGAGACCGTAATCCTTACGCTCTTCGATGCCTCTAGAGACATGTTTTACTTAGCCCATAGTAGAGCTGGCCTCTTAATGAGTAAGATGTCAGCTAACCCCCGCCTATTTCTGTATTTAGATAAAATGTATGAGTTTAAGAAGCTGGCTGAAGAAGCGCTGAGGAGTGGAAATAAAAGTGAATTCTATTCTTACTCGATTGCTTGCTGGCAATATGCGTTAGAGGCTTATGGCTCATCCTTCGTACTAATATACGATACCGTGAATACGGCCTCCTTCTTCTTCTTTCTATCCGTAATGTTTGTGATCCTTTTAAGCAGGTTGATCACGAGAAGGTGGGTTGGCATGAAAGGAATATTAATAGTATTCGCCCTATTTTTGATAGTTAATTTGGCGCTTGCCGCGGTTCATCCGGGCTACGTTATATCAACGAATGTATGGATGGTTATAATAGGGCTCTCTATTATTCTCTTCTCCTTCCTTCTACTATACGTTGTTGTGAACGAATTTAACTCAACAATCAAATCTATAAGTGAATCTATACTGGGCCTTCATAGAACGGATATTGAGAGAGGAAGCCTAATCTTCGCTTCTCTATCTATGGGGCTAGAGAACTTGAAAAAGAGACCACTTAGATCTTCTTTGGCTCTGGCAACAGTAATCATAACTGTCTGCGCAATGACTCTCTTCACCACGATGGGTGTCATGGTTTACATGTATAGCGCATCATTAGGGTCACCTCCATACACTGGTATACTAATTAAGAGATCATTTCCAGACGTTATAGAGAGACCAATATCAGAGATCTACTTACTAGGCATTCGCAACATAGTCTCTAAAGGAGTTTACAATATTCAAGTTAACCCGAGAGCATGGATTTACCCGCCAGGACAAAAAATGCTTATAACGTGGAACCCCAAGTACTCCACGATAAGGGGAATACTTGCCATAAGCGGTGAGGAAATGGAAAGGCTGTCGGCAGCGCTTTTGCCCGGAGGAATACCCTCCATACCAAACGCTACAACTACCATGCTAATTAGCAGAGAAGTTGCAAACGCGTTAAGCAAAGATCTTAACGTGGAGATTAAGCCAGGCACGCAAATAAGGCTCTATGGCATACCGTTGACCGTCACCGGTATACTTGACGATGAAATGGGTTACGCTATCTTATCTAAAGACTTAGATCAGAGCGCCATAACTCCTCCTGACCCTACGGTCGCAGCTCTGGCAAGAATACCTACTTTCCTTGGTTTATCCAACCTAATAATAATTCCATTCGAGTTGGCGAAAGAATACTTTAATGCTCAACCAAACGTGATATCTTTAGTTATCTCTTCAGCGTCTTTAAGAGAGGATGATCTTTGGAAAACATCCCTTGAAATGTCGCTTATCTTACACTTCGACGTCTTCTATGGCTTTGAGAATAACGATTCCTCGAGAAAGGTTGGGGGAAGAGATATTTATTCGCTTGGCGGAGTTGAAAACATGATTGTTCCGCTACTGTTATCGTCTTTTACGCTGCTATCAGTAATGCTTAGCTCAGTGTATGAAAGGGTGAGGGAGATAGCAACTTTAAGCACAATTGGGCTTTCCCCGCGGCATATTGGAGCTATATTTATCATGGAGAGCATCGTTCTAGCTTTTATGGGGAGCTTCCTTGGCTATATCATAGGTGCTGGAACTACATACATAGTATGGAATCTGGGCCTATATCCTGAGGGGTTACTGCCTAACGTATCATCCGGAGTTCTGATAATAGTCATAGGTATAATTATATTAGCAACAGTTTTATCTTCAATCTACCCAGTTATGAAAGCCTCAAGACTGGCAACTCCATCCCTGCTAAGAAAGTGGAAAATTGAAAGTAGACCTGTCGGAAATCAGTGGAGCGTAAGCTTCCCATTCAACGCAACTCTAGAAGAAAACATTGGGGTTCTGGCTTTTCTCAGCGAGTTCCTTGAAACATCATCATCTGAGAGAACAGGTTTATTCATGCTTCTAAAACCCATAGAGTTAGTTGACAAAGATGATAGGAAAATTTTGGTTACAAGGCTTCAGCTATCCCCATTTGACGCGGGCATAATTCAAGATATAGGTATTGTTTCTAGAAAAGTTGCTCCCGACAGATATAGTTTTGAGGTTCACATAGAGAGGGTTTCAGGCGTTGAAAGCTTATGGATCGCCTCCAATAGAGCGCTATTCGATGAGCTACGTAAGCAGTTCCTTCTCTGGAGGGCGCTTTCACCTGAGAAAAAGAGTGAATATATTAAGAGAGGATTAAAGAGGTGGGGGTGAAATAGGTTTTGAGGGAGAAAGAAGAGATTAAGGGTTTAACCTGGCGTTCTTTAATGGCTCTCCTCTTCATAGTTTTTGTCGTGCAGCCAGCAATAGTATATAATTGGCTTGTTAATGGGCTATGGGGTTTACCTCTAACGAGCTGGGCTGTCATTCTAGTGTGGGTTGGATTAACAAGGCTGCTGGGTTCACCGCTCAACCCAAAGGAAATATTCACCATAAGAATCTTCGAATATGTTGGGTTAATGACGATGGGATACTTCTTCGCATATCTCTTGCGTAATCAATATTTCGCGAATTCTGAGATCGCGGAGATGTTTGGTCGGCAAAGTGAAATACCGCCCTTCTTCTCGCCTTTGGGGTCCGACGCTGTTAGATCGATGCTGAATAGAACGTTTCTTGACCCGGCATGGGCGTTACCCATATTCGTCAACGTATGCGTCCCTGTTATATTGGTTGGCGTAACAAACTTTCTACTTGGGCTTTTAGCGTTCAGGCTATATGTTGAGGAGGAAAAGCTTGAGTTTCCCTTAGCATCATGGGATGCCATGACGATGAGCGTGCTAGGCAGGCGGGAAGAGAGCGGATTAAGAATTATTGTTTTATCGATAATAGCTGGGATAACTTACGGTTTTATAACTTATGGTCTCACGTCAATATTGGGCGTAACCTTATTTCCAAGAATACTCCTCGACTTCACAAGCATCATAGAGACGACCTTCCCCGGCAGCTCATTCTCATTTACAACGGATCTCATACCATATCTCGTCGGCTTCATTCTCCCAGTAAAGGTCACATTATTGCAGTTCATCGCCTCCCTTGGGCTCTATTTTATCGGCACTCATTTAATCACGATAAATGGTTTATGGCCGGATGAAAGTAGATGGGTTCCGGGCCAAGGGATCCTCTGGTTGTATCAGAGGTCAACTGTTTACTTTTGGAACAGCTTCACCATAGGATGGGGTGTAGCTGCAGCAACCATACCATTAATCTTAAGATACAAAACGGTGTTAAGAGTTTTCACTGGGATTGGAAGGACTGTTAGCAAACCCTCCGAAAGATTATTGAGCAGTAAACGCTTGTTGGCACTATATTTATTGATGTCGGGGCTATCCGTCGTCATCATAAAGATTCTTGTGCCTGGTTTTCCAGTATGGATCCTCCTCCTTTTCACGATAGGGCTCTCCCTCCTGATAACCCTACTGCAAACACATTCCGCAGGGGTCACAATAGGTTTCAGCGTACCCTACCTACGGGAGACGCTCATATACTTTAGCGGTTATAAAGGTCTTGACGCATGGTTTATTCCACCGGAAATGGTTCTATTTGTTGGAGGCTCAGGCGTAGCTCAACAGCTTAAAATGGCTCAGGTTATTGGTATGGATGAAAAAGAATACTTAAGGATTTATCTTATTGTTATAGGTTTAGGGGTTGGTGGTGGAGCATTATGGGCCTCAGTCTTCTGGCATTTGAATCCTATACCCGGCTGGGCTTACCCTTACACAATATCCGGCTGGCCCGTTGAGGCAATGAACTTCTGGCGCTGGCAATCATGGCTGTGGACCGGCTACCTCTTTAGGAGGGACTGGATACTGACGGGCTTTGGGCTTTCAGCAGCGCTATGCGTTATTTCCGACATAGTTTTCCACTTCCCCTCAGCCCCAGTTGTAATGATGATGGGAATGCTGCAGGCGCCCTATTTAACGCTAGCGCAGTTTGCAGGTTCCTTAACCTCCCTAGCAATAAGGAGGTTTGCGGGTCAACGTTTTTGGGATTCAAATAGAGGTTTCGTGTATGTAGGTATAACTATTGGAGATGGAATAGTCTCAACGATACTTTCAATAATGGCTCTCTTAGGTAGATCCATCTGGCTTAAACCATATTAAACTTGCTATATAAGAAGTAGTTGCTGAGAAGCAAAGTATTTAAGCAGGTTAAATTTTAGACTAAGTTAGGGTGGATTAAATGCCTTATCGAGCAATCGCGATTTTTTGCCTTCTACTATTAACCGCTTTTTTATCTCCGCAAATTACGCAGGTTGATGAAAAGCGTGAAGAATATGTCTATTATGGTGTTATACCCAGCAGAATATATTTCGCGAAGCCTAGTCGACCGCTCCACGGAGCAATAGATCCCACAGCAGGCTTCGAAATAGATCCTTTATCAGTGGCGAGATCTGCTCTCATAGCGATAATAGCTCTCCGAAACGATACTAGCGTAAAAGTTTACACATTAGAGGCTGGCGATCTCATCGCTGAGGCTAGACTGAATTTCATGGAAAAATTTTTTGTTAAAGTTGCTAATGGAACCAGGTTTAAAGTAGTGGCAAATAATCCGGTCACAACCATGATTTTAGGCGGCAATGTCGGTGGGAAAGAGCTAAGTCCAGAAATGAGTATGGGGCCTACCCCCAACACCTTCCTAACCTCTATAGATGGCCGTTATGTGGGTAAAGAATTCATATTTATTGCTTCTCAGGGATTGACTGGAACACCATACAGAATACTGGCTCTAGAGGATTCAGAGATCACAGTTACATGCGAAGATGGAGCTGAAGAATCCTTTAGGCTTAAGGCTTACACGTATAAGGACTTATCTTTAAAACCGTTCAAAGCCTACAGGGTTAAGTCGACAGGTCATGTAATGATGCAATGTGGAGGACCCGGCAGCTTTAGCTTCCAGGTGCCATCGGCTGAGGGAGGCTTCGTAGGAAGATATTTCTTCTCATCCTCCATAACCACGTGGGATACCGTTGAGGAATATGGTTTCAAAATATTGTCCCAAAAAAACGCTAAGGTGTCGATATGGGATGTTGAATATAGGCGGAAACTGAGCGAGATTGAAGTTAAGGGGGGTGAAGGTGTCACCGTGAAACCTAACGCGAATGAAATAATGATAGAGAGTAGCGAGCCGGTAACCGTTATTTTTGCGCATAACGGAAGTTTGGCTAGGTCCTATAGCTGGGCTTATGGTGCAGGCGTTACGTTTATGGCAGTTAGAGCTCATGAAGAAGCCTTAATATATTTGCCCCAAAACTCTACGGTTGAAGCCTATATCTTCGCGTATGAAGATTCCCTTGTCAATATAAACGATGCCACTATAAGTATTGGAGCTGACAGCTTCTTCTGTTTAACAAACCCCGGCGTCAACAAAATCTCGTCAGATAAAACTATAGTTATCCAAATCATACATTGGCCGCTTTTCCCATATTTTCAGGGGATCTCAAGTTTCGGGGCTATAGTACCCTGTATTCAAACGGTTGGGTTGAGCACAAACATCACTATATCTCCAATTGAGCAGGAAGGCTCCCCGATGAGTACAATCTATACATATATTGGTGTTGCAGCAGCAATAATTGTTGCCTCCCTTGGCTACGTTATGGCTAAACGTCGCCTATATTCAAAGTGAAAGTGGCTTCTCCCACACTCTTATTTGCCCTCCTATGGAAGCTATGGGAAACGCCTTAATAACGCAATATTTTTATCCTAGAATCTCTAGATTTTTCATGGAGATACGTGATAAATGAATTTACATAGAATAATTGTGATTATTTTGTCTTTCTTAGTTGCTGTTTTCTCAGCCACCTTAAGCGTTGGCAACTCGATTAAAGTAAGCAGCTATAATGAGCATACTCACTACACCTACTATGGTTTTGTCCCCTCCAGAATATATTGTTTCAACCCGAATCGGCCGGAAGATAAACTAGGGGTTCTCACGAGGAGACCGCCAATTAACGAGTCAGAGATTCTCTATGTGCGAAAGCATGGTGATTTACTTGTTACTGGAAACTATGATAGAACCAGATGCTGGCTATATGGGCTTCCTGGGAAACAGCTTATGGAAGAGTTCTCGGTAAACAGGTTTGAGCTTAAGGCGATCCCTATACCGAATGGAACATTCTTTAAACTGGTTTCAGATAAATTTGTTACTGTTATTCTTAAGGGTGGAGCCTTTATCAACAGGGTTATTGCGGACACCTATAAAGCTGATGTTAGCACGTATTACCCCAGCGTCAAAGGCAGTTATGTGGGTAAAGAATTCATATTTCCAGCAACATTAGGCGAGTTTACCTTTACACCATATAGAATTTTTAGTCTAGAAGACTCTGAGATTAAAATCTACAGGTCTGATGGATCGCTATTTAGGGAGTTTAATGCTCCCGCAAACACCGTTGTTAAGTTTTCTCCAGTAAATGGAACAGTATATTATATTAACTCCACTGGTTACATTATGGTGTCAGCGTTTTCCTTTACCGAATCATGTTTTATTCCCTCAGTTGAGGGAGGCTTTCTAGGTAAAATCTTTTATGGGAGCGGCGAAAAGAGACTTGGCGGCAGAGGCGAATGGGCTTTTCGCAGCTATACTTTCCTTTCAAGCCTTGAGGAGTGTAAGATTAGGGTTTTTGACATCAGCGCGAGAAGATGGATTAGAGAATTTGTGGCTCCATCCAAGTCTGCAATTACGATGCAGACTAACGACCTAGCCGAGATAACTTTTGAGACAGCGTGCTATGTGCTCGCTGCAGAGAACCCTGTGATGCTTCTCTACTTAAGTAATAGCACGGTTGAAGGTGGCTTATCCATGGCGGGGCTGAAAGCAGGTGAAAAAGCCGTCATATATGTTCCGGAGGGCGAATCATTTATATTCGCCGCCGAGGACTGCGTTTTGACGATTGATGGTTTAAGCTTCAGATTGTCTGCCGATGATTTTTTAAGATTGGAGCCTGGAATACATGAGGTTGAATCTACTGGGAGAATAATAATTCAGGTAGTTGACTTAACTGAGCATCGAGGTTTACTGGGTTTTGCTGAAGCGCTGCCAGCAGCTGAAGTTATCGGGCTTACGCCAAGCGATTTTAGGGTGAAAATGCCTGAAGAAGGAGTTTCAGAGCTTAACTTAAATTACATGATCATAGCTGTTGCAGTGGTTTTCGGCGTCCTTGCGGTCTTAACGCTTTTATTTATTAGGAGGAGAAAGGTTATAGGGTGAGCGTTATGCTTTCAAGAAAAAATAATGCTTTATATATGCTTCTATGCTTTCTACTGCTATTGTCAATGTTACCGAGCCTATTAAGCTCATATGCTCAGGGTGAGATGAATAACGAGTACGTTTATTTTGGCTTTATTCCATCAAAAATCTATATTTATCGACCGAAGAAAATAGTTGGCGGAGAGATTCTAGACAGAGAATTTTATCTTGATGAAAGATCCGTAAGGACGAAGGCGGAGCTAACAATACTGGGAAACCATAATGAGACAAACGTGAAAATCTTTCTTTTTCCCGGTCCATCCTTAAAGGAAGATTTTTGGGTAAATAAATTGGAGAAGCGCATCTTTAGGATTCAGAATGGCTCCTTCTTTAAGATAGTCTCCTCAAAACCAGTAACAGTGGTATTGGCTGGCGGGGAAGGTGTTGAGGTGGGAAACGATGCGGTAAGCACGTTCTGGACGTCTACAGATGGAGGCTTTATCGGTAAAGAATTCATCTTTCAAGCTATTCAGGGGAAAGTAGGATCAAGCTACTATTTATATGCCTTAGAGGACTGCGAGGTAAAACTGTTCAGCGAAAATGGCGTGGAAGCAGCGAAATACAGCCTGAAGGCGGGCGACGTCAAAAATCTTCTTGAGGTTACGCAGTTTAAGACCTATAGAATCGTCTCGACTGGCATGATTATACTCCAATCTTTCTCAGGATCTAGATCGGTCTTCTTCCCCTCACTTGAAGGAGGCTTTGTTGGAAAAACCTTTGTGGGGCGCGCTGAAGCCAAGCCCGGAGATGTTTGGCATGAATGGCAGTTTCTAGTGGTAAACCCCTTAAAGAACACTAAAGTTAAGATAATGGATCTGGAGTATAAAAGACCGTACGATGAATTTGTGGTTCCATCGGGAAACAACTGTTCCCTAAAGATTAAACCATCTTTAATATTCGTTGAAAGCGACGACCCAATTACATTGATGCATTTAAGCTACGGGCATCCATTCAAATCCAATTACATAGGGGGTGGACTAGTATGCCTAGTAATCAAAGCTGGTCAAACAGCTCCCCTCTATATTCCTGAAGAGAGCGAAGCCTACTTATTCGTTGCGGAAGAGACCATTATCGATTTAGATGGAGCAAGGTTAAGGCTTGAGAAAGACGAATTTATAGTGCTGCAGCCGGGGCTCCACCTGTTATCCTCGGATAAAAATTCTCTCTTAATGATGGCTCATAGACCATTGCTTCCACCAAACCAAGGCCTATATTCCTTCGGAATCTGTATTCCTTCAATTCAATCCGCAAGCTTCGAGTACAGCGTTAAGCTTAATTTATCCTCATCGCCCGAAATCCCGTGGATGCTGATTATAGTGGGGGGTCTCTGCGCATGTACTTTAGCTGCCTTTCTATGGCTCGCTCTCCATAAAAGGAGAAGATTATAGTGTTTATAATGTGATCTTAGAGACCGCCAGCAATACAAAGAATTGTATGCGGCCGCGCAAAGAGGGTTTAAGTTTTCCCTGCAAAATATAAATTTGCTTAAATTAGAAAATGTAAATGGAATATCGGAAAAATGGAGAGCGAGCCTAGCCGGGTTGGGCGCCAGACTCATAATCTAAGAAGATGCAAAATCAGGGTCAGAAACGGCATAAAATGATAGGAGATCTGGAGGTCGCGGGTTCAAATCCCGCCCCCGGCACCAGCCTTCCGGGTCCAAATCCCTCCACCTCCTTTTAAGTCTGGGAATAATGAGTTTAGCGTGAAGAGCGAGATCTATGATTATGATGAGAGGCTTGAGCGCTACAGGCGGATTATCGCTGGATTCGGGCGTAACGGCGAGGT
>Ga0209394_1001104_pt1 | contig 17111 bp, 15 predicted proteins | sample JNZ201metaG_FD_184122 | JGI IMG/M metagenome (GOLD analysis project Ga0209394, IMG submission 184122) | Hot spring microbial communities from Jinze hot spring, China to study Microbial Dark Matter (Phase II) - JNZ 20120812A (SPAdes) (version 3) ... | reverse complement strand
TATGCGGTCTCAGCACTCAAGATCTCAATCATGATTTCAGGGGGGCCAGAGTCGTCATCGACCGCCATGAAAGACAAAAATAATCCTTGAATAAAAAGGTATACCTCACATAGGGTGTAATAATTTGCTTAAGCATCTCCGTGTTGTTCCCTTAGCTGCAGAGAGTTTGGGTGTAAGGTCTATGTGCACTTTTGTTGAAACTCCTAACTTGAAAATTCTACTTGATGCAGGCGTCTCTCTTTGTCCAGACCGCTTTGGATTACCTCCCCACCCGTTAGAGTATAGGGCTATAATCGAGGCTAGGCGACGAATTTCAGAAATTGCGGGAAAAGCTGATGTTGTAACGGTGAGTCATTATCACTTTGATCATTATACTCCATCTTATGAAGATTGGCTATGTAATTGGACTGAGGAGATCGAAACTGCCAGGGCAATATATGCCGACAAATTTGTTCTAATTAAGAATCCTAGGGATAGAATAAACTTCAGTCAAAGGAGAAGGGCGTGGGTTTTTCAGAAGACAGGAGGTAGTTTCGCTAAGAAGTTAGAAATTGCTGATGGTAAAACTTTCCAATTTGGCGATACCAAACTCACTTTCTCCATGCCAGTTTTTCATGGTCCTGAAGACTCCGCTTTAGGCTGGGTGCTTATGACAACTATAGAGTTTGAGGATGAGCGTTTGCTCTTTGCTCCAGATGTACAGGGGCCTATTTCAAAAGAAACCTTGAATATTATTCTTGAAAGTAAACCTAACCTACTTATCCTAGGAGGCCCCCCTCTATATTTGGCTGGTTTTAGAGTTAATGAGGGAGAGATAAACACTGGGTTAAGGAATTTGGAAAAAATAGTTACCAATCTATCCCATGTAATATTAGAGCATCACATATTAAGGGATGCTGATTGGCAAGTTAAGGCGGAAAATATCTTAGCCATAGCGAAGAGGATGAATCACAGGATTTCTACAGCAGCAGAGTTCCTTAGGCTCGAAAATATGCTTTTAGAAGCTAATCGAAAACACTTATATGAGGAGTATCCGCCACCAAAAGACTTTGAGAGATGGATGAGGAAAAGTGATCGTGAAAAAAGGAAGACGCCACCACCCGTCTAGCCCATTTTGGCCTATTATCTATCGTTCTATGACGAATGCTTTTATATGCTTAATTTCCGTCGGAACAGTGTCTATAAGCATTTTCTCATCCAACCTCATACCTACACCTATTGGTTTTATAGTTTCAGCAAGTTTTAGCGCAGCCTCCAGCTTTGTGGATCGTTCAGCATATATCTCAAACAAAATGTCCCCTTTTTTTACGCGGTCGCCGAGCTTAACTCGAAGTTTTATGCCTGCGCCCTTATCCTTTGGGGCTCCAGCTTCTCTAGCGATTTGAGCAACATGCTGATTATTTATCCATAGAACTCTACCGTTTCTATTCGAGATTATCTCTGCGATTTTATCGCCTATTGCAATGTCCTCTGGCCTTATTTTCGGGTTACCTCCTTGAGCTTCAATAATTTCCCTAAGCTTTTTCTCGGCTTTTCCAGACTTTAGGATTGCTTCAGCATAACGTTTGCCATCCTCTATCCCAACCATCCTAAAGAGAATTCCAGCTAACTCTGTTGCTTTGTCAATAAGATCCCTTGCACCATTGCCCGTAATAGCTTCAAGAGCTTCTTTCGCCTCTAATGCGGGTCCTATAGCATAGCCTAGAGGTTGCTCTCCAAAAGTTATTCCACACTGAACGTGTATGCCTAGGGCTTTACCCAACTCGATAAAGTCTCCAGCTAAAAGATGCGCCTCACCTATAGTTTTTACTTTAGCCCCTCTTCCAGTTGGAATATCCACCACCAAGTGGGTTGAGCCGATAGCTTTCTTCTTGCTCATAATTGAAGGCAAAAGCATGGGATCAATACCTAGGGCATACTCTACTTGAATGAAAATATCATCGGCGGGTGATAATTCAAGCGCCCCTCCCCAAACCATGCATCCATTAGTTTTCTTCACAACCTCAATTATTTCCTCTATAGATAAGTCTACAGGGCAGAGGCATTCTACTCTATCAGCGGTGCCCGCTGGGGAAGTCACCGCCCTTGAGGAAGTTTTAGGTATGACATAACCAGCTGCTGCAACGATTGGAGCTACAAGAATTGTTGTCTTGTCACCAGGTATTCCTCCGATACTATGCTTGTCGAGAATGGGTTTCTTGCCGAAGTCTATCGTTCTACCGGTCTCAACCATAGCCCTCGTCAAAGCTACTATTTCTTCCATACTTGCTCCACGGATATGCATAGCTGTAAGAAATGCAGCTATTTCAGCATCGCTTAAGTGATGTTCAACCACATCCCTTACTATAGCTTTGATCTCATCTTCCTCCAATCTCTCCCCCATGACTTTTTTCCTAATGAACCTTAAGGACTCGGGCATACTAACATATTGTACCTCAACTTTATCGCCAGATTTAACACCGAGCTCCTGAGCTGGCTCCCTGTATAGACCTACCTGATTTTTTGGAAAATTTTCAGCAATGTTAACAATGGCTATTATCCGCTTACTGTTATATGCGATCTGCACTCTGTCTGATGAGTGTACCCCTAAAATTCCGGCGGCTTCATCACTAAGGATGACTATTCGCCTACCACCTGCGCTAATATCCAGAATTTTGGCTTCAAGTTCCATTTACATCTCCAGAGAGTTTATCTGCTTGAACTATTAAGTTTTAGGCTGGAGTGTTTGTTAGTTGCGTTACATTGATTTCGTGAATTTGAGTTATAAGCCAGGTGTTGACGATCTAATCTGCCTATTTTACGTTGAACCCGAAGACATTAGCATAGAGGAGGCTGCTGGAGGTGTTGCAGCGGAAAGCTCTATTGGCACATGGACAGAATTAACGACAGAAAAGGAGTATGTTAAGACTCTTGCAGCTAAGGTTTTCGAGATAAATGGCAATTTAGTAAAGATTGCATATCCAATAGAGCTTTTTGAAGAAGGTAATATGCCAAACATTTTAAGCAGCGTAGCCGGCAACATTTTTGGGCTTCGAAGCTTAAGGAACATAAAGCTGTTGGACATAATATTTCCTGAAAAGCTTCTGAAAAGCTTTAGGGGCCCGAAATATGGTATAGCGGGTATTCGGGAAATTCTGAGAATTTATGATAGGCCACTGGTGGGTACGATAATAAAGCCTAAGCTTGGATTGAAAACAGAAGATCACGCTCGCGTAGCTTATGAAGCTTGGGTTGGCGGATGTGACATAGTTAAGGATGATGAAAACCTCAGCAGCCAATGTTTCAATAAATTTGAGGATAGGGTGTCGAAGACTCTTGAAAGTAGAGATCGTGCTGAAGAGGAAACTGGTGAAAAAAAGATTTACATGATTAATGTGACCGCTGAAACTAATGAGATGATTAGGCGTGCAGAGTATGTGCTTTCTCAAGGCGGCGAATATATAATGGTGGATCTTCTAACGGTAGGTTTTGCCGCCCTACAAAGTCTCCGTGAAGCAGATATGCCCCTCGTTATCCACGGTCACAGGGCTGGACACGCAGCTGTAACAAAAAACCCAAAACATGGCGTGTCAATGAGGGTTATTGCTAAACTGGCGAGGATAATTGGCGTGGATCAACTTCATGTAGGAACCGTAGTTGGTAAAATGTTTGAGACTAGAGAGGAGGTTAAATGTAATATCGAGGCTTTAAAAATGGATATGGCTGGCTTAAAACCCTGCATGCCTGTAGCGTCAGGCGGTCTACACCCTGGGCTAGTGCCCGCTCTAATAGATATTTTTGGAAAAGACTTTGTAATACAGGCTGGCGGAGGTATTCATGGCCACCGGAATGGAACAATAGCCGGCGCGAGGGCAATGCGACAAGCTGTAGACGCCGTTATGATGGGCATCTCCCTTAAAGAGTACGCTAAAGATCATAAAGAACTTGCTATAGCTCTAGAAACGTGGAAGATTTGAGCTGAAAATCCATGGATATCTTCTTCTAACAACTTCTACTATTGTGTGAGGCGATATTATACCCTCTTCACATATTATGCCATGTATAAAATCCCTTCTGGTAACGTCAAAAGCAGGATTCCTTATAATTAGGGGTTCAGGCGGGTTATCCCATACCTCCCTAGGGCTTCTTTCTTCTATCTTCTCATAATCGCCATACATGGTTTCTGGATCAAACTTCAGAAGCTCTGAAGCTACATAAAATGGTGTCCTAGCCTCTTTAGCAATCAAGGCTATAGCACTTGTACCAATTTTGTTTACAATATTTCCCTCAGAAGTTATGGCATCAGCTCCCACGATAACCATGTCAACCTCATTCATGAAGAAGCGGGCAGCTGAATCAACAATAAGCGTCGTTTTTATCCCTGCTTCTACAAGCTCTTTTGCAGTTATCCTACCCTGAAAAAGAGGTCTAGTCTCGGTGCAAATCACTTCGAAGGTTTTACCTTCCTCCCTTGCTTTCTTAAGAATATTGGTTACAGTAGATGAATGGCAATGTGTAAAAACCACCATACCATCCCTAATACGCTTAGAGCCAATTTCCGCTATAAGTCTCCCAGAACGATCAAAGTCCTCTAAAAACTGATTGGCGGTTAATGAAATAACCTCTCGTAAAACTCCAACATTATCTTCATGGGTTTCCTCCAATTGCGCGATTATCCTGCGAACCGCATTTCTCATAAGCGGCTCGGTGACTCTGGACTTAAACAAAACGTCTCTAGCTTCATAAAGCTCCTTCAAAATCTCATCCTTGTTTTTAGCCTTGGTCTTTATCGCTGCCGCCTCTATAGCCTTAATAGCGGCAATAGCTATGTTTCTTGCTCCTTGAATTTCCAACCTCTTAATTTTATTAGCTACTTCAAAAACATCCTCCATGACTTAGAGCCTCTTGCAGCTACTAAATTAGGTGAATTTTACCATAGTAGCTTTCAGATAATTCTTTAAAGTTTTCACGGTAACGCTTAACTGCTTTTGGCAGATAATTGAGGACGTCTGAGGCTGTCATTCCATCTGGACCTATTTCCTCAGCTGCCATATCCCCCGCGAGTCCATGGATGAATACACCAGTCCTCACAGCCTCTTCTATATTTAACCCCAGACAGTACATGGCGGCGATTGTACCGTTCAAGACGTCTCCTGTTCCTGCTGTGGCCATTCCAGCCATTCCGCCGGTATCTCCGCTGAGGTTTATATGTACTCTTTCATCTGGATATCCAATTAGCGTGTGTGGTCCCTTTAATACTATTATTGCATTAAGCCTTTTCGCCGTTTTTTGTAGAATCTCCACTCTGTTAGTCTCTACATCTGTGCGGTTTATTCCTAGTAATCTAGCCATCTCTCCAGTGTGGGGTGTTAAAACAGTTGGGGCTTTCCTATCCTTAAGAATTTCTGGAGTTTTTGATATGGCTGTTATTCCATCCCCATCTATGAGGAGGGGCAACTTAATTTCTTGAGCAAGCTCCCTTACAAGCTCCATAGTTTCCTCATGCGTAGATAAACCAGGCCCCATAACAACGATTTTAGGTCTCCTTTCATGGCATATCTTCAGCAATGTTTCCTTACACTTTAAGCTCAAGCTTCCCTCAGGCGTTTCCTCTTGAGGTAGAAAAACAACTTCCCTCCCACCCTCAGCAAGAAACGGAGCCACGGAGGCGGGGCATGCTAAATACGAGTAACCGCCACCTGCCTTGAGAAAGGAGTAGGCGGAGGCTATTGGCGCCCAATAGTAGTTCCTTGAACCAGCTATAAAAAGAGCTGGTCCATATGAAAATTTAGTGGTGTTAGGATCTCTTGCCGGGAGAGCTACAAGTTTAGGCACCTCAACCTTTATTAGATCTAAACTTTGAAGACTTTGAGGGTAGGATATATGAGAAATGTAAAGTTTTCCACATTTATCATATCCTGGGTAAATGATATTTCCAACCTTTGGAAGGCCGAAAGTTATTGTGAAATTAGCCTTTACAGCGGCACCCATTTCCATGCCTGTATCGCCGTTTATCCCTGATGGGATGTCTATGGCGAAAACGGTTTTTCCACTCTCGTTTATTAATTGGATAACTTCTAGGTAAATGCCCTCAACATTTCTTGAAAGCCCGACGCCGAAGATTCCATCAATAATCGCATCAGATTGCTTCACATCCTCCTTAGCATCATCAGCCTTCTTTAACTCTATTATAGGTATTGGCAGTTTTTCAAGACGCTTAAGGTTCTTCTCAGCAGCGCCACGATATTTTTCCCTATCGCCTAGAATGAAAACCTTGACTTCGGCACCGTTAGAATGTAGTAGCCTTGCTACAACAAACCCGTCACCCCCATTATTTCCCGGACCACTAAATACAACAAATTTTTTACCCCTAATTCCCATTTCCTTAAGGATAACTCCACAAACAGCTATGCCTGCATTCTCCATTAAGATTTCTTCGTCTATGCCATATTCCTCTACGGCTATTTTATCTAACTCCCGTATCTCTGAAACTTTGCATACTTTCAAGTTACTCACCCATTTGTTCTATGAAATCTTTAAGACTCCAGCGCCTCTGTATTCTCCTCTCTTAAGCGCCAAAAGCGCTTTATTAGCTTCCTCAAGCTTAAATTCCGTTACTTCAGGAGTTATAGGGATTTCAGCAGCTAACGGAAGGAATTCCTCCACATCCCTTCGAGTTATATTAGCTACGCTCTTAACCTCCTTTTCATGCCATAAATGCGCTGCGTAATCTAACTCTGGGATTAATGTCTCTTTCCTAATAACATTAATAACTAGCCTGCCACCCCTATCTAAATTTCTAAGGGCCTCAGCTATGACTATGCCTGCTGGCGTTGTATCTATCGCACGGTTAAGCTTCTTAGGCGGCGTCTCCCCCGTAACCCCAACCCAGTCAGCGCCAAATTTCCTAGCCAACTCGCTTGGCGCATCCCCTTTTCGCCTTGTGAAAACATAAACCTTAGCGTTTGGAAATTTATACCTAACAACTTGATGAACTATGTGAGCTGACGCACCATAACCGTAAAGGCCTAAAACCTCTCCATCCTTCATGCCTGTTAACTTTAAGGCTCTGTAGCCTATTGCTCCAGCGCATAAGAGAGGCGCCGCTTGTGTATCTGTAAACCTTTCAGGAATGGGGTAAGCGAAATCCTCTTGAACAACCATATATTCAGCATACCCTCCATCAGCATGACACCCCGTCCCCATAAACTTATCGCAAAGATTCTCATTACCCGATGAGCAGTGATAACATCTACCACATGCTGAATATATCCATGCCACTCCAACCTTATCGCCTATGCTGTATCTTTTTGCTTCAGGTCCTAACTCAACAACACGTCCTACAACTTGATGACCCAAAATTACTGGGAGCTTAGGCATCACCCGCCCCTCTACTTCATCAAGCTCAGTGTGACACACTCCGCAAACAGACACTTTAATGAGAACCTCCCTATCCTTAGGTCTAGGAATTGGCACATCAAGAAGCTCTAAGGGCGCCTCCTCAACCATTGATATTCGCCTTAAAACTTGAGCTTTCACACTGCCACCTCCCTTCTCGTTCTATAAAACGGCCCCCTTTATAAATACCTCCCAAGGATGGGACGCTATAACGCCGCTACTTTTCAGCTTCCCATCAAGTTAGCAGCTATGAAGCACCAAACGTTTTTGCTTAAAATGATACTTTATATAAATTTTCAGCATTATAACCATCGCTGAGTACTGCAGCATATATTCGCCTTAAAACTTGAGCTTTCACACCGCCACCTCCCTTCTCGTTCTATAAAACGGCCCCCCTTTATAAATACCTCCCAAGGATAGGACGCTATAACGCCGCTATTTTTCAGCTTCCCATCAAGTTAGCAGCTATGAAGCACCAAACATTTTTGCTTAAAATGATACTTTATATAAATTTTCAGCATTATAACCATCGCTGAGTACTACAGCATTTCGTAGAGGGCTATAAATATGTGTGGCTTCCAGTTTCCAATGGCTTCCGTCATCATTAAGACACTTAAGGGATACGAAACTGTAGTAGCGCAACTTGTGAAAGAAAATTTTCCCAATGTAGATGTCTTAGCTAGCCCATTTGGCTATTCGGGCCTCGTTTTAGTCGCTGCTGCAGATGAAAATCCTAAGGAATTAGCTGAAAAGATTAAACTCAACCTCCCAGAAGCGGAGAAGGTTTTTCCAATTATGAAATATACAAGTGCCTGTATGGATTCTCTCTGCGAAGCCTCTATTGAATTAGCTGGACTACTAAGTGATGCAAAAAACTTTGCAGTACACACTGTAAGGCGGGGGAAACATAACTTTAGAAGTTTGGATGTTAACATTAAAGTCGGTGCTGCTTTAAAAAGTGCTACAGGATTACCTGTAAACTTAGACTCTCCAGATAGAGTGTTTTTTGTTGAAATTATCAACGAACACGCCTATCTTGGAGTCGTAGATGGCCGAGAGTTTCCAAAAAAGATGACATCTGAGAAAATCCAGGTTAGGCCATACTTTAGGAAGGTTTCTTTGGTTCAAATGCCATACCTTGGTGGTCTTGAAGCTTCAAAAGAGATGGGTACCCGAATAGGTAGGGAAGCTCAAACATTTGAGGTTGGCGAGCTTGTTATTGCGCCTATAGGTATTGTAAAAGCTGATGAATTCCTAAGCTTTGTTCATGGAGTATTTGAGGGTATAGAATCCCGCTATAACATTCAACTTAGAACATATGCGGAGAAGCCATGCAAAACAGAGGTTTATGTGCAAAACCTCTATGAATTGGTGAGACAGCGGTCTTCAGAGCCTATAGTAGTCTTTGAACCTGAAGGTGAGCCAATAAATAGAGTGGCTGGTGAGCTTGCTGAACTAACTATTAACGCTAAACGAGTTAATTTCCTCATAGGCTCGAGGGAGGGTATTCCTCACGGCATTTTTCGATTTGCAAGGATGACCATTGACTTATGCCCAGGCGTAACAATATCAACAGATTTAGCTGCGGCCTCAGCCTTAACAGCTTTAGCCTTTGCCCTTCATGATAAATTAAGTGGTAAAAATGAACCCTAGCGTTCTTGCTTCACTACCTTAGTTATAAATCTTGGCGGCACATATTTAGTGGGGCATATTGCTTCTTAAGCCCTATATACTTTAAAACATGATTTAGCAAGATTGTTTCCATTAATCAAAAGCACTATTGGTGTGCCTTTACGCCTGCAAGCGCTTTCTCATGCATCATTCATGGAATTTGTTAAATGGACATAAATTCTATTCATGGGTTTTAAGCCGTCACACATATGTAAGACAACTTATCTAGCTGGGTACCATGGTATAGTATCCCGGGCTTAGATGCCAACGGATAGTGTGGTGTAGTAGTGTAACTATGACCATAAACTACCCTTATTTTATCGCCAGTAACTTCAAAGCGGCCCTTCGGATCCAAGCGTACTATTGCTAAAATGAGGCCGCCATATTTCCACGTCTTTATCACCCTTAAAAGATCAGAGATAGACGTATAGCCCTCGTTATCAAGGCATAAGCCTGCTAGGCGCGGGGGGCGATGATGGAGGATATCACTCATTAACTTACTTAACCTGAACCTTTTTTGAGTTTATGAGAAGTGCAGCTGAAAATCCACGATGGGGGCTTATCTACATAGAAACCGTATATAGCACACCTGTATATGGACGTAATGGCGTTTTTCTGCGGATTCATTTTTCAATGAATGTTTGAACTTCCCTCTTTGCTAAACTCTTGCAGCTCTTTCCACACATGAACAGCTAAACTTGTAGCTGAGCCAGCTGCTATGCCCAGTAGCACTTCAATAAGCAAGTTATTTCGGAGGATGACGGCGATAGCCGTAAGGAGGTCAAATGTTATGGCTATAAGAATGTAAACCCAGCACCATGCTGAAAGCTTTATTCGTCTAGGTCGACTTATACCTATACTTGCAAGGAATAAAAATATGGCTAATGCGGGAATAAGGACTGTGAGCATCAGTTAAACACTCCTAAACATGTTGTTGAATAAAAGCTATAGTTACACTTAAAAGTTTTTATATCTAAATATTCCAGCGCATTCGCTACCCATTGTAGTGGTTGGTAATCTTCGGAGGTTTCCCGTTGCGCATTAGTATAATCCACATGAAAACTAGAGAATGTCTCAATGAGGTTCTGTCATCAGCACGGCAGAAAATCTATGAAGCTGCATTGCAAAAGCCAAATTTCATAGCACTTCCAGAATATTTTTCCATTCCAGGTTTCATTGATAAATATATGTCAGCAGAGGCAATATACCTCCAGACTTATGAGCCTACTGTAAATCTCCTTAGAGAAATCTCTAAAAAATTTAAGGACATATACATCGTAGGCGGAACCATCATAGAACGGGAAGGCTTCTCCTACTATAATACCTGTACGATATGGAGGAATGGTTGTAGGCTAGCCAGCTATCGTAAACGTAATTTAATAGGAATAGAGGAGAAGATTGGATTATCTAAGGCTGAGAGCCCTCTTGTATTGGAAACCGAAATCTGTAAAGTGGGTGTTTTGATATGTGCAGATATATTTGATCAAAAAGCGGTGGATCAAACAGTTAAACATGGTGCTGAGGTTATTTTTCTGCCTGTAGCCGCTTTACATGCTCACCCTCATGTAGAGGGTCACCCCCTTACCGAGAGAATAGCGTCTGAAAAGAAGGTAGTTATAGTTAAAGTTGGGAATGTTCGTTCAGGGGCGAAGGGTGGGAGAAGCGCCGTCATAACTCCCTGGGGCGTAATAAGCGAGGCTGATGATAGCTATATGGATGCTGTGTTAACCGTAGATCTTGACTTGGAAAAGTTAAGGAGTCTTAGGTGATTCTCCTTCAATAAAATTGCTTCCAGTATTCTATAAGTTCTAGCATTCTTGAGAAACCGTGATTTTTAAACCATACTTGTAGCTCATTATTTTTTACGGCATATTCGCATATCTGCTTGGCGTTATTCGAATCATAGACTAGGAGGAAGATGCCCTCAACATTATGTCTGCTAACGTATGCCATCATCTTAAGTAGGGCGTTAATTTTAGTCTCATTAGGTATTTCAGCGCTCAACTCCACATAGACTGGTTTATCTAGAATTCTAGTGAAAATCCGCGTAAGCATATCAACCCAATACATGGTTGTGTAATCATGCGCTGAGAGAGGTACATGGAAAAAGTCCAAATAATCTGAGATTGCTTTAAAGTCTAATCCAAATCGTTCCCTCGATAGTATAGGGTCAGGCCATATTTCAGCAGCAAAAGTCCTAGAGCTTCCGAATCGCTCTCTAGCCTCTTTGACAAATTCTGTTACAACTCTTATACGCCAATCAATCCAATTTAGAGTGCTTTTACGGTGTAGTTCCGTGCATCGTTGACATGTACAAAAGCCTTCCTCTGGGAAATGGTATAGGTTAATTATTAAACCCTCAACATTTCTACGGCCTATTTCGCTGATTAATTGAAGAATTTTTTCTCTATACTCCTCATTGGTGGGGCAAACATAATCCCAAGGCATGTTAAGCCGCCTATTCCTTCTAGTGGCAGGCCCCTCCGCTGATAATGCTGCAAGTTCAGGCTTCAATCTTATAGCCTTAGCGTCACAGAAGCATGTGAAATCATTGTACATATCCTCCGCAGGAGAACAAACAGTACCATCAGCCCGCTTAACATAGTAAATATTTATATCAAAGCCTTTGACGGGTTCAGGCGTATAAGTTACTACACCTACTTTCATGAAGTTTACGTTAAAGGCACATAATATTTAAGAATTTTCAGTTGCAGCCATACTTATTAAAGAAGAAAGCTCTAAGAAGGTAACTTTGATCTTTTAAGCGCGTCCTGCCTTGAACTTACGTGTATTATACCTTCCTAGGGCGGTTTTAAATGAGATTCCATCTCATGTACCTTATGTGGTTGCATGGAAACCTCTGCCCGTGTAAAGCAATTAAAATTTTAAGGGAGAAACCTATATCCCAAATATACTCCTAAATTCAACAGCCCTCGGAGATTATGATTATGGAGGAGATTCCTCTGTTTAATGGCGTCAAGACTCTATTATCAGAGAAATTCCTTGCTGTTGTTTCCGAAGCTGAGCTTTGCACAGTAAGCTCAGCTATCCACAATGGAGGATTTAAGAGAGCTAAGATTCTGCTTAATGTACATGTATCTGAAAGCCAAGATATGATGGAACTTCATAGGGATCCGGTTAAACCCATATTGGAGGTGCTCAAGGAGCTTGAAGCAAATCCAAATGAGGCTGTAGGCATGGTGACTGCTGCTGACGTTAGAGAGTATTCAATGAAAACCCTTGAGAGAAACGGCTTAAAAGTCACCGCTATAGCTACTGCTGGCTGCTCTTTTGCTGAGAAAGCTGGTGATGATATAGAGTCGCGCATTCTGCCTAATACTGGAACGATAAATACTATTATAGTAATTCAGGGCAATCCTACTGAGAGTTGTATGATGCAGAGCTTTATCGCCGCTACAGAAGCAAAGACCTCCGCCCTCATGGAGCTTGATGTTAGGAGTCGATATTCAGGGGACTTAGCTACGGGCACTATAACCGATAGCACTATTATAGCTGCAACAAGTACTGGACCGCCGATTCACTATGGCGGTCCAGCTTCAAGACTTGGCAAACTTGTAAGTCAATGCACTAAGGTGGCTGTGAAGGGGGCAATTATGAAGAATGGAAATCTGAACCCCTCTAGATCTATACTTCAGAGGCTTTCTGAGCGGAGGATTCCTATAGATGACATGCTCCAATGGCTGTTAAGGTCTAAATCAGCCTACATAAACTTAGAGGAGTTTAAATTTCATCTGTCATCTGTTATAGAGAAAAAACCAATTCTCGCATTATTTTTGATGATGGCAGTAAAGATGGATGAGGATATAAAATTTGGCCTTAAACCAAAAGAGTTAGGGGACCTAAAAATCCTAAAAATGGAATTTGAAGAATTTCTGGCTGAAGCCCTAAATGTGGAAAGTGTTCAAAAAGGTACTTGTTGGTGTTGCGATTATCCATTCTTAGAGAGTGTTTTAAGCTGTATAGTTGAGAAAATAAGAAATGACCTTAATTGTGGAAAAGAGGAAGGGGGGAATGAACGTAGTCCCTAGAACTATTTTACGATTTTTTCCCAACGTTCAACAAGCTCTAATACTTCCGGGCATCCATAACTCTTTAGTTTCTGTCTGAGTTCAACTTTATCGACGGCAGCTTTTTGGAAGTCAACAAGTTGACTTGCACTATCTGCAAGGTATAGAATGCCATCAATACCCGTTCTTCCACAACGCACTGATACTGTTAGAAGTTCTGATGGAGATGGGACCTCTCTATAGTCGTCGCCTGGGCCAAATACGTATAGGCTTATGTATACAGGCTTCTTTAGTAGTTTCTTAAAGGCCATGCATAACATTTCCCAATACCATGGTGTTGCATAACTTTTAGAGAACATGACAACATTAAAGGCATCTGCGTATGGTGCTAAAGCATCAAAGTCTATGCCAAAGCGTTCGTATGAGCATACAGGATCTGGAAGAAGACCTATCACAAGTTCTTTCTTTACAACATCCCTAATCTGAGCAATATAGTCGGTTACCTCTTTCTTGCGCCATTCATACCAGCTCAAGCCGCTCTTTTTCCATTTCTCTTTACAACGTGGACAAATGCAATGTCCATGATCTGCAAAGTGTATGCTGTTAAGCCAAACGCCTAGGGATGCTCTGTCAACTTCGGCTATGTATTTTAGCATTTCTTCCCTAAACTCGGGCACTGTATGGCAAAGTATATCCCAGCGGAAATTATACCTATCATTCGTTCTAAGCGCGGGGCCATATTCAGATTGAGAAACCCACTCTGGATGTTCTCGTGCAGTAACATTGTCTCCGAAGATGGCGACATTGCTGTACATGTCAGGCTGTGGTGGTTGTCTTCTCCCGACTTCTGGTTTCACTCTAAATAGGTGGAAGTCAAAACCATTAACTCTTTCTGGCTTAAACAGGTATGCTCCGAACTTCATGTTTTACACCCTTTTGAAAAAGCAGAATATCAGACAAAATTATAAAAGTTTTTCATAAATAAATATGGTTACGTTATCTTAGTTTTAATGCAAAACATTAAAAGCTTCAAAAATCAGGAAATATACCATACAAAAGAGGGGTTGTATCAAATTGATGATGAAGGTAAAATCTCTATTTATGCTGCTACCTTTTATGATTTCAATGATTTTTAACTCAGCACTCTGTACCAATGAATCTATCGCAAAAACCCTTGCACTATGGCATTTTGATCAAATACAAACCCCGGACGCTACTGGAAATGATAACGTTGGCATATTAGGTGGAGATCCTCCACCAATGCCTGTAGAGGGGAAATTTGGAAAAGCTTTAAGCTTTGATGGAAATAACTTTGTATATGTTCCCTTCTCTCCATCTCTCTACACCCCAGAAGACATTACCATTGAAGCCTGGATATATGTGAGAGGGTTTAAGGATCACCCATACAATAATATATTAACGATTGCATATCGATCAGGTTTAGAGTGGACAACTGTAACTAGAGTATGTGGCATAGCTTTAACTCCCGCTGGCCCCATTAATCAGACAGACAAATGCTACTTGAGAGGGTATATTTATACTGACAAGGCATACTTTAACGAGATCATAACATCTAAACCCGTAATCAACATCGACCAGTGGGTTCATGTAGCATTTGTTAGAAGCCTCAGCACGGGTTTGCACTTATATATAAATGGGGAGGAAGTTGACGTTAACGTTACTTACGGTGTTCGAAACCCTAAAGGTAACATAATTATGGGAACAGATATAATCATCGGTCATGATGCAATCTTAATAATTGATGAACCACGTATATGCAATGCCGCTCTAGAACCAAGCCAATTTATGACCGACTTAGCTCCTGCTTTAGCTTTTTCGAGGACGGAAATTGATATAGGACCAAATTTAATGATTGCCATAATAGTAGCTGCGATAGCTTTCGCAGTGGCTTGGCTTCTGCGCAGGGTAATTCAGACATGGGGTCTGGGTTTACCTAAGCTAAGGACGTAAAGCCAATTACCCAGTTTTATTTATAACTTCTATTGAGAAGCGATTATGGATATAAGACTTAAGCTATTCCAATTATTGCTTAGACAAAAGTTTTTGGGTAAAGGTATAGAAGGTAAGCCACTCGTTCCACAAGTAGTTTCATATGCTATAACTAAGGCATGCAATCTTGCTTGCCCTCATTGCCACGCAAGTGCTAGGGAACCAATGCCAGATGAGCTTATGGAAGATGAAGCAAAAAATGTAATAAGCCAGCTGGAGCGTCTCGGAACGGAAGTTATAATCTTTAGTGGGGGTGAACCTTTGCTGAGAAAAGAGCTACTCTTAAGGTTAACTGAGGAATGCGCTGATCTAGGTATAATTCCCGCCATGCTAACTAATGGTACCTTAATAGATTATCCAACAGCATTAAGGTTAAAGGATGCGGGAATGCTTGCTGTAGGTATACCCCTAGACTATGCTACGCCTGAGCGGCAAGATGCTTTTAGAGGAGTTAAGGGAACTTTTCAAGCAGCTATTAATGCCATAAAAAACTGCCTAGCTGTGGATTTAAAAGTCGCTGTAACTACAATGATTCTAAAAAATAATATTGATGATATTCCAAGAATCATTGAGATTGTATCTCACCTAGGTGTAGATCAAATAGTACTTTATGACTTAGTGCCCGTAGGTCGCGGCAGGAATATAGGTGAGCTGACAATCAATCACATAGAGCGTGTTAGACTTTTGAATTATCTCAATAAAGTTCAGGAGGAGATGGATATTTTCTTTCTAATATCAGGTGGAAACCCATTATATCCAGGGGCGCTTTTAGAAATGCATAAACAACATGAAACGCAGGCTCCCGATAAGTTGTTAAAACAGTTTCTCGTTGAGGCTTCGATAGGTTGCCACGCAGGGATTCATTATCTTAGTTTAAGGCCAAATGGGGAGGTTTATCCGTGTCCTTTCTTACAAATAAGTGCTGGAAATATACGGAAACAAAGCTTATTTGAAATCTGGCAAAACTCAAAGATACTTCAGGATCTTAGGAACCGCAATTTGTTGACTGGGAAATGTGGCTCTTGTGAGTACAAATATATTTGCGGGGGTTGCCGGGCGAGAGCCTATATTTACACAGGCAACCTATTTGGAGAAGACCCTTTATGCCCCATTGAAACATTTCAAGAAAGGCAAATCAGCTTAAAAGCTATAGAATGTTTCAGCCTCTGTGTCGGATAACAATTTACTACGCGCTCAAAAGCTTTATAAGAAAATATGTCGTTGACCAGAAACATATGGTGGAATGGTCTTGAAGTTTGGATCTTTCCTATTCTCACCGGAAAAAGTAGAAGGTTTCGACTTCCACGTCTACCGTCTTAAACCGGAAACAGGCGTTATAGGAACACCAAAAGAAGACATGTATAATAACATAGCATGTTTCGGAGATAATGTAAATGCTCAAAAACATCCTGAATGGGTCGCTGTTTCCAAAGATGGCCCAGCTCTACGTACAAATGGAAAATACAATTTCCGATGGGATATTTTATGCATGACTAATCCTGAATATAGAGCGTGGATCCTTGACTTCATAGAGAACGCCGCTAAAGTAGCTAGTGGAATAACCCTAAGCAGTATTCACTTTGCAGACCATGGTTTTTGCGTATGTCCTCGTTGTGTAGAACTTTGGCGCCAAAGCGGCCTAAACTGGGTGGATTGGAGAGTTCAAACAGTAACAAACTTCATAAGGGAAGCAAGGATAAGAGTAAAAAAATGGGGTAAACCATTCCTCGTTGGGCTTCTACCCGACCCTGTCCTTTCAAAAGAACGCTTCGGCATCGACTTTGACGCCTTAGCTCCCTACGCGGACGCCTTTATAGTACCAATATTTTCAAAGAGTTATGCCACAGCATGGCATTTTGAAACTTTAGCCAGATCCTTTAAGCACGTATTAAAAAAGCCAGTATACATAAACATCTACGTCTACGGACCAGGAGACAAACCAAGTGAAGTGCCTACAGTAAGTGAGCTATTAAAAGTTTCCGCAAGAGTAGCTCGAACAGGAGTTGATGGCATACTATTCTTGGC
>Ga0209394_1001103_pt1 | contig 17123 bp, 19 predicted proteins | sample JNZ201metaG_FD_184122 | JGI IMG/M metagenome (GOLD analysis project Ga0209394, IMG submission 184122) | Hot spring microbial communities from Jinze hot spring, China to study Microbial Dark Matter (Phase II) - JNZ 20120812A (SPAdes) (version 3) ... | reverse complement strand
GATTTAAGGTTCAAAGTGCATGTGATTAGGATGGCGGGCCGGGATGGCGGAGTGGACAACGCGCAGGCCTTGAGAGCCTGTGGCCCATCTGGGCCGCGTGGGTTCGAATCCCACTCCCGGCGCCTTTTAAACGTTCAATGAGGGCTTTGCCATGCATTGTTTACATTGCGGGAAATGCTGTCACAGGACCGAGATGGAACTTTCATTGAAAGATATTCAAAGGCTTGCGAGTGCGGGTTTTCGCCCAGAAGATTTTATAACTGTGCATGGAGATGTCCCCCGTTTAAGGAACGTGAATGGATGGTGCTATTTTTATGACCCCTTTAAGAGACGCTGCAAGGCTTATAAGTTAAGGCCTTTAGGTTGCCGCATTTACCCGGTTATATATGTGGAGGGTGAAGGCTTTACATTGGATAAATTGTGTCCTATGAGACACACTGTTTCAGAAAAGGAATTTAAGCTGAAAGCGAAAACTCTTAAGAAGCTTCTAGCAAAAATTGACTTGGAACGTAAGGCGTTTTTAACCTTGCTTTAAAATGTCGATTTAGGTTACGGAAAATTAAAGATTAGATAGACCTTTCGGTTTTCAGCCGCGTGTTTTTAGATGGGCCTCAAATTGTTCTGCGTATTTGTATCCGCTGTCAGGAAAGACAAGAACGTACACGCCTTTTTCATCGGCTATTTTTTGGAAGGCATAAACCACCGCACCAGAGCTTAGCCCCACCAAAAGGCCTTCTTTTCTTGCGATTTTTATGGCAGCTTCTACAGCTTCAGACTGTTTAACGTCCACTATTTCGTCGAATTTTGTCCAGTGTATCCATTTCATGCCAGTTTCAACCCGTCTAATGCCCGGGATCACCTCATTTTGTGCTGGTTGGACGCCGACGATTTTGACGTCATCGCCGTATTTAGCTTTGAAATAGAGGGCTATGGCGCTCATGTGGCCAGAAGTCCCTATTCCGCCGATTATGCATGTTGGCTTTAAGCCTAAGCCTGCTAGTTGCTGGTCTATTTCCCTTGCGGTGTATTTTAGGTGAACCTTGATGTTGGCGTCGTTTTCAAACTGGTTCAGGTGAGTGGCATCGTGAGCTTTTGCCTCTGCGTCTACTTGGTTTACTGCTTCGACAGTTAAGCTTACAGGCATTCTGATGACTTCGGCACCAAGAACGTTTAGGTAGATGTCGCTTAACCTCTGCACAGTCATTGGAAGATAAAGCCTTGTTTTTGCTCCGAGGATGTTGGCTATTGAGGTTAGGGCTATTCCAGTGTTTGTGGAAGTTGCCTCATATAAAACTCGCTTGAATTCTCCTTTCTCCATGGCTTCTTTAATCATGTACCAAGCTATTCGGTCTTTGACGCTGTTGCTGAAAGGATTATAGCATTCAAGTTTTGCCCAAACACTTTTGTTGCTGTTTGAAAGAGAGTTCAATTTAACCAGTGGTGTTGGCCATCCACCGTAAAGGAGTTCTAAAACGTTGTTGTAAACTTTCAACGCTTTCCCATCGTGTTTTTCCTTCTTAAACAGGTTTTTTAATGGGACATTTATTTTGACCTGTTCAGCTAGTAGATGAAAACTTTTTGGTGGAAGTTTTTCCCGTCTGAGGCTTGCCTCCAAAATGGCTTTTTTTGTCAAGTTTTTTGAAGTTTTTATTTCCACTTTATTTATGTCGATTTTGAATGCTGGCGCCTTTTCGGCTGAAAGTAAGTCCAGTGCTTGGAATGCCTCGTAGCCTTCCAGTAAAACCTTTGTTTTCTTGTCGAGAATCAGGGGTATGTCAACTATTCCAGTCTTTAAAAATCTGGTGTAAACTGGTAAGGTGTCTTTCACGTCTATTTGCATGGCGGTTTTGACGCTTTTCAGTGGGATAATGTTGAGGTCGCTTTTCAAAATTTCCAGCGGCATATCCACCCTTTTTTCAATGGACGATATGTGTACAAGAACATCGCTGTTTCGTATCATGTGCCGCGAAGTTTTTGGCGGAAATCGTTTGCCAGCTAAGGCAGCTTCAATTATATCCTGTTTTGTCAAGTTGTACCCGTTTCTCCATGCATAGACTTCAATGTTTGGTGATTCATAGTCCACATAAACGACTGGTATTCTTTTGCACCCTAGATTTTTGAGGGCGTTGTAGCGGTGTTCTCCGTCAAGGATAACGTTTGTTTTTTGATCGGCAACTATTGCATACTTTAGAATGTTGTCGGAGGCTATTTGTTGTGTTAACTCTTTTAGATGGTCTGGATCTGCTTCCTCGTGTTGGTGTAGTTTTTCAAGTTCGACTAGGTATATTTGGTTGATTTTTTGGGACATTTTAACACCGTTAAACGGAATTTAACACCGTTAAAAATATATAAACTTACCGCCACAAATAAAGAGGGAACAAAATGAAGCCACCATGCGTCGTTGTCGTAAAATATCTTCTACCAGCCATAAGAGTGCTCATAACAAAAGAACTCGTAGAAAAACATAACCTACGAAAGATAGACGCTTCTGAAAAAATGGAGTTAACACCAGCCGCCATAACCCAATACTACAAAGGCGAGAGAGGGTCAGTTTTAGCCCGCGAAATAGAACAATCGCCAGAAACCATGAAAATGATTTCGAAGCTGGCTGAAGCCATAGCCCGAGAAGAAGCCACACCGGAGGATGTCATAGAAAAACTGTGCGAGATATGCGCCGCCATAAGGTATGAGAGGGTTATATGCAAACTTCATCAAGAAGACCTGCCAACCCTTGATACCCATAAATGTTCAACGTGCTATCCGCCACCCAAAGCAGAAGATGAATAATCGTTTATATGCATGTGTGTTCGGCTTAACGTTTCACTATAACTGCGGCTTTCAAGGGTTTTCGTTCAACATCAACTTTAACAATCTTAACCTTAATTGTCTTTAAGGTTTCCTTAGCCGCCTTTTGGGCTTCTCCCTTTGTTTCGTATGTGCCTTTAAGTTCAATCCACGGCAATGCCTCATCGATTTTTATCCAGACGGCATACATTTTACCACAACGCTTTACAAGTGTTGTTAGGAGATTTTGAGCACCAGTAATTAAAACGGTTATGAATTTTGAATATAGATGAAAAATTAATTAAGGTGCTCCATAACCAATTGATGGTTTAGGAGCGACCAAAAAAGTGGAGTTTGAAGGCACGCTGGGAAACGCTTCCCCGAAGGAGTGCCTATGGAGCATGGAAAGGAACTCGCAAAGTCAAGAAGGCGAAAACAATGAAGCTAGCCGAAGCCATACACGAAGACAAAAACGCTTGTTTACACAGCTCCAGACTGCTCCATGCCAAACTGTTATGCTTAACCTATAGGTTCCCTGGAAATTTTTCCAAGCAACCTTCTTTCATAAGATCCCATCCACCGAGTTTTATGGAGGGCTTCGACTATGATTAGCGCTAAAACAGAGTTTGCAAAAACCCTTAAACAGTCGGTGATGGCTTATGCATTCAACATTTTTGGAATATCAGCCGGAGCCATTGTGGCATATCACTCCGGACTGTTTCAGTTGGTTCCTTGGGCTGTGGTAATTTACCCACCGATTTTGAGCGCGCGTGGGGTTATAGGTGGCCTATTCTGTGGGAGGTTAAGCACAGCCTTGCATCTTGGGACCATTCAACCTCGCTTTTTCGGAAACACCAAAAGTTTCTATCTGCTTTTTCAGGCGATGGTCTTCCTAACTTTTGAAGCGAGTCTGTTTATGGGTCTGGTGGCAGTGCTTTTTAGAACATTCTCCGGCAAGTTTGTTGGTGAAATGTGGGACATGATAAACGTGCTTATGGCAACGATGGCTATAGCTCTAATTGTTATTTCCCCACTTACTTTGACGGTTTCTTTCCTCTCTTTCAAGCATGGTTTAGACCCAGACATAATTCTGTATCCGGTGGAGTCCACGGTGTCGGATTTTCTGATAACAGCGATCTATATTTCTGTGCTCCAACTCTATCTCCTACACAGCGTATTTTGGTACTTTCTTTTCGCAGTTAGCTTAACCCTATCGTTCGCGGCGCTTTACATTTTCGCCAAGAACATGCAGGAACCGGAGTTCGCTAAAACCTTGAAAGAATCCCTGTTAACTCTCGTCATAGTCTCTTTTATAATCAACATCGCTGGGACCGTTCTTGGCAGAGTTGACGAACTTATACGTGAAAGACGGGAAATTTACGAGGCTTATCCGGTCTACGTGGTTTACCCTGCCCTAATAGACACCATAGGGGATGTAGGCTCCGTTGTAGGTTCAACGGCAACCACAAAACTGGCGCTTGGCACTTTGAAGGCATCACTTTCCTCCATAAAAGATCATTTGACTGAAGTTTCAGGCGCTTGGGCTGCTTCCATGATAATGTATTTTGCCTACTCCATTTTGGCCCTTTCGATAAGGGGGATGCTTTCGCTTGTAAACATTGCAAAGTTTTCTCTGCTCTTGTTCACTGTTAACGTGCTGGCTGCTGCGCTAATCATTCTGGTGTCCTTTTCTGTGGCTGTTATAACCTATCAGAGGGGGTTGGATCCTGACAACTTTGAAATTCCCATTGAAAGCTCTTTGGCAGACACTTTAACAACTATTTCCTTGCTTGTTGCTCTAACAGTTTGGGTTTAATCTCAGTCTCTGGGATAAGGGTTAAAATATTTGATGTCAGATAGTCTGGTTTTGGAGTGCTCCAAACGCATGCCTTCCTTTGAAAAAATAGAGTACAAACCTATACCAGTAAGAGAGCTCCTTCGGGAAATGAAAAACCTCTCCGAGCTCATGATTGACTTGGCTTATTCGGCAGCTTTATTCAACGATAGGGAGCTTGCCGAAGACGTTTTGGAGCTTGAAAGGCGCATGGACACCTTAGCTTACCAGCTAGAAATGGTGACCATGGTGGCTGTTCGAGACGCTGAAGACGCTGAGGCTCTGGTCGGTGTTTCCAAGGTGGCAGCGGCAGCAGACAAGATTTCAGACGCCGCCGCTGATATAGCCGCCATTGTGACTCAAAACATCGGTGTCCACCCCATTGTAAGCGAAATTTTCGAGAGGGTTGAGGAGCGTCTCATAAAAGTCAAAGTGCAAGAAAACTCTATCCTGGTTGGAAAAGAGATAGGTGCCCTTGAACTTGTTCCAAGAATGGGCGTAGACATAATCGCCATTTATAGGGAAAAAGACTGGATAATCAACCCAAAGGGAAAAGAGAAAATCTGCGCCGGCGATATCCTAATTGCAAGGGGTGCCTCTGAAGGCTTAAAAGAGCTTAAAGAACTTTGCGAGGGAAAGCGGGACGAATTGGAGGGTTAGGCTTGTCTAAAAGGAGCCAGAAAAAGTTTGAGGAAATAGTCAAACGTTTTGTCGAGTTAAAGGACACATCAGAACTTATGATTGACTTGGCTTATTCGGCGCTTCTCTTGAACAGCAGGGAACTCGCCGAAGAAGTGCAAAGGCTTGAAGAGTACATGGATAAACTGCATACGGAATTTGAACTTCAAGTTCTCTCAAGCGGTTTCAAGAAGGAGGAAGCAAAAAGTTTTCTTGGACTCATAAGGCTTGGGGTTGTCACAGAGAAAATTGCCGACGCTGCCGCCCAGATAGCTGAAGTTGTTCTAAGAGGCGTGGAGCCTCACATGGTTTTAAAGCTGGCTATTGAGGAAGCTGATGAAACAATAACCTACGTGCAGGTAACCGAAAAATCTTCTCTGGTAAACAAGCCTTTAAAGGACACCAAAATTCCAGAGGAAACTGGCATGTGGGTTCTTGCAATAAAAAGGGGAGAAAAGTGCATCAGACCGAAACCCGACACTAAAATTCAAGTAGGCGATGTTCTAATCGCTTCAGGCTACGCTGAGGGAGAAGAGGACCTTAAAAAGCTGGCAGCTCCTTAAGCACCTTAACCTTCAGATTTATTTTGTCAGTTTAGTTTGGATAAGTATTTTGGATTCATCAATACTATAAGTCGGAGTCTGAATTTAATGTTGGAGGAAAATGCTACGAAAAAGAAGAGGGACGACTCTTTGAAAAATCAAAGCCTCGTCTGTCCAAACCCTATGTGCGGGAAAACATTTACAAAGCCATTGAAGGTTGAGAATTTAAGCTCCGGGACCACGAAAGTTTATGAGGCGTGCCCTTACTGTCTAACCGAAATTACTGTGGAGGAAGCGGTTTCCTCCGTCGAACAAAGGCTGACTGTGGAAGAAAAGAAAGCCGTCGAGTTGGAACTTAAGGAAACCATTGTTCAGCAGTCCTCAGCGGAAGCACCGAAATGTCAACATCACTTCGGATATTTAAGTGAACGCACTTCACGAGACAAGCTTCCAGAAGAGTGCATGCTATGTCCTAAAATAGTGCAATGCATGCTCAAGGGCGTAACGGGATGAGGTTGGTTGTTTCATGATACGCACACCCCCTTTTAAATTGCTATAAACCTTAAAATTCACAGGAGAACCTACAAGTGGCGACCACTTTACAGAAGAAACCTCCGGGGGTTGTCACCCCTGCATCCCCTCAGTTAAAGAGGTTGAATGCTGAATCTGTTACATCTATTGCCACAAGCTTTCTTAAGAGGATTGGACATAGGGGAGGATTAAAGCCTAAAAAGGTTTCATTGGAAGAAGGGATCTACACCGTTGAGGTAGAAATGAAAAAGTTTACTGCCGTTATTCACGTTGACGCTGAGACTCAAGAAATAACGTCTTATGAGATTCAACCAAAAGGGGAAGAGTCGTCTATCATTTCATTCTCTCCAAAAACAATAATATTAGTTGTAGTTATAGCAGCCGTTATAAACGTTGCATTACATTTTACCTTCAAATTTCTTGGCTTGTAAGATGGCTACTTCTCTTTTCTAGTCCTCTTTTCCGGCTTTTTCTCCTCTTTAAGCTCTGTTGTCGTCTCTGTTTTTTCAGCTTCTTTGGTTTCCGTGGTTTCCTCCTTTTTCTCTTCAAGTTCCTTTGTAATTTCTTCTATCGGTTTGGGTGGTGGTGTGGTTGCCATGGTCCATCCTATCCATGCGCCAATAGCCATGACTGCGATGAAAGCTATGAACACTGGTATTGCTATTAGTTTAAAGGCTAGTCCCCAGTTGAGGGGGTTTTCAAAGTAAAATAATCCAAGGGTATACAGCACACCTATGATCAAACAAGCTGCAAATATTATTCCACCAATTGCTTGGTCTTTACTCACCAAATCACGTACCACCATTTTTAAGTTGCTAATGTTTTAATCTTTATCATTTTCGTTATCTTTAAAAGCTTTGTGATTGCTATGTTGTTCCAAGTTCCCATGTTGACAGATATTTTTTCTGCTCTTCCGTTAACGTGTCTATTTTCACATGCATTGCTTCAAGTTTAAGTTTTGCAACCGCTTCATCTATTTCCTTTGGCACTTGATAAACTCTCGGCGGCATTCTTTCAGACTTAACTAGATATTCAACGCATAAGGCTTGGTTTGCAAAGGACATGTCCATGACTTCTGAGGGGTGTCCTTCTGCCGCTGCGAGGTTTACAAGTCTGCCTTCCGCTAAGAGGTAAAGTTTCCTACCATCCCTTAATGTGTATTCTTCAAGGTTCTGTCTTATCAATCGTTTTGAAACTGCGAGTTCTTTAAGGTCTTTTAGGCTTATTTCTACATTAAAGTGTCCGCTGTTGGCAAGTATTGCACCGTCTCGCATTTTCTGCATGTGTTCTTTGCGGATAACATTTATGTTGCCTGTTGCTGTGACGAAGATTTCACCTATTTCCGCCGCTTCACTTATGGGCATGACGCGGAAACCGTCCATGACGGCTTCAAGCGCCCTCAACGGGTTGGTTTCTGTGACTATTACGTTTGCGCCCATGCCTCTGGCTCGTAGAGCTATACCCCTTCCACACCAACCATAACCGCACACAACAAAGTTTTTTCCAGCTAACAGGATGTTTGTGGCTCTTAGAATGCCGTCTATAGTGCTCTGTCCCGTTCCGTATCTGTTGTCGAAAAGGTACTTGGTGTATGCGTCATTGACGGCGATTATAGCATATTTGAGGGCGCCGCTTTTCTCCATGGCTTTGAGCCTTAAAACACCCGTTGTTGTTTCCTCGGTGCCTCCCTTTACATTTGATAAGGCTTCTGTTCTTTTGCTGTGGATAGTGCTTACAAGGTCTGCGCCGTCATCTAAGGTTACTAGGGGCTTGTGGTCTATAACCCTCTCAATACACCAGTAATACTCATCTGTGGTTTGTCCTCGCCATGCAAAAACGTGGACGCCGAGCTGGGCTAAGGCCGCCGCAACCTCGTCTTGTGTTGAAAGCGGATTAGAACCGCAAAGGGCAACTTCTGCCCCTCCAGCCAAGAAGGCATCAATCAAAACAGCCGTTTCTTTTGTCACGTGAAGGCACGCGCCAAGTGTCACGCCTTTTAACGGCTTTTCTTGGCTGAACCTTTTTTTGATCTGGCTTAACACTGGCATGTGTCTTGAAGCCCATTCTATTTGCAGAAAACCCTTTTCTGCTAGGTTTTCATCTCTAACCATATAACTTGCCAAGACGGTTTCACTTCCCCTCATGCAATTCCGTGGTTTAGCTATTTAACGTTGCGTTTTAGACGTTCCAGAAGGCTTTTTTTGGCTTTTTCAGCCATCTCCATGACTTCTTCACAATTCACGGTTGTTAACCTTCCATTTTCCACAATTATTTTCCCGTTTACAACGACTGTTTCAACGTCTGTGGCTTTTGCTGCATAAACAAGGTGGCTTACCTCGTTATGCACTGGACATAGGTGCGGTTTAGCGAAGCTTACTATGGCTAAGTCTGCCCTTTTGCCAACCTCTATTGAACCTATTTCCGAATCCCATGAAAGCGCCTTCGCCCCCTCAATGGTTGCCAAACGTAAAACCTGAACAGCCGACATTAGCGTTGGGTTTTTGTTCACACCTTTATGAAGCAAAGCCGCCACCTTCATAACTTCAAACATGTCTGCCGAGTTGTTGGAGCATGGGCTGTCAGTGCCAAGCGAAACCGTCACGCCCTGCTCTAGCATTTTTGGAACAGGGCTTATGCCAGAGGCAAGTTTAAGATTTGAAATCGGATTATGGGAGGCTTTAACCCCCCTACGTTTCATGACCGCTATGTCCTCGTCCGTTAAAGCCACGCAATGTGCCGCAATGACCCGCTCGTCTAAAACACTTAAAGAATCCAAGTACTCCATAACACCCCCTCTCAGGTTTATGTTAAAGGCTCTGCGGATTTTTTCCGGCTCATCGCTTGTTTCCGCCACGTGAACATGCCAAATTATAGGCGCCCCATCAGAACCATACTTTTCGTTTAATTCGTCGCATAACGTCTTAAGCTCCCGCATGTATTCTGGGTCAACAGTGTAAGGCGCATGGGGATCCACGCTGACTCGTATCAACCCATCAGCCTTACCATGCCAGTTTCTGGCTAAATCCTCCAAGGCTTTCTTGTCCTCGTTTTTGCGCCATGAAAAGCACACATGCCCAACAACAGCCCGCAGTCCTACTTCGGCAAAAGCCTTCGCTTCGTTTTCGTCTGGCGTGTAATGATACATGGTGTTAACGGTTGTTGTGCCACCCAAGGCGGATTCCACAGCGGTCAAAAGAGCCCCAACATAAATATCGTGGGCGGTCATATGTCCCTCAATGGGCCATATCCACTTTTCAAGCCACTCTTGCAAGGGCAAGTCGTCTGCGTAGCCCCTCAACAAGCTCATGGCAGCATGTTGATGAGTGTTAACGAGCCCCGGGATCACTACTTTGCCTTTAGCGTTTATTCGCTCGTACCCTCTAGGATATCTTCTCAACAGCTCGCTGGTTTTTCCAACATCAACTATCTTTTGATCTTCAATGACGATGGCGCCATCCCTAATCAACTGGTCGTCTTTCATGGTAACAACTGCTCCTCCGTAAATGATAAGCTCCATTAGAGGCTCCCTCGCTTTTTATAAGAACGCCTAGCAACGAGAAGCGTTACACCAGCCGTAAAGAGTATGGCTTCAAAGAATTCGTGGTGCAACATATCTGCCAAGTCGAAAGGCCTCTGCCAAAAAATCAAGTGATGTAAAACCAGCAAGGCGCCTAAAGATATTAGGAAGAGGCTTAAGGCGTATATTCTGTCCACTTTTCACCACACAAGGCTTATCTGTTTAACATGAGGCAAGTTTAACTTTTCCGCTTTAAACCTTATAACAAGTCTCCCCCTTTTATGTATGTTATACTGCAAGAGGAGGAAATTTTGGCATACAAAAAATTCCGAACAATTAAACCAGAGATCCGCGTTTTAGGCGTTGACGATGGAATATTCAAGCCAAGAACGCGAGGCTACGTGCCAGTTATAGGAGTTGTTTTCCGGGGCGGATACTGGCTTGACGGGGTAATGCACACAAAAATTAGGGTGGACGGCACCGATGCCACCCGGAAAATCTCCCAGATGATAACAAGCTCGCCACACTACAAACAGCTGCGCGTCATCATGTTGGACGGCATAACGTTCGCCGGTTTCAACGTCGTGGACATTAAAGAATTGAACGCCAAAACAAGGCTTCCAGTCATAACGGTTACCCGTGAAAAACCAAACCTCGAAGAAATCCGAAAAGCGTTAAGAAACCTTCCAAAAAGCGAGGAACGTTGGAAAGCCATACTCAACGCCGGCGAACCTATAGAGGTGCCTGTTAAATGTGGAAAAGAGAAAATCTACATGCAAGCGGTTGGAATAAGCCTTGAAGACGCCATAAAAATTCTGAAGTTGACATCCACTAGAAGTAATATTCCAGAAGCTCTCCGCGTGGCTCATTTAATTGCGTCGGGTATAACTCCACTGTAGCCTTAGTATTGATTGCTGACAAGAAAAGTTTAAAAGACACCGTGAACATGGGAAAACAAACGAAGACCGGAGCTATAAACAATGGAATTTTGTCCAAAATGTGGAACTCGCCTAGTCCCTAAAAAGGGGAAAAACGAGAAAAAGGAATCTCTAACCCTTACTTGTCCAAAATGCGGTTACAAGCGAAAAATCGCAAGCGAAGAGGCAACGCCAAAAGTGGCGAAAATCATACAGCCCAACCCTCAAAGGCAAGTCGCTGTAATAAGCAAGGAAGAACAGAAACTGCGAACACTGCCAACCGTAAGGATAGAATGTCCAAAATGTGGAAACAACACCGCCTACGTCTGGCAAGTGCAAACCCGTGGAGCAGACGAATCGTCAACTCAGTTTCTGCGTTGCACAAAATGCGGCCACACATTTAGAGAATACAGCTGAAAAAGCGCCGTTCAGCGTCACGTTTAAGTGTATAAAAGTTTTATAACCCTAAACATTACCCTTTAAAAGGGAGAACCATGTTCAGACTCAAAGTTGCAGACGCCAAACTTTTAAGGGACATGGCGAGCGCCATATCCATCCTCATAGACGAGGCAACATTCCAAATAACGCCAGAAGGCTTAAAACTTAGGGCGATGGATCCATCCCGTGTTGCAATGGTGGACTTTGAATGGCCCAAAACGGTTTTTGAAGAATTCGTCTGCACCGAACCAACAAAAATGTGCATAAACATAAGCGAACTCCTCAAACTTTTGAAAAGAGCCGGCAAAGACGAAATTATCGAACTAGCCCTCGACGAAAAAACAGGTCGACTTCAAGTGAAAATAACTGGAAAATACGCGCGCACTTTTACCATGCCAACTCTTGAAGCCTCGGAAGAAGAGGTGCCGACGCCAAAAATAACCTTTAATGTTAGGGCGAAAGCCACAACCGATGGACTACGCCAAGCCATAGAGGACGCGGAACTAGTAAGCGACCACGTCCGCATAGAAGCAGACAACGAAAAACTGGTTTTCCAAGCCACAGGCGACCTCATGGGTGCCACCATAGAACTCAAGAAGGGAAGCGACGCGCTTCTCGACTTAGAAGCCAAAGAACCATCCAAAGCCACTTTCAGCCTAAGCTATTTGACGGAAATAATTAAGGCTGCTTCCGCCACCTCCGACATTGCAACCCTCGAATTCTCCACAGACATGCCCATAAAACTAGACTTCCAACAAGCCAGAGAAGGAAAACTGGTCTTCTATTTGGCGCCACGAATCGAAACAGCCTAGTGGAAAAATGCAAACCACAACAATAAAATTCACAAAAAACGAACTAGCCAAATACCCCTTCTTGAAAGAGGCAGCCGAATATGTAAAAACCCTAGACCTAAAAATCGAAGACCTCGCAAGCCCAGAATTTTCCCAAGTTCTGGAACGCGCCAAAGAAAGAGTCGAAGAAGCCATACTATACGCCATTATAACCAGAAAACACCAAAACGAAGAAATCGAAATACTATCCTTCCCAACAGCCATAATGCTCGCCGCAGCCACAGAAAACTCTTTCATCAAGAGGCGATATGCCCTCGCCGAGGCAAAGCAAGCCTACAACCACTTAAAGTTCGAGCCAAAAGAGAAAATCTTAGCCGTAGCCAAAAACTTTCAATGGAAAATTGAAGCAGCAAACACCGAAGAAACCGTGGCGCCCCTTGACTTTAAACTACATTTCACGGACTATCTTAGAAACACGACAAATCTCCGCGATAAAAAATGGAAACTGGTTAACCGTACCTTAGCCCACGGATATGTCTACCTGACAAAAACCGAAACAGCAAGACTCCTAAGCGAAGAGGTAAGACGCCACATAGAAAAACGACTAGAAATAGGTGAAATACCAAAACTACCGCAAAAAATAGCCGAAATCGTAGAGAAACTGAAAAACTTAACTTTGGAAAAAGTGAGCAAAACCGAAATAGAAGGCATACCAAAAACCGTAAAGAAAGAGGCTTTCCCGCCATGCGTCATCGCCCTCTACGATGCAGCCCAAAAAGGACGCCACCTTTCTCACATAGCTAGATTCACTTTGACAGCCTTCCTAATCAATGTAGGAACACCAACAGAAAACATAATCGACCTATTCAGATCAACATCAGACTTCAACGAACGCCTAACCCGCTACCAAGTAGAACACATAGCTGGCGAAAGGGGATCCAGAACACGCTACAAGCCTCCAAAATGCGCAACGCTGAAAACCCATGGAGTATGCATAAACCCAGATGAAATATGCAAAAACATAAGCCATCCACTGATCTACTATAAGAAAAAATCCGCTACAAAAGGAAGCTGAATCTTATCTCCTGTTAAATGGGGCAAAATTGTCCAAAGTGCTCTGTTTTGCTTTCTCTCCAACTTTTAATTTTTGGGACATACCAACACACAACGAGCCAGTGATAGCTGAAGAGTATTAAAAGGGGAAGAAAGAACAAACCTCTCAGTCCCCTTTCTTTTAAAGAGCGTAACCCTATCATAAATACATTGAACAGCCAAAGCCATATCCAGAATGGGAAATAAAAAGATTGGTAGGTTGCACCGAGCATGTAGAGCACTGCTAGACCATATCCATAGTAGTTCAGTGCAACACTAAGATGGCTTAATAGGATATGCCACATCTGTGGGATTTTATGCAGTCTTGGCACGTATTTTCTTAGAATTTGGAAATTACCACGCATCCATCGTGCTCTTTGCTTAAAAAACGAAGACCATTTGCAAGGCTTTTCATCATAAACAGCAACATCATGAGCATATCCAATCTTATACTTCTTTTCAAGTAGTCTCAAGCTTAAATCATAATCCTCAACAAGGATCTTTTCGTCCCAAAAACCAACGTCCTTTAAAGCAGAATATTTTATAGCTTGACCAGTGCCGCCAAGTAAAGCAAAAAGGTGGAACCCGCTGCCAGAACGTTCCACAGAATCCGTAAAAACAACCCATTCAAGATCTGTTAGGGCTGTAAGAATATTCACTTTACTATTTGAGCTTTCAATACGTACTTGAACAGCGTCGTATTTCTGGAAGTATGGCACGAGTTTCTCCAGAAAATCGCTTTCGATTCTTGCATCCGCGTCAAAAACAACTACGATGTCACCCCTCACATACTTTACCCCATAATTTAACGCCACAGGCTTTCCATAAGGTCCATCATACTTAATTACCTTTATCCGGTCATCCTTAATTGAACTTGCAACTTCATAGGTTTTATCTGTGCAATTGTGAGCAACAACAATTGCCTCCCAGTTCTTGTACGTTTGTCTTCTCAAATCCTCCAAAAGATTCTTAATTACCTTCTCCTCGTTTCTTGCGGCGATCAACACCGAAACCATTGGCTCATGAGGATTAAAAGGTTTATGTTGTTCAGGTTTTTTAAATGAGAAAATAAATCCCGCAACTATGTAAAAAATCCACCCTAAACTTATGTATAAGCCCAAATAGGCAATGACATAGCTTAGAATGGTTAAATCTAAGACTATGAATCCCAAGACAACGGTAATGCGTCTGATGTTTCCAAATGTTAGGTAAAAGAACACTAATGTTGAAAGAAGCCAAACGCACCAGAACAAAATATCCCTTCTAGTCAAAATCGCCAATTTGACAGAGATTCTGTCAAAGAGAAGATTAACTGATTGCCTAACCCGTTCTTTCGCTTTTGCTGGCTGTACGGCTAATGATTTGTGTTTCTTCTTTACCCCTTTGTATTCTATCATCATTTTATGAATCAGCCATAACTCAGATATTTTTGAAACCTTTCGGGATTAAACGTTTCATTTAGTTATCAATTTATCTTTAAAAAACTTTGCTGTTTTCAGTCATAGTGCTTCTTGTCTTGGTTTTGTCTAATAGTCGTTGAACCCCAGTAATAATCATGGGATAGCATACTATCCACGAAACCGAGTACAACCACCCATAATAGTTATGAAAAGTCCAAACATCACCCTTTTTTAATGCTATCAGGAAAATCGTGACAATCCTCAAAATATTGATAGAATAAGTTATAACTAGCCCTGCCGTGAAATATGCAATTTTTCGGAGTTTCGATGCTGGGAAAGTTTGTAGAAACACTGATATTGTCAAAGTGTATAAAATTATGCTTTCGATACCGGCGCACGGCCAAGCTATGCCGAATCCTGCAACTGCTCCGGAAAGGGGGTCATAGACGCTCATATATAGAGTTGGACCATAAGTGGGGTGTACAATTTCTTTGAACGTTTTTATTTCGTATCCCATTATCTTTAAAACAGATGCTGCAAGTGTGGCTGTGGGTTTAACCAAAGCCTGAAAAGGCGTGAATTTTCCACCGGGATAAGCCCAGTCTACGAGGAAAATAAGCCCTATTGCTCCTAGGAAAAATGCTGGTGTTTGAAAGCCTAACATGCTTTTCTTTCCATAGGTTAAAAGCACAATGAATGCGAAGAGCGCTGCAAACGCAATGTATTCCAACGAGAGAGCGAGGTACATTTGCCTAGCTAATGGACTGTTTGGGTAAATTGATATCAACAATAGTTCCTCTAAACCCGAGCACCTTAAAACTGCGATGTAAACAAGAAGGTAAATTGTCGGGAGCATACCTAGAGAAATAAATAAAGGCTTTCTTGGCTTTACTTCTGCTTGAATTTTTTCCCAAAAGATGATCATTTCGATAAGGGCTAGCCATAAAAAGAATAGATAGGATGTCCTGCCGGGATACATTATCGAAAAAGATTGAGGATCTGTTATATAGAGAATTGAGAGAGGGGGAACAAATGAGAGGAAGGGTAATAGTTTCATTAGAGCAGACGTAATGGTTGTCCATTTTTCTTGGGACACAGTTTGCACCTTTTGAAGGAAAATATTTTCCACGTTTGTTTAATAACGTTTATCACTTGTGTCAGCATTTTTATAGCTGGTGCAGAATTTGACAGGCAAGTTTGTCTGCCAAGCCTTTCAAGAATATTATAAAAGGGATTTTCAGTTAGAGGCTGCTCCAAGAGAAATTGGCATGCGGGAATTTGGTTTTGTCCTGTTTCCCGAAGGGGTTGTCCGTCACAAAAAGTTTGAATCAGTTAAAGAACTTACATGTTTTTTGCGTCAACATGCTCCTCTCGACGTTTTTTACTCATGCGCTTACTATGAGGATCCCGAAGCGGACATGGAGAAGAAAGGTTGGAGAGGTGCGGACTTAATTTTTGATATAGACGCAGATCACATCCCAACAGCATGCGAACGGCTTCATGATATTTGGATATGCAATGACTGTAAGTTCAGCGGGAAAGGCTTTGTTCCGGAAAGGTGCCCCATTTGTGGTGGGGAAAAATTTGAAGTGAAAACATGGCCGTGCGAGGTATGTTTAGCCTCCGCGAAGGAAGAAACAATTAAACTTCTTGATATTTTAACAGATGACTTTGGATTTTCCGAAGATGACATAAATATCTTCTTTTCTGGAAACAGAGGATACCATATTCACGTGGAATGTGATACTGTAAGGGACCTTGATTCCACAGCACGCAAAGAAATAGTCGATTATGTCTCCGGCATAGGTCTTGACTTGTCCCTTGTAACTCCGGAAATCAAAGACCTCGAAAAAAGCCTCAATTTGGGAATCCTATCCTCAGGCTGGTCAAGACGATTATTCTTAGGAGTGCTGGAATTTTTGAAAGGTGCAGATGAACAAAAACTGAGGGAGATTGGCTTAAAGAAAGAGATTGTGAATATTCTAATGAACAACAAGGATGTTATTCTGAGAAGTTTACGGGAAGACGGCGTTTGGCCTTCAATAAAAAAAGTTGGTTCCAAAACGTTAAGAAAAATCTTAGAACATGTTGTGTCGCGCTGTTCTGCGAAAATTGACACCGTGGTTACCACGGATGTTCATCGGCTGATAAGGCTGCCTGAAACCTTAAACAGTAGAACTGGTTTTAAAAAAACCAAAGTTCAGATCTCAGAATTCGATGACTTTGATCCGTTTAAAGACGCCATAGCCTTCGACAGAGGTACCGTGAAAGTTATGGTCTTAGACGCGCCAAGGTTCAGGGTAGGAGATTCCGTTTTTGGCCCCTATAGGGAGAAGACTGTCGAATTGCCGATAGCAGCGGCTTTGCTTCTTGTTTGCCGTGATAGAGCGGAGGTTGTTAATGATGTATGAAATTTTGCTTGAGTTGTGGAAGAATGAAAGCGAAAGCGACGAGCTGGTGAAGCTTCCCCCCGACTTTTATTCCCAAGTTGCGGAGTATGTTAAGAGGCTAAAAGAGGAGGAGCGGATGATTGATAGGAAAACGTTGAGGGCTGATCTTTTGAGGGCTGAAATGCGCAATGTCAGGCGTATTGTCAGTC
>Ga0209394_1001102_pt1 | contig 17126 bp, 8 predicted proteins | sample JNZ201metaG_FD_184122 | JGI IMG/M metagenome (GOLD analysis project Ga0209394, IMG submission 184122) | Hot spring microbial communities from Jinze hot spring, China to study Microbial Dark Matter (Phase II) - JNZ 20120812A (SPAdes) (version 3) ... | reverse complement strand
TAAAGCATCATATAATGCTACTGGGAAGTCGCATCTGACGAACCTCGTCTTATACCATGCTTGCCGGATAGCGAATATGGGTGCATACTCGACTCCTCCAAGGTCATACCATCCATAAAACTCCTTCTTCAAGCTTTAGAGATACATTATCTACGGCTACTACGCCACATAGAAAAGTCTTAAAAATCTCGACTAATTTGGTCATCTTTTAACCTTAGCTTTCACCTATAATACTTGGTGAGAGGAATAAAAAGTTAAGTAGTTTCTAATAATCCGAGATTGGTGGTGTCTCTATTATAGGTATTGACATCAGCCCATTAACTATCCTCGTCTCCCATTCTTTAACTAGGCTCAGTATTTCTGACGTCATAGGAGGTGAAGGTTTGCCGAAGAGATGGAAATCTGCTAGACATGAACCTCCGCAGCTTGCCCAAGAGTATATTCCGAGATTGTCAGCAGCCCATGTTCCAGCCAGCACTCTCTCGAAAACTACTCGAACTGTTGGTCTCATATCCCAGACCAGGCTAGTTATAGTTACTTCCGGAGCTCTCTCATACTGATCTGCCATGTTTCCTATGACCCAGACTTCTTTACCTCTAGCATAGGCTTCTCTAGCTGCTTCTTCTGCTCCAACTCTCTCAGCGAATATTACATCTGCTCCAAGATCTATCAATGTCTTAGCAAGCCTCTTAGCTGTGGCCGGATGATACCATGGAGATTCTCCTGGCGGGATATTTCCAAGTAGATATACAACTTTAGCTTTAACGTTTGGATTTACAGTCTTCGCCCCCGCTATGAATGCATTCACTATCCTATTTACTTCGTTTATCTCCATTGCTGCTACTACTCCTATCTTATTCGTCTTAGTAATCTTTCCAGCTATTACTCCAGCTAGAAATGCTGGTTGATGTAGCCAGTTATCGAAGACTGCGAAGTTTGGAGGTGCTGGTAAATACTCGCTTCCAGCAACAAAAGCTACGTTCGGATATTTCTGAGCCACTCTCCTTGCAATATCTTCTTTCAAGAATGCGTCTAAGAAGACTATATCTGCAACTTTTGCGGCATCTTCTAGAGCTAGCTCAAACTCTTTGGGATCTATCTTCCTATCTACAAACTGGTAATCAACTTTTATACCCTTGGCCACGAACTCTTCCTTAACATCCAGTATCGCTGTATGTACGGCTCTCTCCCAAGGATCTTCCAAAGGATCCCTCTCAAAGACCGCTCTAACTCGAATCATCTCTATTGTCGGCGAAATTTTCGTTGTGATTGTACGAGGAGGCTCTGGAAGATGAAGATGAAGATGAGGAAGAGGAGGGTGAGGACAAGTATGAGGAGTTAAAGTAGTACCAGTCATTGAGGTAAGCATCTCATGAGCAATTGGTAAAATTATAGTAATATTAGTAGCGTTACCAATTGTTAAAACTACTTTAGTGATTAGAACTACTTTAGCAGTTGGTGGAGGTTTAGTAGGTTGCGTCAACAGTATAATGCCTACAATTAGTACTACAAATATAAGGACTGCGAAAATAATTTTCTTATTCACTAGTACACATCACCTTCAATCATATTATGTTGTTAGCGAATATATATTATTAAACTCATGAATAATATCTGATAATTTCTGAGTTGAACTTATGGATAGGTTTCACGAAGTCAGTAATAGTTAAGATATCTTCTAGAGCTCAATATAGGAGATGTATAGCCATTGAGGGGGCAGCTTAAGGTCAGGAGACATGTGTATACGTATAGTCTGCTATAGACGTAGATTCCGAGAAATTACTAGCATTGGAGACTTATTATGATAGGAGCTGCTTAGATGCTTTAATATTCATTAAGAAGGCCTTGAGGCTATGCATGAACAAGCTTAAGATTATAGTTGATAGAGGTCCATGGTATAGATGGACGCTAAATAGATTAGGATTAGACTATGATTATCAGAGGTTCTGTATGAGGAATAGTGTTGAAAGATTCTCCAGATAATTGAAGAATAGAACTATTATATTTTATAACAAGCTAAGTGCAAGAAACCATGTACAGGGAATAACCGATCTAAACCTATTCCTAAACCTATTCACACTATACTACCAAACCATAAAGAGTGGAGGTGGTTAAGAATGCTTATTTGGACACTATCTACATCTTGTGATATTTAGCCCGGGCGTCTTTGTGTGAATTATGTCTATCCTCTTTGGCCTAATTATGTTGATTATTGTTTTGAACTCGTGTGGGTAGTAGTGGCCTGACGTCCTCATCAAATATGCCTGCGTGCCGAGCTTAAGGAGCCAGTTCATTATCGCTTCGTATTCTTGGGACTCTTCGACCCTCGGCTCCGGCTCGCTTAATATTGCGGCAGAGCCCCTTGGCAAGGCGCCAGCATTCCTTAAATCCCTTAACACTTCAATCACTTCATGGTATGATGCTATTAGAATCGAGTTTTCGTCAAGGTCTATGAGATTTGCTCCCTCAAAACGCGATAATATTTTTACATAGTCGGTGATGACTTTTGGCCTAGTCCGGAAGTTTGCGACGGTCTCCATGAGCTTTGCGGCGCCTTCGGAAGCGACGTATATGTTCCTCCCTGCCTGAAGCGCCAGCCTATCTAGGAGGAGGATATACTCTAGGTCGAGTGGATGCATCGTTGCAATTACTAGGGTGTGCGCGGCGATTATCTTTCTGAGCATTGCCTCTTCCTCGGCTGGCGAGATTGGAGCCCTGATTGAGCCTAGGTTAGTCCCCTCAATTATTAGCCTATCAACCCTGAGATCTTTGTTCTCACTTAGATACTCGGGCATGCTTATCCCGCCATGAACTTTAATGAATTCCTCGTCTTTCAAGAAGCTCTCAACCCTAAAGTCCCCGGTGTAGAGTACCGTTTCGTTGCTTCCAAAGTATAGGAGAGCGTATGCCGGGTAAGCGCTGTGTGATACTGGCAGCGGCATCACGTTGTTCTCGTCGGTTTCCAGAGGCCTAAGCTCCTCAATCTCAACATAATATTTTCTTGGAATTAACGAGAGCCATGTCGGCGAATTGCGCCACTTCTCCTCTAAAACTTCATATATGCTCAGGCTCGGTAGGTAAACTTTAGTTCTCGATGGGATGTTTGAGAGCAGGCCGAGATGATCCAGGTGCATGTGCGAGATGTAGATGGCGTTTGCCCCCTCATACCACTCAGCCTTAGGCGCTGCGCCTATCTCCCTAAGCTCCCTTAAACCTTTAGGCGCTATGAAGCCCCTATAGAACCTCTCCATTATATCGAACCTTAAACCCTGGTCGAATATTAGCGCTCGATCTCCATCCTCTATCCTAATGAAGTTTCCGCCTATGCTCCTCGCCCCGCTTAAGACCTTTACTTCAACCATGCGCTCATTTCACCATGCATATGCGTGTTCTACTCCTTAGGCCAGAGCCTATATCGCTTCTCAACTCTCTCAAAGACCTTCCAGTTCATCGTCACCAAGGGATTCCTGAACCTGAGGAGCTTCGGCAAACCGCTCTTCACATTGTATGCTATGTAAAGCCAGTAGTTGTCCCCCTCTCTTCTAGCGAGCTCAACCTCATCGTCCGTGAGCTCAGCGTATATCTCTGGGCCGGCGTGGCCCTTGACCTCGATCTTCCTAATCTCGCCGGTCTTAGGATCAATGCTCCTGATATCGTAGTGCTCTGATTCGGGGACTATCACGGCTATCCTTCCTTCATCCGCCTCAACCTTCAGGGCGAACTTAACGGCCTCTTCCTCTATTTCGCGCTTAACCTCCTCTGGGGGCTCAGAGACGCCTGTGGTTGGCTCCTTAACAAATCTTATACATCCAAAGGGCTCTGTGATCTCGAAAGCGAATTTATGCTCATCAGCCCAACTGTCCTGATCTCTAAGACCGCTCCTAACAAGTTCATCTCTATAGCTGGTTAGCGGGGATAGCACACTGCTGATGGAGCCCCTGATCCGGGAGGCAATTAGGGCTTTTAGGTTAAGCGGTAGGCTTAGGTTGCCCCCTTCAGCCACCCCAATACACTTAGAGAGAGCCCTTGAAACCTCCGTCAGGAGATCCGCCCCCCTAATTACTCTCCCACTCATGAGGTAAACTCCAACTGGCTCACTATATAGTGTTGCGTCGTTACATACCGCCTTCAGATTCGCTAGCAAGAGCGTATCCTCATGCTCTCCATATGAGATCACGGTAGCCATTGCCCCCTTAGCGTGGAGGAATCCAAAGAAGTCGTCAAGTGTTGCTAGAGTTTTCGGCATCTCAAGGCCTTTAGCAGCTCTGATCCTTCCTTCACCACCCTCATAAACAGTTATGCCTAGGATCGGGGCCACGCTCCTCACCAGACTCTTAAATGACTCTATAAGCTTAGATGGGCTGCTAAAGCCCAGCGCGCCAGGAGCCCTTTCGGCTTCCTCCCTTGTCTTAGGTATATAGAGGATGCTCTTGCTTCTTAGCTCTTTCTCGATCTCCCGTCTAGCCGCTAAGATTCTCTCGACAAGTCTCTCTAAGCCCCTTTTCCCCTCTTTAATGAAGGCTTGAATAGCCTTGTACTCAGTAACCCTCCTGAAGGCTTTCTTCTCCTTCTTCTCCTCGAGCACAACCTGCGGCGGAGCTTCAAAGATCTCTCTGCCCTCGCTATACCATAGTATCTCCTCGCCTGTGAATGGTCTCGGCTTAAGCTCTGCCCTCTTCAAGTTTACGAGCTTAGCGTAGATGGAGTTTAACGCGGCATCATCCGCAACATTATTCATGAAGACCGTGTAGGCCTCGACGTCCCTCCTCTGCCCAAGCCTCCAGACGCGTCCTATCCTCTGCTCGAGTTTAATAAGGCTCCATGGAATCTCATAGTTAATGAGTATATTTGCGACTTGAAGGTTAACGCCCTCAGCTATAACATCCGTCGCTATCAGAAGCCAGACCCTCGGATCCTTCTCAAACCTCTCCTTAATCTCTTGGAACGCCTTTTCATCGCGAGCCTCCTCAGAGCTCAGCGTTAGAATGCTCCTCCTCCACTCAGGGTGCCTGCGAGTTATTTGCTTAACCAAGTACTTGAGGGTGTCCCTATACTCTGTGAAAACGACTGCTTTGAAGCCTTGCTCTGAAACCCACTCTAGGAGCCTGCAGAGCGCATTAAGCTTTGTGTCACATGCCTCCATTATCTTCCTAGCAGTGTCCCTAAGCTGCTCTATTCTTGAGATATCTTCGCTGCTGAGTAAGGCGGTCGACTCTTCGAGAAACTCATTAAATATTTCGTCTGGATCCCCCTCCTCATACTCGTACTCCTCGTAGCCGGCTCTGAAGAAAGACTGGACTGATGCGACGAGCTCCCTAAGCCTAGCCTCATCAACCTCAGCCCTTCTAGCGAGGAGTCTCTGCATCGTCGTGTAGGCTGAGTATGGGCTTGAGGAAGCCCTCTTAAAAACGAGGACTGTTAGGAGCGGTATAACCTTCTCGCTGATCAGCCCCCTCTCGTAGGCGAACTCAACCAGCTTGCTCCTCAGAAAGAGTACGAGATCCTCAACAAACTTGTTCTCAAGGTTGCTCGCCTTCACTAGGCAGGCGTAGAATCTTGCCGGCGGGAATACGCGCTCCTCCTCATAGATATTGTTGACTTCCTCCTTAGTTCTCCTGAAGAGTATTGCGCCGTGCGTAGCCTCATAGAAGCGCTTAGTATCAAGCTCCCTCCATCCGCCTAGGAAGGGGTCCAGTAGCTTAAGCCTTTCAATATAGTCTCTGGCGTCTCCCCTATGGGGCGTTGCTGAGAGGAAGAGGACGTTCCTCTCCGGATGGGCTTCAATCAACCTCTTCCCAATGTTAAAGAACCTTTTAGTCTTATAGCCGAACCTATGCGCTTCATCAACGATTATCAGGCCCCATGGCGCGTCGATAATCTTTTCGAGGTGTCTCTCCTTCTTCAGGAAATCCATGGACGCTATGTAATAGCCCTCTGGGAAGCCCTGCGCCTCAAGCCCGCGGATTGTCCACCCCTCCAAATGATGTATTTTTGAGGTGGGTATACCCATTCTAAGAAGCTCCTTGCGCCATTGGTAGACAAGGACTCTGGGCACGACTATAAGTGTTCTCTTAACTCTGCCAATAACCTCAAGATACTTCGCAACAGCTATCGCCGTAATAGTTTTGCCGAGACCTATCTCATCCGCGATGAAAGCCCTTACTGGCAATCTGAGAGCAAGCCGGGCGACAACCTCATGTTGGTGGAGGTAGTGCTCCGGAGGGTTCTCTCTTGAGGTGTAGAGGAATGGCGCTATAAGCGGGTGGGTGCTGAAGCCCTCCAGCAGACTCGCAATTAAGCCCTGGACAGCCTCCTTGAGGGATGACACATCCCCGGCCTCCAGCTTACTCCAACCCGCGGTAGCACCATAGCTCCCTGAAACGCGACGCCCAATAATGCGCATCCCAGTTAGTCAGCCCCCTAACAAACCACATTAACTCAAAAGCTTTGGCCGGGCTGGCGACGGTTGGGTGGACTGCCGCGTAGATTATCAGTCTATTATATGGGTCTATGTCCTGGGCGATTATCCTTGAGCCCATAACCTCACAGCCCCCTTGGGGGTGCCTTGGCTTTCAAGTCTAGGTTTCCGTCCTTAACGGCTGGGCACAGAGACCAGTAGAACGCCGCACTCCTCTGATATAATCTTATGGTAAAGCAGCTTTTGAGCAGCCTGGCCTGCACGCTACGCCCTCCTCCTAACCTTTAGCCTGAACGTGGCCTTATCTGCTAGGATGTTGAGCGCCGCTATCCTGTCCGCATAGATTTCTATCGGCTCATCTATTTTTACTGATACAATCGCCTCAGTTTGAAGATTCCTCGCTAAATCTGCTATCTTTTGAACTATGAGCTCCGAGACCTTGATGTCGGCTCCCGAGCCGTTTACGGTTATATTGCCGCTAATCTTGATGGAGAAGTTTGCTTTAGCCTTGGCGCCGAGCTGATCAATCCTGTTTAGGGCGATCTGGGCGTGCGTTAAATCTCCAACAGAGACTTCAATGAGCTTGGCTCCGACATGCGTTTGATCAAGTCTCTTGACGGTGATCTCTTCCTCAAGGCTCCTCACATTTACGGAGAGACTTCCCTCTCTCAGGTATCCGTCCGCGCCCTCTGCTACAATCTTAAGAGCGTGCCTTCCAGCCGGAAGCGGATCGATCTTCCACTTGGCTGTGAACGGCGGGCTCCCGGAAGCGGGTTCAATGGTGCCTTCGTCCGGCGTGAGCTTGACCCGCTCGCTATAGCCTCCAATGGGCGTAATGGAGACACTTACCTCGATGCTGTTGTCCTCGTCAACCTCAACCATGCTCGGCTCGACGTTAATCATGAAGCCTCTCACAATAGTCTCCTCAACTTCGCGGACTATGCTTTCCTTGAGGATCTCAACCCAGCCGGGTTGGCCGATTAAGTCTCTGAGCTTAAAGCGTTGCCCCTCAAACTCAACTTCATACCAGATTACACAGAGCCTTCCACCCTCAATGATTTGCTTCTCCCTTGAGAGGAGCATGTCGGCGAATTCCTTAGCTGCGATACTGAGGGGTAGTATTTCAGCATCGTTTTTCAGGCGTGTCGGGATATTCGCCTCCTTGCTCCCAACCTTCTTCCAGTACACCTCGCCATCCATCTTAACGCCGATGTCAAGCCTCCTCAGCCCCTCGCGGATGCCCTCCTCGACAACATCTCTCTTCGTGAACGGCGCGGCAGTATTCGTGTAGAAGACTTCAAGTATCTTGCCGAACTCTATAGGCCTGTCTCCGCCAGCTAAATCCCACTTCAGCAGTCTGCTGAGGAAGCTTACGAGATCGTCGAAGCTTATCTTTCTGCGCATTTTTGGGCCCGTCGAGGAGTCCTCGAGAGCTGCCTCTGCCTGCGCTATGATGGCGTCTAATGGTGCCGTAACTACATAATGGACTGCATCCCGCCCATCCTCCATCCTTGGGTAGGCGATGCATGTCAAGGCGAAGAGAAGTTCGCTGTTAAGCCTATTCTCAACCTCTTGCACGTACTGTTTTAGCTTCTCTTGTTTGATTTTCGCTAGCTCCTCATCTCCGCGGAAGAGCTCCTTCAGCTCATTGCCCACCACCTCTGCGGCCTTGATTTTGGCGGCGTGGCTGAGCATCTTCTCGAAGTCGGCTTCAGCCTTAGGTAGGACCACTGCGACAGTATTCTTATAAGTTCTCGAGCCTCCCTTAGACCTCAGTATCACGTCCTCAACTTCTCTGTCAGATATGCTGTCCCTCGGCTTTACGAAGACTATCAGCCGATGCTCAGGCTTATCTTCTATTTCCAGAGGCCCATAGACTGAGGCGCCATACTCAATTATATACGTCTTCTTCTCGCTAAAGAGGAATGGAGCCCACTCAAAGCGCTCGCCTCTCCTTGGCTTTCGGACAAGTAGTCTTTTCACTTGCTCAGCCAGGGCTCGGTAAAGGTTTAGGCGCGAGCTGCTGAGTATCTCGCCGGCCCTCTTCTCCACCAAGTCTGTTATGGGAAGGTATGGGTCGAACCAGTACCTGCCGTCCTGATAGTTGAAGTAGCTTAGGCGGGCAGGCATCTCATCTAAGATGCTCTTTATGTCCGGAGGCTGCAACCCCTCTGAAGAGAATGTTTCCGGATCATAAGTCATGAGCGCAGCATCCCTTAACGTCGGGAATGTTCTTAGCGGGATCTTAAACGTCTCGTAGGTGTATACTTTGAGCAGGATTGGAAGCGCCGTTTTGAAGGCTAGCATCGGCCTGCTGCACTCGGCTATTGCTCCAAGTCTTCCATCCTCGTTGACAACGTCCTTGGAGGCAACGTCCCTAAACTCCCTGCGGCTCTCGGTCAAAACTGAGTTCCTTATGTCTGGATCCCTTATGTCTATGTGCCACGGCATAATGAAGGTTGGATCCTCATCCCCCCTGAGGAGCCTCCTAACAACCTTCCTCGTTATCCTTATCGCATCCCTAGTCCTCCTGAGGTCCCTATTCCTTGAGATGAACTCCTGTAGAACCTCAATGTACTTCGGATGGAGTGGGTATGTGTCCTTGGCCGAGAAAATCCTCCCGGACTCTTCGGGGGAGAACTGCCAGTCTGACTCAGAGCCGAAGATCTCAGGGTAGTCTCTATAGGCAGAGTGGAGCATGTCCCTAGCCCTGCCAGCTTCATCCTCAGGGATCTCCTGGAATATCCTCCGCTTGAGTATCTGAACCATGTCTGTCGGCGTAACTGGTGTGATAACTCTCGTAGTCTCCCTATGGAGCTCATCATAGAGTCTCTTGGCTAGGCCTGCGTAGGTTTCCTCCTCAATTATTTGGTCTCCTCTACGCTCCATCTGGAGAGAGACAAGCAGGGCAACCCCCGGCGTCCTCTCAACAGCCCTAGCTAGGTAGCCCATGAACATTATGATGTTCTCAGCGTATCTTCTCAGATCCTCTGCCCTGCTCACGGTGTATATATGCGGGAGTATCTCATCAATCATTATGAGTACTGGCTTATTAGGCTCCTTTAAGACGTTCATTAGCGCATCTGTGAGCGGTGGGTGGGCACCCAATTCATCTAAGTGCATGACCTTAGCGTAGGCTCCAAGCCTGTGGGCGAACATTCCCCATAAAGTCTTAATCGTGAAGCCGCCGAGAGTGCATGGATCCTTTGGGGTTGGCGCCATCTCTCTCCTGGAGCCGTCTATGACGGCCACCAGCGGCCTTATCGTGGCCGCCCTTGCCGCGAGACGCTCATTAACCTTTTTCAGGGCTTCCGGCTTTGTGAACGCGTGATAAAGCGTGATCATAGCGTGCGTCTTTCCACCGCCGTACAGCGACGTTAGCAGGAAGATTGATCCGCCCTCTCTGCTCTCTAGGGCGTCGGCAACCTCGCTTATTAGGTTCTCCATGGACTTAGTCATATATGTCCTAGCGAAGAACTGGTCTGGGTCTGAATAAATTGGCTCTCCGCCTCCAACTACGTCGCCCAGGTCCGGTGCAGCCTTATCGTCAAGCGCCCTGTTGAAGACGTCAGGCCAAACCTTGAGCTTACCGCTCCTATATAGGCTGAGCAGGCCCATAATTATGCACCCCCGAGCTGAAGCGCTGGCGAGATAACTCTCTCGCAGAGGCGCTTCTCCGGATCATCCTCAGGCAGAACCCTAGCGAATATTTTTGCGAGAGAGATGGCTTCATTAACCTGCGCTGGATACTTCTCGCGGAGCCTTTCAAGCCTACGCATATATTCGGCCGCGGAGTATGCAACTGCGTAGTACTCGAGCACGTGGAGGGCGTCAACTGTACACCTAATGTTAGGCTCCTCAGAAGTCCCAACACCCTTAGCCTCGAGGAGCTCAATGATCTTTGCCTTCTCGACCGAGGGCGGCTCGAGGAGGGTGAGGGTTTTAGCCTTAGCTACTTTCGCGCCGGCCCCCTTCTCTTCGCCCTTCATCTCCTTTAATAACTTCCATTCCTTTAAGGCCGCTTTCACGTCTAGCGAAGTTCCTATGGAGAGGAGCCTGAGGTCTGTGCTCTCAATTATCTTCTTTCGCGCTCCAGCGATCAGGCACTTTGCGAGCATGTAGAACATGGCGTCCGGGCTCCTAACACCATCTTTAATCTCGGCTCTTCTGGCGAACGCCTTCGCGAGGCCTATGGAGGCTGCCGGGTAAACGTATTTATCGACGAGTTCATCGACGCTGAGCCTGCCGAGCGATATGACCTCTCTGTAGCGGGTTGCCGCTGCGAGGGCTGCTGCAAGCGTGTTTATGAAGAGGTCTCTTCCCATGACTCCCAATTCTATGAGGCGCATAGCCCTCTCAGCAGCGGCCTCAACCATCTCCTCATAGAGCTTAGATGCCTCTATGGAGCCGGAGACTCCCTTACGCCAGACAACTACTATGCTAGTGTCCATTGATAGCTTGCCTCGTTTAACAACGCTCTGAGCAGACTCAGTCGTTATCGGAAAGGCGTTGGTAACCCTTAAGCCAGCCGCCTCCCACCCAGCCTTAAGTAGCGCCTTCCAAGCGTCTGGATCAGTATGCGCATAATATGTCACGAGCAATCCCTCATCCATAAGCCTAGAAGCCATAGTAATGAATGAGGCGTTCAGCAAGTTCTGAAAATGCTTAACACCATCCTCATACTTCGTATCTGCGCCAAGCCTAGGCGGGTTAAGGCTAACCTCGCTTAACGCATACTTCTCCCACTGTGTCGAAACCTCAATCCAGACATCGCCAACCCTTTCAAAGAAAGCTTCAGGCAGAAAGCGCGGAACAAGCCTGCCGTCTTTAACGTCGCTCAAAGCCCTCTTAAGCCAAACATAATAAAAGTCGCTAAGCTCAGCATAAGGAACATCATCATAATAAGGCGGATCAGTAATGATCAGATCAAACTGAACGCTTCCTATTCTGTTTAGAACCGTTGCATCGTCAATGAATATCCGCGCATTTTCCGTTTTATATGTGTAAACACTAGCTAGATATCTAAGGCCTTCAGTGACGCTTCTCACACACCTATCCTGTGAGCCCGTAACATTAGCAAAGGGAGAAAGATCACACCAATTCCAGACCATGGCAATACCTCTGAATGTTAATGATCCAGCAACTATAGCCCCCATTATTGTATCTGATCTAACAGGCGATACTAAGGAAGTGAAGGAAGAATACCTCGTTAATGCTATTGCCAAATTTACTGTTATGGCCTCAGTATAATAGACTGCTTCATCTTCGCTTAAACCCTCTTTTTGTTTTTCTTCTTCGATTTTCTTGCCTGCCTCACGTATCAGCTTAACGAGCTTGACTAGGGTTAAGAGCTGGCGCGGATTAAACAGCTTATACCACTTGTCAAAACCATAAACAATAACCCATATACTTCTTGCTTCGTAGATGGGTAATGCTTCTCTTGGTATGTCTGGGTCGCCTTCTCGCAGTATTTTCTCTACTTCCTTCCTTGCCAGTTCGAGTTTTTCTTGGTCATTTTGGGTACACGGCTCGAATTCTAGGTCGTTATTCTTCACTTTCACCTTGACGAGCAGCCTCTGTCTTGCGAGGGATGTTATGCTATCCTGTTCTAGGCTTCGGTTATAAGTTTTAATAGCGTATTTCACATAGCCTTCAAGTCTTTCCCTGACTTCTCTGAGCAAATTCTTGATTTCGGTATAATGCCTTCCGGTTCGTGGATCGACCTGCATTATTGGCTGGTGGCAGAGTAGGCAGACGGCTTTCTCGCGCCGCGCCTCAATATTGCTTTCCGGAACCCTAAACTCTTTACTGGCGATCAGGACTTTTAGACCGGAGACCGTCGCGTTTTTAACGGCATTGTTTCCCAGCTCCCTGTTCAGGTCAACAACCCTAATCTTTACTTCGTCGCCCTCCATAAACGGCTCCATCCAAGCTAGCTTCTCATAGCCCTTCTCGCCTTTAACCCTTGCCAGCCACCAGTTCCCGACAAGCGGAGTCCATCGCCCGCAATTGGGGCACTTAACCTCCCAGGAGCCTATGTAGACGGCTACATCATCGTCGTACAGCTGCCTTATGAGCGGGTCCTCCCTAAGCCGCTCAGTAACCCATTCGCCCCAGCGCTCCACATCCTCAACAAGCCTCCTACCATACTTCGCCGGATACTCCAGCACAGCCTTAAGGAAAACATAGGCCGTCGGAAGGAGCTCAACCGCCGTAGCCTTCAGCCCAAGGCGCATAGCCTCAAGCGGTATAGAACCGAACCCTGCGAAGGGGTCAAGCAGCTCAACTTCATCAAACCTATACAGCGGGGGATTATTATGCGCAGCCTTACTCTTGCCGCCTATCCCAATACCCCTCAGAAAAGCCCTCGGACTAATATCCTCCGGAAGCAAGCAGCCGGCGATAATCGCCCTAGCTGATATAAGAGGCTTACGAGTCCACCAGAAAACCATCTCCCAATGAGGCGGCCTACCAGGCCCCTTCTCAACAGCCGAAGCTTCACTAACTTCACCCCAAGGAAACTTATAGGACTCAATAAACGCCTTAGGCGGAACCCGCGGGCCGACAGATTCGCCAATCAGCCTACTCTGCCCGTTCAACCACCCCTCCCCCCAAACTTCTCCATAGCCGCGCCAATACACTTCCTCACAGCTTGACTGATACTTTCAGCATCACCCGCCTCAACCATACCTCTCAAGAAATCAACATACTTCTGAGGAAGGCTGATGCAAACCCTAACATCAAAACGCCTAGACCTACCCACAACAAAACACCACGCAATTTAATGTTATATGTGAGCATATTTAAATTTAATCATTTTTCATTAAAAATATCTGGACTCATACTGGTGAGCCAGAGACGTGGGTTCAAATCCCGGTTTTCTATAACAAGCTGAGCGTGTTATAGAATGCAGCAATTCTATCATTAAAGTATCTGAAGAACATCTCAATTCTATTTCTCATCTGAACCTCTGATACTCGTAATATAGTCTAAGTCTCTCTAGAACCTATCTATATCCTAGACGCTCTCCTACAACTACTATGAAACATAAAACTTAAGAACAGCTAAAACCCTAATTTCTCTACTTTTTTGTTACGCTTAAAGCATTCTAAGATAAGGGACATGATTCATGATGATACATTAAATACCTTGACCTTATTTGGACGCTATCAAGTATAAAAGAAGAAGGCTTAAATAGTTTTGCAATGAGTTCTAAAGTAGTAAGTGATTAAAAATGGAGGAAGAGGAAAAATCATTTATATCACTTTTCGAGGAGTTTAAACGAAAGGGTGAACCACTACTTAAAGAGTTATCAGAGATAAGAAAATCTGTGGTGTTTCCTCTCTTATTTCATTCTCAGGCTAGCATAGCACCTTGGTGCATCTCACCGATATACGATTCTATTAGTAAGGTGAAATCTCGACTTGAAAAAGGAGAAAACCTTGATATTATTCTCTTTTCTACAGGAGGAGATGCTGACACCGCCTCTCACATAGCTAAAATGTTTCATAGAGTTACTAAAGGGATTCTTACATTTATCGTTCCTCGAATCGCAACTAGCGCTGCCACTCTTTTAACTTTTGCAGGAAATAAAATACTAATGTCCCCACCTTCTGAATTAAGTCCCATTGACCCGCAAATAGAAATTTCTCCTGGAAGATTTGTTTCAGCAAGGTCTTTAAGAGAAACCCTCGATTTATTCATGAAGCTTGCAGAACACCCAAATATTTCGCGATCAACTATTGAAGCGTTTCTTCAAACCTCTCCTATAGCTGAGGTCGTAGACTACGAGCGCTTACTTGCTCATACAGAAGAGCTTGCAGTTGAGTTGCTTAAGTTAAGAATGGTTAAGGATGAAACAAAAGCTAAGGAAATAGCCAAGAAATTTGTGAAAGAATTCAAGTATCACGGAAGAGCTATTACAATAGATGATTGCATCGCATTTGGATTAAATGTCGAAGAAATATCAGAAGAGGAGTGGAAGCCTGTATGGGAATTTAGCAAACTATGGGAGACTATTATATTTCTGATTCGCGCGAAGCCAGGCTCAGAGCTTAAGGCATTAGAAATAGGAAATGGCGTGGCATTCATACCTATGGAAAGAGCTGAAGAGACTGAGGAAGAAAGGTCTTTAGTTGATACTTTATGCAGACTAGGCATATCAAAGTGATGCTTATGTTTTATAAAGAAACTAATTTCAAAGAAATGTCAATTAGTAAAGTTCCGAAAGATTAAGAGTTGTGAAACTTACTGAGGTAGATAGTGTCCGGATAATTAAGGTATTTAATTAAAATGATATTATATATGTAGGCTACTACTGAATATATTTCAGAATATTTAAAGCAGTATCAGCGCACTACTCTTTCCGGACACTATTTGCTCGCAGAAGACAAATGATAATAGAAGTATTATTGAAGATACTAAGACTTTTAGAAAGAACATCCAAACGAGAAATCGTCAATACGTTGAACGAGATCTTCGATATGTATCACATTCCAATATTATTGTGGTCGTACAGATTTATTACTAGAGAATTGAACGATGAGCTTACGCTATACCTAACGTGGAATCGATAAAACTTCATTCTAAATATCGTTGGATGGCTTCATCAATATCCAAATAGTTACCTTACATACAGCAGAATGTATATAGTAGACCATAGCTTTCTTTGCATGTAGCTTCTGTAGAACATATATTCTAGCATTGTTAGAATCGTAACTTCCTTACTTTTCCTCTTAAAACACTGAAGATAATGTCCACAATATCTATGCTAAGGATAAGGTCTAAGCTTCTTCAAACCCCATCTTATCTAGACATTATTAGAACATCATTAAAGGCTTATTAACCTCAAATGGAATACTCTCTAATGTTGTAATGTATTCTAACAGTCATAATCTAGACGTTGAGGAAGTAATTACTTGGGTTTATGAACGTTTTAAAAGTAATCAATCGTTGGGTATCTTGTTGTATGATAGGCAGAGAGAAGCTCTCCGCAAGCTATTGGAAAACATAGTGCTTAAGAAAAACTTCAGAATGGTCTTCCAGATGCCGACTGGTGCAGGTAAAACAGTAGTTGTTGCAGGACTTATAATGGCCCTCTACCACAAAGTTTTCCTCAAGAAGAAGGATATAGTGTTGTACCTGACCCCTCGAATAATCCTTAAACGTCAAGTGGAGGAGAGATTCGATGAAATTTTCCAGATATTCAAAGATCCCTATAAGGGAGGACCGTTCCGCATAGAGAGGCCTAAAAATGATATCTTAGGATTTCTCAAATTTTATTTTGGCAAATGGGGTGAAGTAGAGGATCGCATCCTTATCTTAATAATTACTCCTAACGCTCTCCACAAGTTCATTGAAGAGTATAGAGATAAGATTCAGGAATTTAGCAATATGAAAAGGGTAAGGCTAATATTAATGGATGAAGTTCATAGAGTATACTTCGGTCCAAATATTTCTAGAAGTATTGAGAGGCTACTTGACGAACTAGCTCCTAAAGATTCATGTGTAATCGGGCTCTCCGCCACACCTATAAGACAGGCGATAGAACGTATAGGCAGCATCGTCTACTCTTTAAGCTCTAAACAAGCGATGATGGAAGGAATACTAGCTAAGAAGTTAAGAATATACTCTACAAATACTAGGACGAAACTTCTCGAGAGAATAGGTAAAGATGAATGGAGTGTTGCAGTAGTTGAGAGAGCTGAGAAGTACTGTGACGAGATCTTAAATAAGCTCTCAGAAGAGTTGAAAGATCTCTATCCAGAATCACCTAATCCTTTATTAAAGCGTATCCCGAAGACTTTGATTGTAGCAGCGAACATTACTGAAGCATATGAAATAGCTAATAACCTTAGAAGAAGAATATCTGAGCTAAGGCCACCTACCAAAGTAAGAGTAGAGGAGCTGGTAAGAGTCGCGCATTACAAGATTCCTGAAGCTGATGAGGAAATCAATAGATTTAGAGAGCAAGACCAGGGCATTCTAGTCACGGTCAATATGGCCGATATCGGATTCGATGATGAAAACCTTGAGGTGCTGGTTATAGCACGTCCAATAAGAACCCCCATAGCATACGTCCAGATTAGAGGCAGAGTATTAAGGCGGCCGAAGAATACTTCAGACAATATAAAAGCATTGAAGTACGCTGTTATAATAGATTTAACCAGGGTAGCCCAGCATGAAGAGTCTGTGGAGAAAGTAGAACTTGGTGAGTTTGGTGTAGAAGATTTTGAAGAACTGGAGAGAGATCTAAAAGGAGAAGGCGAAGTAGAGAAAGTCAGAGGAGAAGTAGCTATAGACCCTGAATATAAGATAATTGAGGTCCCACCTATATCCCTCGACGAAATTCAAGAAGAGATATTAAAGATATTGAGGGTGCCATATGGTTTATCAACACATCGTATTAAAGAAGAGTTGGCGGAAAAAGGCTTTAAAATTGAAATAGAAATAGTTGAAAAAGCATGCATTAACCTAGCTAAAAATAATAAACTTATACTGAGAGAAGGTAATGTATGGTTTTATCCCTATGAAGTCCGTATCAAGGACATCCTTAAAACTAATAGAGATAAAATTTGGAGTATAAAAGAACTCATGGATGAAGCCGGTATACCAATTACACATGACTCAGAAGTAGAAGTAAGGAAGATCTTAAACGATATAATAAAGAAAGTATTGAGCGAAAGACTAGAAGAACCATGGAGGTTAA
>Ga0209394_1001100_pt1 | contig 17144 bp, 13 predicted proteins | sample JNZ201metaG_FD_184122 | JGI IMG/M metagenome (GOLD analysis project Ga0209394, IMG submission 184122) | Hot spring microbial communities from Jinze hot spring, China to study Microbial Dark Matter (Phase II) - JNZ 20120812A (SPAdes) (version 3) ... | reverse complement strand
ATTATTGCTGGAATCTCACAAAGAGAATTGAAAGTATATGGATACAAAGCTTTATATATTTTTCCACCAAAATATCCATATAGGAATCTCACAAAGAGAATTGAAAGTATAAAAAAGAGATTAAGGAGGAGGACTGGCGGGGCATTCTCGCCCTAAGAATCTCACAAAGAGAATTGAAAGCGAAACAAATTTCATTAGAGCAAGCAGTAATAGTTCTCGTCAGGAATCTCACAAAGAGAATTGAAAGCCGTCCCTACACCACAAACAAGCTAACGTGTATACCTCTTTGCCAGAGAATCTCACAAAGAGAATTGAAAGGCAGCCACAGTGGATCCTGCAATCATCTGGAACTACAGCACAGAATCTCACAAAGAGAATTGAAAGGAATGTATGAGATTGATAAGTAGTGCGTATGATGAGTTTGAATCTCACAAAGAGAATTGAAAGTCACGATTTTCCAGAGGGCTTCATAAATATCCCTATCAAGAATCTCACAAAGAGAATTGAAAGCAGGAGCCTTCGGCGTCTCATGCGGAGCAACAGCCTTTTCGCTGAATCTCACAAAGAGAATTGAAAGATCATGCTCGTTATAACCGCTATAGCTGCGCTTGTCTCCGGAATCTCACAAAGAGAATTGAAAGTGGTTATGGTTCTCCACATTAGAATTTGCGTGCGGATTGAGTCTGCGATGAACTCTGAATCTCACAAAGAGAATTGAAAGTAAAAAAGCACTAGAATTTATAAAGCAAATGAGGATTGAATCTCACAAAGAGAATTGAAAGTATGTGTAAGTCTTCTTTACCTATCGGCTTACTCATCTTTTTGCTGAATCTCACAAAGAGAATTGAAAGATTTAATGTTATCAAATAACTATCTGTTAATATGTATGGTGTTCTTGAATCTCACAAAGAGAATTGAAAGGTATAATACAAATGAGGACTTTCGCAATGCAGTTAATGCTTTGGGAATCTCACAAAGAGAATTGAAAGACCAAATCTCACCACCTCCAATCAGAATAAACCATTTTGCAGAATCTCACAAAGAGAATTGAAAGCAATCTTGGTTATAACGGCCCCCGTAGGAAGTGGGATAGGTGCGAATCTCACAAAGAGAATTGAAAGAAGAATGCTGTGGCAAGAGATATTGTGAGGGATATAACGGAATCTCACAAAGAGAATTGAAAGCACGGATTATTCTGCCATGATAGGCGCCCGGCACATCTCTAAGAATCTCACAAAGAGAATTGAAAGAATACTTTTGGAAGAGCCTTTAAAGTTAAGCCGAAGGGAATCTCACAAAGAGAATTGAAAGAGGATTGAGGAGACGGCTGAGGGATTAAGAATCGAATATGGAATCTCACAAAGAGAATTGAAAGTCTATGAATTGCAAGCTTGTATGGTGGATCACAAATAATGAATCTCACAAAGAGAATTGAAAGGCCTTAAAGGTATTTGGAACGAGGTTTCCATGCGTAAGAATCTCACAAAGAGAATTGAAAGTTGTTTGGGTGGGGGTTCTGTTCTTCGCTATGATTATTATTTGGAATCTCACAAAGAGAATTGAAAGTATACTTGCGCTCTCAATCATTATGCTTTTTTCCCTCCTCAGAATCTCACAAAGAGAATTGAAAGTTAGCGTTGCGTATGAGCTTAGTGGGGAGCGTTGGCTATGGAATCTCACAAAGAGAATTGAAAGCTTCTAAGCGAAAGCCAGTATCGGAGATAGCAAAGCTGTAACGAATCTCACAAAGAGAATTGAAAGTGGTATGTTCCTGGCGTGTCTCTAATCTGTTTCAGGAGCCACGAATCTCACAAAGAGAATTGAAAGCTCAATCTGCCTCAGAGTTTCCCCAGTAAAGTAAGCGTAGAATCTCACAAAGAGAATTGAAAGGGAGAAAGACCTGCAGATGGATCAGGCGGCTGTTGGGCCGGAATCTCACAAAGAGAATTGAAAGGATATAGATGATATAAGCCTAAGCTGGCGGCTGCATGACGGAATCTCACAAAGAGAATTGAAAGAAAATATTATGAGGTCTGCTCTGCGCCGGGTGGAAATGTTTGAATCTCACAAAGAGAATTGAAAGGACTCAACCAGCCTATCTATCCTCATAATTAGGTCTTCTGGGAATCTCACAAAGAGAATTGAAAGCATAATGATGTAAAACTTATCTCTTCTTATTCTTTTCTCCAGAATCTCACAAAGAGAATTGAAAGAAAGCCTATCCTTAAAGATTATGCTCTTAATTTGAATGCTGATGAATCTCACAAAGAGAATTGAAAGTATTGATTCAGCCAGCTCGTTTATGGCAACTTTGGTCTCAGAATCTCACAAAGAGAATTGAAAGTAAATTTTGTCTTCGTGGTTAGCCGGAAGCTTTCGGTTATGGAATCTCACAAAGAGAATTGAAAGTGCTACAAGCTTTATGGGCATAGCGGAAACTGCATGTTCTGCCCCTGAATCTCACAAAGAGAATTGAAAGAGGCGAGCTTCATGATTCAGATTAACCGGTTTGCCGATAAGTGTGAATCTCACAAAGAGAATTGAAAGCTTCCTTTCTTAGCCCTACAAAGTCTTTTTGCCAGCCGTAGAATCTCACAAAGAGAATTGAAAGTGAAACCGGAACAAGGCGGATCTCTGACCGAAGCGGATTGAATCTCACAAAGAGAATTGAAAGATTATTTCTCTGACGGTTTCCGTGGTGATGGAGGGGAATCTCACAAAGAGAATTGAAAGTAACTGTTATCATCCACGCTCAACTCTTAAGATGCGGTACGGAATCTCACAAAGAGAATTGAAAGTATAACCTAAAATAGTCATCAGCAAAGTTTTACCAGAACCTGAATCTCACAAAGAGAATTGAAAGCAAAATAGCTTATTTTAATACGTATGGTTAATGAGCCTTGGAATCTCACAAAGAGAATTGAAAGTTTCCTTTTGCATGGCATTTTTCTTAACCCCCAAAACCAGTTGAATCTCACAAAGAGAATTGAAAGCTATTACACCGCCTAGCAGGTCTCTGAAGAAGTCATTTAGGTCAGGAATCTCACAAAGAGAATTGAAAGTAGATATAGATAAGGATGATATTGAGCTTGTAAACAGAGTAATAGAATCTCACAAAGAGAATTGAAAGGTATCCATCAGTAAAAACATCGCGCAATCAACAATGGTTTCAGGAATCTCACAAAGAGAATAATATGAAGTTGAAAGGCTTTATTACTATTCAGTAAGGTTCTTAGATAGTGATGGGATAGAGCTAGGAGTATGGCATGAAGTAGATTTAGACTTAAAGCCTATAATAGAAAGCATGGAGAGAAGATTTAACATTAAAGTGGATAAAACTCATTTAATTCAACCATTTATAGAAACTTGTGGTGGATGGATAGAAGCATATTTCGATTATGTTGAACTCCATGTTTAAACATCACAACTATCTCACGATGTTAGGGCTGATTATTTTCGGCGAAAGGTAAAACGATTAGAATCATGCTTACCAAAAATGCATGGGATTCCCCTTCATGTCTCAGCATACTCGTGGTTTACCAATAATATTCTTCTTCAATTTTCAGTGGAATCTCATAGGAGAATTGGGGAGGAAGATGAGTACAGTTGTCATTCCGTGAAAAAATTTCTTGGTTATCATAAAGAGGGATTGAATGTTGATGGGATCTTACTTCCTGGGATCTGTTAATTTATTTTTCTGGAGTATTTTTGCATATTTTCCCGTGATAATTTTTATGTCTCACTACGTTTTTCTTTTACCTCTAGGTGCTTAGATAGTTGGGGGTGCAATCCCCTCGGAGGAATATTATTTAAGTGATGTTGTTAGGTGCGAGATTACTGATTACTGTAGAGGTAGATGGGTTGCTCTTGAGGGTGGAGCCTTAAGTAGTAGGGTTTTTTGAGGTATTGGAGGGACGGTAAACCATTATCTGTCAATACTTCTCAGGATGTTTTGGACATGCTGAAACATTTCGGTGGCGTGAACCCAAGATCTATTTATGGCTCAATAAATATCTATAAGGATTTGTCTAATAGATTCATTCTTGAGGATCCCGCTAATATAGCCTATGCCTCACCAATATGGGATATTGATGGCGAATTAAATGAATGGAAAGGAGTTATTAATGTTGCTAGGATAATAGTTGATGAGCTCGAGCGACTAGGCATAATTAAGTCGGTTTTTATTAAATGGAGCAGTGAGGGAGCCCACGTCCATGTTCATGAGAGATGCTTCTCAAGCGAAATCCTATCTAAACATAACCCTCTCGATGTAGCATACTCCCTAGTAGACTTAGCTCTTGAGAGATGTAGGGAGAAGATACTGGATGTAATATCAAAGTATAATAGCATTAAGGTTGAGAATGAAATAGACTTGAAGAGGGTTTTCACGGCACCACTATCATTACATAGGAGGAGAAACCTCTGCTGCGTATGCTTTGAGCCTGATGAAATAGATAGCTTTGAAATTGAGTGGGCTAACCCAGATAGCTTCAAACATAACACTGAATGGAGAATCTATGTTGAGGGTGACGAGGCGGCTTCGGAAGCCATAAAAATGGTTGGAAGATATAAGGGTTGGCTCAGCACATCCAATAACACCCATATAAGGACAGCTGTATCTGTAACAGTCCAGAAAACCTTGGGGGCAAGCGTCGAAGCCGATTTAAAGGGTGGTAAAATAGGGCGCTTCCAGGTTATGGGTTTGCTCCAAGCGGCAAGATACTATCTTTTAACCGATGATTTGGAGAGGGCTAAATCCTTTGGGTTAAATAGGGCTATATTTTATGCTTGGGCTAAAAAGCATGTTAGGGAGATAGCTTCTAGAAGACTGCTTAAGGGTAGGGGGGTGAAAGCGATATTAAATCTGCTTCAGGAAGCGAAGTGGCTGTTCAAATAGGTGATGAAGTAGCCTTCGTGTCTAAGGATGGATGGTTTACTATAGGTGATCAGACGCAGAAGCCTGAGGATTATGATAGGCAGATAGCTGGACATATCGCTGGCATAGTAAGCTATGAGAGGGCTTGGCAGGCAGCAATAGAATACCTAAAGGGCTTCCCTAAGGAGACCCTCCTTAACCAACAAAAATTCTTTAAGCAGGTTTATGAGCCCGTAAGGGATAGATTTCTGGAAGTAATCCTAAACCCAAGGATCCTAAGGAAAGACCTGACAAAATGGTTTTAGCATAAAGAGAAACGATAAGTTGATGGAAGAAAAATCTAGGCTCTAATATTAGCCTGTTTCGTCATAGCCCACACCCTGCATGTCCCCTCTATGCTAACCATACATGAGCCCACAGGCTTCTGGGGTGTACATGCCTTCATGAACATTGGGCACTCAACTGGTTTAATCTTCCCTATGATAACTAGGTGGCATTTACATCCAGGTGGAATATCCCTGCCACTCCTAACCCTAATATTATGTTTTTCATGAGCATCATAATCCAAGTACTCTTCCTTAAGATCTAGTTTTGAGTCCGGTATCCTCCCAAGCCCCCGCCAATCCCCACCTACAACCTTAAACACCCTCCTCATAAGCTCTTTTGCCCTAATATTCCCCTCCCATGTCACCGCCCGCTTATACTCATTCTCTAGGATCGCAACGCTGTTCCTAATCTGCCTCAAAACCATATATATCGCTAGGAGAACATCTATAGGCTCGAAACCGGCTACAACTGTTGGCATCCTATAGGCTTTTGGAAAAATCTCATAGGGCTCTAAACCTATGATTGTGCTTACATGTCCAGGGGCAATAAATGCGTCAATCTGAAGGTCACCTATGCCCAGCATGAGCTCCATAGCTGGGGGAATAAGCCTATGCGAAACCAGAAAGCTAAGGTTTCTAGGCGGTTTCTTAATTATCTCGGCAGCCGTTGACGGCGCCGTTGTCTCAAAACCGATTGCGAAGAAAACAAACTCTTTATCAGGTTCCTTCTCAGCCATTCTCACAGCATCCATAACGCTATAAACTATGCGGGCGTCAGCACCCTTAGCTTTAGCATCCAAAGGCGACATACTGGAGCCTGGAACACGGATGGAGTCACCGAAACATGTGAGCACAGCGCCCCTAAGCGCAGCCTCGACAGCCTCATCAACCTCAGCCGCTGGCACAATGCAAACTGGGCAGCCTGGGCCAGCAATAACATCAACATTTTCTGGAAGCAAACTCCTAATACCATGATGTGAAATAGTCCACTCATGTGTGCCGCAGACATGGCAAATCTTAACAGAATCTTTTCTCGGAGCAACCTCATGTATCTTCTCAACTATTCTCTTCGCAATTTTAGGGTCTCTAAAATCTTTATTCCAAAACATTAGGGGATCCTCTTTAACCCTCCTCAGACTCCAAAATTTCCTTCCAGAGCGCTAGAGTCTCCTCAGCCTCCTCCTCATCTAAAACCTGTATAGCGTAGCCAGCGTGAACAAGAACATAGTCGCCAACCTTAGCATCAACTAAGGAGACATTAACCTCCCTAATAACGCCTCCGCCAAAATCAACCCTAGCCAAATCACCATTAACCTCAACAACCCTCGCTGGAACAGCCAAGCACATATTCAATCCCTCAAAAATACGCTGAGTAAAATAAATACTTTCCCAGAACCAAGTTAAGAATATCCTCTAGGCAATCACCCTTAAAGAGAAACATTTTCGGAAAACAATTTAAGGTTTTAGCTGAAAATTCTATTGGAGAGGTTCATATTGAAATATGAGGTTAAGCTGATTTCTATTGAAGATAAAGATAGGTTAATGGAGAAGTATAGTGACCGCTTCCTCTATGAGGAGAGAGCTGACATTTACGGCTGCTGCATCAAGCTTCTAACGGACATAAAGTATGTTAAGGAGCGTTGGGAGGAGAGCTTCTACCCCATGTCCGCAAACATACGCTCACATGGGAGACTGATCGTTACAAGCGAGGCTGATGAGAGTCTACAAGTGCTTTATGACCCTCTGTCAAAAACAGCATTCCTGATAAACGTAGACTATTATGGATGGGTTAAATCAATAGCCCTGAGCGTTGCAGGAGACATACTTGAGGATGAGCATGGTATAAACTCCGTCCATGGAGCATGTATAGACATAGATGGGCTAGGAGTCTGCCTAATTGCTCCGCCAGGAACTGGTAAATCAACACATACATATGGTCTCTTAAGGCTTGAGGGTATACGCGTTGTCTCAGACGACTGGTTTTTCACACGTTTAATGGGCGGCAGAGCCCTAGCGTTTGCATCAGAGAAGAACTTCTATGTTCAGGCAGACATAGCTAATATTTGGGGCGAATACCAGAAGCTGATTGATAAGGCAGAGTTCGATCCAATGGGTAGGGCTATTGTAAACGTTAGGTGGATTGTTGGTAAAGGAAAAATTATGCCGATGACAACTTTGAGGAAGGCTATATTGTTAAAGCGGGATCCGGAGGACAAAACGATTCTCAAAAAACTCACACCTGAGGAAGCATCAAACTATATAGAGAAAGCTGACTTCTGCAACCCTCACATGCTTGTAAGGGATGAGCGTAAAACAAGAATAAGAAAAAAGTTCTTTAGGGATCTATTTAATCTCATAGAAATATGCATGGTAAATACTGCCGCACCGATAATGGAGAGTCATAGAGCCATTAAAGAGGGAATTCTAGGACTATAAATAATTATTCTAATCAAATGAGTTTCATCTTTCCCCCATTTCGCTATTGGCGCAAACAATTAATTCTTTCGATTATAGGGTATTAAGTCTCTCTTTTCGGATGCTCAAGTTTAGCGAGCTTAACCCACTCTTTATGCTTAGCTCTAATATGCTTATTCATAAGCTTCCAGCTAGCGAAAACCTCGTCGCATAGTGGACACTTCAATGACAAATGGCATCACTCACAGAAGAGAGATCATATTTCCTCCCTAATTACTTATTATTGCTATATACTGCTTGTAACCCAAGGATGTCTCCGAGTCCAAGCGTCTGCTTATATGTTTCACCGTAATCCGCATATCCATACATTGTTAACCAATAATCCTTATCCTCATATAGATCATCTAAGCCGCACCAATGCCCAAACTCATGCGTCATAATATTCTGAACATCCATTTTATTCGGTTCTCCCTTTAGGCTCCACTCATAATATGTATTCAGCCTAGTGTCGGTTTCAATTATCATGTCGCCCACATACCATATATACGTGACAGCTATGACGCCAGCCCTGTAAGAACCCCATGAGACAACATTATAACCATCATATCTGCCAGCGTTCCTCCTAGTAGTCCCCCTATACTCAAAGACCTTGAATGTTATCTGAGAATCCCACGTGTTGGCAGAAGCCGTTATGGCTGCAACAACAGCGCTCGCCAAGAAACCATATTTATTTGATGGGTTTATCCAGAACTTCGCCGTTGTCTTCCATTTAAATGGAAGCAGCTTATAATCGGGGTTACTCATTGAGTCATCTTCTGGGGGGATTGCGTTGAGCGTCACCTCATTATTTACTCGCTCAATCGACCACTCCACTACCATGAGTTTTGGCATCATGGCAATAGTGTGTATTGATGCGGTGATTAACGATAGTAGAATTATCATTGATAGAACCGCTGAGACGCATGATTCTCTCATATATTCATCCCCATCCTAAGTTAATCCTATTCACACTAATAAATATTGCCGTCACATCTCATCTTTTTCTCCCACTAAGCATATGCGGCTACTACGGCTTGTCCAAGTGATATGCCACCGTCACCAGGCGGTATTTGTTCATGTGTTAGAAAGTTTAAGCCTTTAGATTCAACAATCTCTCTAATCTTCTGGATTATTATTTGGTTATATGCAATCCCTCCTGTAAAACCAATATTCTTTATTCCCTCTTCAAGGGCTTTCTCTATGGCTAACTCCGCTAAACTCTTAGCCAAATATGCATGTGCTGAGTAGGCTAGGTCGCCTCTCTCAAATCTATGTCTCTTCTCAAATATTGAAACTACTAGGCTTTTGGTATCTATGACATTACCCTCTATTATCGGCTTAGCTATCAACACGTCTCTACCGCCGAAAGCGGCGGACTCAAGCTTCATGGCTGGCTCACCCTCATAAGTCCTCTCGTAACATACACCTAAAATCGCGGATATAGCGTCTAAAACCCTTCCACAGCTCGTTGTCCTAATCTTGACATTCCCGCTCTTTAGTTGCGAGAGGATTAAATGAGCCTCCCTCTCACCGTATGGTAGATGCCCACTATTATTTATAAGCCACTCCTCTAAATCAATATGCCCAAAAAGTATTCCAGCAGCCATCCTCAGTGGATATTTAGCCGCCATATCTCCGCCTAAAAGTGGCTGCTCCTCCAGATGCCCCAACCGCCTGAACCCTAATGGGTCAAGTGAGCCTAATATTATCTCGCCTCCCCATGCTCCACCATCCTCACCATAGCCATATCCATCACAGCATATGGCGACCACATTATTTATGTGGTGCTCAGCCATTAAGGCTGCTACATGAGCATAATGATGCTGAACCTGAATCATGTTCCAACCATTCTCCTCAGCCATTCTCCTAGCAAGCAATGTTGTTGCAAACTTTGGATGTAGATCGCATGCAACAGATTCAACCCTACTGTTTGTTAAGCGCATAAGTCTCTTTGAAGCATTCTCCAAGAATTCTAGGGTCTCAATATTTTCGACGTCGCCTATATGCTGCGACATGAAGGCTTTATCACCAACTATTAAGCATGCAGTATTATTCTCTTCTCCACCTAATCCAAGAGCGCACCGCTTAAACCTAAACCCTAACCTTATTGGCTCAGGAGCGTAACCCCTAGAACGCCTTATGAAAACAGTTTTATCACCATGCAAACGCATAACTGAGTCGTCACATCTATGGGCTATACGCCTATTATGTAGCAAAAAATAATCTACTATTCCACTCAGCTTCTTAAAGGCTTCCTCATCATCCTTCACTATTGGCTGATTTGGCGGATTAGCGCTCGTCATAACAAAAGCTGGATCTGAAACCAGATCAAAGAGCATGTAATGTAGTCCAGTATAGGGAAGCATAACGCCAACATTATGTAATCCAGGAGCAATCAATTCGGATAAGTAATATCTCTCACTCTTATTTAGTAGGACTATTGGGCGCGAGTAAGATAACAGAGCCTCAGCCTCCCATTGGCTAACCTCAGCGAAAGTCTTAATAGCCTCCAAACCCCTAGCCATTATCGCGAAGGGCTTCTGCTTCCTATGCTTAGCCCTCCTAAGCCTCTCAAGTGGCTTATCAAGGAGTGTTGAAGAGGCAACATGAAAGCCACCGTAACCCTTAACCGCAATAATGTAACCCTCGGAGATTAATTTGCCAGCCTCCCTTATTGGATCTTCACTCTCAATTCTCTCTTGTCCATTAGTCACCAAATACGCTTTAGGTCCACACCTTGGACATGCAACCGTTTGGGCATGGAACCTTCTATTAGCTGGATCAGTATATTCAGACCTGCAGAACCCGCACATCTGGAAATCACGCATTGTTGTATTCTCCCTATCGTATGGGACATCCTCAATAACCGTGTATCTTGGACCGCAATTCACACATGTTATAAAGAAATAATTATACCTTGGGTTTGATGGATCACGCATCTCCATGAGACACTCATCGCATATGGCTATGTCTGGTGGTATAACTGAGCCAGATAACTCGGCTTCACCTGAACTACTAAATATTCTGAAATCCTTATACTCTTCTCCACCCTCAATTGGCAAGGTTATAATATCATGTATTCTAGCCAGAGGAGGCTTCTCCTCAACAATACTCTTTAGGAAATTTTTTATATCTGACTCTTCCCCCTCAACAAGTATCTCTACGCATGAGTCCCCTCTATTCCTAACATAACCCCTTAAGCCATTCTTCACCGCTATACGATATATAAATGGGCGAAAGCCAACCCCTTGCACTATTCCAGAAACCATTATTTTCAGGCGCATCTTCAAAATATTCCTTATAATATTTTAAGGATAAATAATCTAGGCTTTCAATATCCGTTCTAATATTCCAGAGGGGTTTACCCGTAGCTCATCAAAGCCAAGCTCATCAGGTCTCATACCCATAGCTAAGCCGAGCAACTGCGTATAATGTAAGACGGGTATACCGTATTTCTCGCCAAACATTCTTTCGGCACGTATTTGATTTGCATCATACATTATGTGGCATGCTGGACAAATGGTTATTAATGCCTCAGCCCCCGCCTCCTTAACATGTAGGAGCTTCTCCTTAACAAGAGAGAGTGATATCTTATCATCTATGGCAACTATTGTTGAACCACAACATTCAGTTTCACCTAAATATTCCACGCACTTGGCCCCAGTAACCTCAATAAGAGTTCTTAAAACCTTCGGGTTCTCCGGATCCTCAAAATTAATATATTTTTTCGGCCTTGATAAATGGCATCCACTATGCTCTGCAACCCTTAGGGTTTTAAGCGGTCTAACAATCGACCTCTTAATTTTGTCTAAGCCGATATCTTCGATCAGAACCTGAGATATGTGCTTCACATCTATACTTCCCTTAAACTCTAAACCAGTCTCACCTAGATGTTTATTGACCTTCTCCCTAAGCGTCTTATTCTCTTTAAGTACCCTATTAGTCTTCTTTAACGTGCCAGCGCATCCAGGACATAATGTTAGAATATTTAATCCTAATTGTTCAGCTATAGCCAAGTTCCTTGCAGAGAGCATAAATGTGAGTTCATGACTTATTGGCTCCAATGGTAAACCACAGCAATTAAACTCCGGCATCTCAACCAGATTAACACCCAGCTTATCCAAGACCTTTCTCGCCGAGACCTCATAGGATGAAACCCTATATGGGATTGCGCAACCCAAATAAATTATATACTTGTATTCTACACCCATATTTTACCCTCCGAAATTTTCTGAGGAGCCCCCTCGAGAAACCTCTTAATATCCAGGTTCTCTAGGAGTCTCGTCAAATTCTCAATATTTGCTTTTGGTAACTGCGGGAGCCCAAGAGTCTCACGCCTTTTAATCCTTGAGTCGGGAATCTCGTATATATAGCCTGTTTTGAAAAGGTTTCCTAGAAGAACCTTAAAGGCTTGCGGTATACGCCCCTCCATAGCCGCCATATTCTTTAGAATTCTTATTACACTTGCAACCTCAATACCTTGGGGGCATCGATCCGTACATGTGAAACATGAGGCGCAAAGCCAGAGAAAATCGCTGCTTAAAACCCTATCTTTTAAGCCTAACTGCGCCATGCGAATAATATTTCTCGGCCTATATTTATCATCGAATCTTGCAACGGGACAATCGGACGTGCATGTTCCACATTGAAAGCACTGTAATAGCTTTTCGCCGCCAGGCATCTTGGCAACTTCATACCTAAATTTCGGATTTATCCTAGAAGGATTAACTGGTTCATTTTTAGACAACTAATAATCCTCTCCTTAGCCTATAGTATTGTGTTTATCTGAAGGGTCATCTTATTTTTGAAACAAATTCCAAATCACATATTTAAATTTGGTGCTCTATAGGAAATATAATTGAGAACGGTTTATGCTTAACTTAAGTTTAAATAGGGGCATGTATTTCGGGCGTAAGCCTCATATTTTATACATAATCTCCCTATATTATATTGGAGAAAAATTAATTTCCTCCCTAATACCAAAAACTTAATTTGGAATAGTATTGGGAATGGATAATCAAACATTTATCCGTGAAAGCTTCTCCAAATTCTATAGCGAGAGCATCAATAGGGTTGAAATTCCCAAATCGATTGAGAGCAGAGAGTTTGGCTTCACGCTTTTCAAGGAGAACGTAATGGTTAGGCATAAGGGTTTTTTGAGGGCTGAAGACCTAAAAGAATTCATAAAGAGGAATGTTCCCTCAAACGTTTATTACTCAACAGCCTACTACAGTATGCCTGAGGCAAAAATGGATGAGAAGGGATGGCTTGGATCAGACTTATTCTTCGATATAGACGCCGACCATATACCCACAAAATGTAATGAAGAGCATGACACATGGACATGTAAAAACTGCGGCTTAAAGGATAGAGGGAAGGCGCCTGATAAATGCCCAAACTGCGGAAATAGCAGTTTCGATGAGAGAACATGGCCCTGCGAGGTATGTTTAGAAACAACTAGGGCTGAGACAATAAAACTTATGGATATATTAACGAATGATTTTGGCTTCTCAATTAAGGAGATTAAATGCGCATTTAGTGGGCATAGAGGATACCATGTTCAAGTTGAAAACGACGAGATTCTTAAGATGGATTCATTTGCGAGAAAGGAAATAGTCGACTATGTTACTGGAACTGGAATAGATCCAATATTCCATGGACTTGAAGAAATTAGAAGCGGCGGCACAAGAATAATTATTGGTCCAAATTTGGACGAAGCTGGCTGGCGTGGACGCGCAGCTAAAGGAACCTACGAATTCCTTCTAGTAGCGTCCCCTACGGATCTAAAGAGACTGGGATTGAAGAGTAGCGTTATTGAAGAAATTATTGCAAATAAGGATGAGATTTTAAGGAGCTGGAGGACTAGCGGACCTTGGAATATGGTGAAAGGTTTAGGATTAAGCGGATGGAGGAAAATAATTCAGCGCGGCATATCCCTTCAATCAGCAAAAGTCGATACTGTTGTCACAGTTGACATCCATAGGCTTATACGCTTGCCTGGAACATTACATGGTAAAACAGGTTTACTTAAAGTCTCCTTTCCAGCCGATGAGATCGAAGAGTTTGATCCACTTAAGAGAGCTTTAGCATTTAAAGGGAACGATGAGGTTAAAATATATGTTGAGGAAGCTCCTAGATTTAGACTAGGGGAAGAGATCTTCGGACCATTTGAGAAGCAGACCGTTACTCTCCCGCTTCCAGCTGCAATCTTCCTACTATGTAAGAATGCTGGTAGGGTGATAGATTAAATGTATGATGAACTCCTAGAAGCATGGAGGAGAGAGAAGGAGAACCCCGAGCTACAGAGTCTCCCGAAAGACTTCTACAGCCGCCTAATTAACTATATGCAGAAGATCCGTGAAGAGAGGAGAATGATTGATGAGGAAAGCGTTAGAGGTAAACTCCTAAGGAAGGAGGAGGAGTATACTATGAAAATGATCAGCGACTTGATTCGCATAAGATATGAGAAGATGATGCGATTAATAACAAGAAGAGAAGCGGTTCCTCTAACAGCGCTTACTGAAGAGGAGGGGACATTATATGATGGTTTATCAAACCAAGTAGAATCCTACGAATCCTTCCTCAGAGATATTCTACAGGGACAGAAATTCCGAATTAAATATTCAAGGACTAAAGGCTTCATTGTAGTACGCATTCTTAAGGAAATGCCCCAAATAGTTGGGGCGGATATGAGAGTTTACGGTCCATTCAAACCTGAGGATATAGCAACCCTACCCGAGGAGAATGCTAAAGCCCTAATAAAGCAGGGTGTTGCTGTAGAAGTTGATATCCAGTAAACTTGGCTGGCTAGCATCAGGAGGATTGATATATAGTTGATTTTCAACCTGAGAACCCCCATATCCGAGAGGGAAATCCGTGAACTAAAGGCTGGAGACATAGTTTATGTTTCCGGAACAACGGTTACAGCCAGAGATGCAGCCCACCAGAGAATCCATCAGTACCTAGTGGAATCTAAGGATCTACCATTCAATCTTAATGGGTTAGTGCTTTTCCACTCCGGGCCATTAGCTAAGAAATCGAATAATGAATGGATCATATTATCCGCTGGTCCAACGACGAGCATGCGTATGGAAGAATTTGAACATGAGGTTATTGAGAAGCTTGGTGTAAAGCTTATAGTTGGTAAGGGCGGTATGGGTGAAAAGACTAAGAAAGCTATGATTAAATATGGTGCAGCCTATACCATCTTCACAGGGGGAGCTGCTGTTCTAGCGGCAAAATACATTAAGAGAGTTATAGACGTTTTCTGGATGGATTTAGGGATGCCTGAAGCAGTCTGGATAATTGAGGTTGAAAACTTCGGTCCACTAATAGTTGCAATGGATACCCATGGAAATGACCTATTTAGCGAAGTCATCAGGAATGCTGAGGATAGGAAGAATAGGATTCTGGGAACATACCATGAAAATTAGGACTTTGCCTAAAATACTCCTTTTATCTTTAAGATAATAATTAGCGCGGCAAATATAATGCTTGAATATGCTAGTAGAGCTATAATTGGGGTGAACCGAGCTATAAGGAAAACGATCAGTAAATGTATGTTTATGTCTCCAGTAACCTTCCATTTACCGGCTATTATGCTCCTATAAAGTGTTTCGATAAGCTGCCTAAATGGGTATAGTAGTGGATTGTATGGATCAATACCCTCTATTGCCCCCTCGATCTCAATAGTTAATGGCATATAAATGTAGAGGTCTGGTATATTAAAGCCCCAAGAATTAAATTTATTAGTAACAGACTCGCCAGCGGCTAAACTCAAATAATAGCAGAGCACAGCGTTATCTTCAATTTTTCTGCCAGATATAAGCTTGAATAATTTAGCGTAATATTCCAGCCCGCCATATTCCTCAGCCAATTTATACACAATATAATATGCTGCTGCATATAGCGTATTAAGGTCTCTAGGCGTCGACGATAATGTCCAATCTTTGAGGAAACCGAAGTCCTCGCCGACTAATGCCTTAAGATTCCGAATATTCTCCTCAATCTCCTGCTTCATCATAGCTACACCCTCATATCCGATTCTCCCAGATACCTCCAAACTAACATACTGCGCCATCCCCTCATGAAACCATAAGAGATTCTGTGGGGGTATGCCAGCCTTCCATAGGAAATGGTGAACAAGTTCATGAAGCGCTATAACCTCTAGGTATCCCTCAACATACCGCGTGAAAATAAAGTTTATGTGGATGTCACCCATCTCTCCACCACTGAATGGGACATAGCCTCCAATTGACATGAGCGAATAAAAGTCTGGTAAGAAGAATCTAATCGTTATACTTCCCCTGCTGGATAAATCTGGCTTACTGAGGGTTGTATTAAATAGGTTGGCGAGTATATTATATGTTGCATTATAAAGGTTTAGAATCCTCCATGCGTAATCCTCATAGCGCCTAACGGTGCTAAACTTAAATATGCCGCTTTCTAGATTTACGATATCAGGTTCCCTATTAACTCTGAAGCTTATCTCTATGCGTAGAAGATTTTCATTCAACGGAATATTCCTAAACCTTACGAAGCTCGAATTTGATGATGATCTATCGGGTCCATAGGAACCCATATTTCCAAATGCTAAAGCCTCATTTAAATTAACCTTAAATGTTGATGGAAATATGACTGATGCCTCAAATCCACTCCCCCTCTCAAAACCTATTTGTGGAGAATAAAAGATTCCATCAGGCTCAATAATCATGGCAGCTGTAGAAAAATTATATTCGATAATCATTTCAAAACGCCCTCCAGCCGACATAAAATGGAACTCTAATACCTTATAGAAGTAGTATGGGGAGCCAGTGTACTCTTCCGGTTCCCTAAGGGTCCAATCATAAATCCAGCCCTTAACAGTATAATTCAGCCACATAGAAAATCTTGGAACTATAACCCATGAGGAGCCTCTCTCTATACTACTGGTATAACTAATTTTAACAAGCGTGAAGCCATCTTCATCAACAATAAACTCATACCTAAAGTATCCTTCAGCTTCTGGACTTGAAAATGAGGAAAACACGCTTAAGTGAAGACATAAAATTAACATAATCAATAATAAGATTATTGAAGGAGATTTAAGCCTAAACCGCTTAACCCTGGAAACCATCCAGCATGCCTTCAAAAATTAAGATCGTAAGAGGTAATATTAAGATTACTATTGAGATTACGTTCAAACCAATATAACACTACGCATATCAAGTAAATTTATATAGTGGAGTAGCAAAGTTTATATCGGGAAAAATGTAATCAAGATTTTGCGGAAAATTTCCCAACATGCACCCCCTCAACCCATGTTGAGGGGGGAAGGGTGAAAGTGAGAGTGAAAAACCATCACTCTCACAATGAACACCACGCATAGGCCCAACGTCAAACAGACACCAAACCCGAGTAGACCCGACACGCCGACGCCGTCTGGTGGATGGCTCGGCTTGAGCGCCGAGGAAGGGCGTGGCAAGCTGCGATAAGCCCCGGGGAGGCGC
>Ga0209394_1001099_pt1 | contig 17151 bp, 12 predicted proteins | sample JNZ201metaG_FD_184122 | JGI IMG/M metagenome (GOLD analysis project Ga0209394, IMG submission 184122) | Hot spring microbial communities from Jinze hot spring, China to study Microbial Dark Matter (Phase II) - JNZ 20120812A (SPAdes) (version 3) ... | reverse complement strand
ATCGCGCTCTTGCCAATCCGTCATCATTTGACACCTCAAACGAAACTGCTATTGTGGGAGGGCGAACCTCCCAGATTTTTCGGCTCGGCATGAGCCTTGCCCTCCCATTGAAACCGCTATTTGGGAGGGCGAATCTCCCAGTGAGCCCAATTTAGGTTCGGTAGGAACCTTATCTTCACATTTTGGCTCGAACGGAACCACTAATGTGGGAGTGGCTTGACAAGACCTCACCTTACCTCCTTGTTGTCAAGTACCTTTTGAACTGCTTCCACGAAGGTAACCAAGTTATGCAGGATACGAAACCAACGAGTGCGACGCAGTTCAGATAAGCAGACGCAGAAAGGACAAAGATGTCCATTTCTTTCCCAAATCTCCTTAAGCCTGCTTTCGGGCGAGGGTTTCCAACTTCCATCAATGCGATCGGAAAAATGAAAGCGCTTGCCGGACGGCAAGAATATCTTACCAACTCCGCCTGCCTTCCACCATGTTATGCTATCAAAACTTGTTGGCGTGATTCCTGCCTCATAAAGCCTTTGAAGACACCCTGGACTACCGATGCCGAAAATGTGCAATTTTTGTCCGTTAGAGTTTGCTTCATCAACAAGCGTCCTGAGCAACTTCAGCGCCCGCTCGGAAAGCATGTTGACGCTTCCGTTCGGTCCAGAAGTCCCGAAACTTCCAAAGGCGATGTAGTCAACCCCCAATTCGTGCCATTTGCGCGCCGCAAAAACAACCTGCTGGACATTGCGCCCGTGAACAACGCCAATGAGTTGCTTTCCGTGATTTGGACCCCATGCCTGCTCAAGCCAACGCTGAAACAATTCGCCCATTGCCAGCGTTTCTTTCACCTTCTGCTCAACCTCAAAGTCAGCATCCCGCGATGTCGGAACATTGTCAGGCAGGACATAAAAGTCAGCCCAAGTTTCGCGTTCGTAAATCTCTCGCAACCGCTTGCAAAGTTCGTCGTAACTGATTTTGCCCATCTGCACCTGATAGCCACCACTGTCAAACATCAGGGACGAGGGACGCGGGACGGGGGACGCAATCTTGAGCACGGATAAGTCGCCTTGCCGCCACGCTTTAAGCAGCCGCAAAGTTGCCGGTTCAGCGAGCGCTGAAACGATGACGCGCTCAAAAGGGTTGAACGGTGGCTGAAAGTTATAGCCTTCAAAGAACCTGCGGACAAGCGCCCGAACTTGCGACGCATCGGAAGTCAAGCCAACAAAGAACTGCCAATGGCGGGACGAGGAACGAGGGACGGGGGACGAGGAATTAAGTGGCAGTTCCCAAATGACGAGTTGGCGGAGTTTGCCGCTTTCTATCCCGATGCGGTTGAAACCTAAGCGAGCGTAGAAGCCGTTTGCCGGCAAATCAACGGGGCATTTAAGCCGCAAAGTTGTGCAACCTCGCTTTTTCGCTTCTTCAACGACTGCATTGACCAACGCTTTGCCGACGCCTTTGCCGCGCCATTCTGGAGCGACAGCGATTTCGTAGATTGTTGCGTGACCATCTTTGCAGCAGCGATAGTGGACAAAGCCGATGATTCGGGACGAGGGACGAGGGGCGGGGGACGAGTCAACGGCGACAAGAAGCCTGCGTTCGTTGATGGCTTCTTCCAGTGAAGCCGACCTCACAAAGCCCAATTCGTGCCTATGTTCATCCGCCAACTTCTTCACCGCTTTCAAATCCCTCTTCTTTGCCCGACGCACTTCCACAACCCATGCACCCCCGGCGTTTTGTTCCGCATGACGAGGAGAACGCCAGAAATTTCTGTTTCTGTAAAAGCAGTCAAATCGCATAACACATGACGCCGATGAAATTGATGAAATACCTCCGATCTGGGCAAAGCGAGAATTCAACAAACTCCGGATTTCACTGTGCCATTCAAAGTCCTAACGATATGCTCCCGAGCGGGTTGTAATGGCTTCAATCCAAACCACGCTTTGCTCATAATCTATCCGAAACACGATGCGCCATTTACCCAGGCGATAACGCAGACTCCCTGCCAATTCTCCTTTCAGAGCACGAATATTTGGATGCTGAAATTCACCGCGTTCAAAGCGCTCAAGGACTCGGTCAACGCGGGCTCGGGTCGTTGGATCAAGACGCAAATAGGCTTTTTCAGCCTGCGGTGTTAATTTAACGATGAACACGCTTTTGAACCTCCCGCCAAGGTCTTCCTTTCCCTTGCGATGCTTGTCTTCTCCCTTCCTCAACATCCTTGCGCATCTTCGGGTCGCTTAGCAACTCCCAAGTCGCTTCCCACTCCTCCCGGTCACGAAGATACTCAGCGAAATCAACTAAAAGCGCCAATTTGTCAGGCGGAAGTTGAGCAATCACCGCTTCTAACTTTTGCTGAAGTTTTTGAGTTGACATTGGCATCTTGCTCACCCCGTTTTGTTTCACACTTCTAACGGTTTGCCATCACACTTTTCCCAAACATCGTTACCTTCAACGGCAATTTTGGCACAACCTTAGTCAAGAAAATTGGGGTGATTGAGTGAGGACGATGAGTTGAGCAAAAGTTCCCAGATTGCGAGAGAATGACGCTTCTCGTCCTCAACGGCGATTCGTTTGAAGACCGAGTGACAGTAAAAGCCGTTAGCAGTAAAGTCAATATGTGAGCACAAAGTTTGGCAGCCATGTTTCTTTGCTTCCTCAATGATAGCGTTGATTAGCACTTTGTCAAAACCTCTCCCCCGCCACTGAGAAGTGACAGCGATTTCGTAGATTGTTGCGTGACCATCTTTGCAGCAGCGAAAGTGGACAAAGCCGATGATTCGGAACGAGGGACGAGAGACGGGGGACGAGTCAACCGCGACAAGAAGCCTGCGTTCGTTGATGGCTTCTTCCAGCGAAGCCGACCTCACAAAGCCCAATTCGTGCCTATGTTCATCCGCCAACTTCTTCACCGCTTTCAAATCCCTCTTCTTTGCCCGACGCACTTCCACAACCTATGCACCCCCAAGCCGCAACTTTTGAAATGGAGCGCAAACAAATTGTAGCGTTCACTGCAATTTCTTTGCCCTGCTTATTTGCTGTCGGAGAATGAGGAAGGAAGCGGCGACTAAAAGTGCAAGGGCAATTCGGGATGCTAAATGAGGCAAAGTTTGTCCTGCAGTGAGGATACAAAAGTCAAACAGCCCATGCAGGAAAGCGCTAACCGCAAGGCTTATTCCAACCCATATCCTCGCCAGTTTCTTTGAACCTGTGCTTTTCTCCCAGCCGAGTGCTGCGCCCCAATAGCCAGCGAAGAGAATGTGAGCCAATGTCCCACATAGCCCTTGCACCCAAACCATGTGCCTTGCATCAAAAGTCAAGAGCAGGTTTTCAGCGAAAGCGAACCCGGTTGCTAAAACTGCGCTGTAGATGATTCCATCCATCGGCTCATCAAAATGGGGCGAGCCGTAAATGAAAGTCCTCACTGCTAAAAACTTGCTCCCTTCTTCAACTGGACCGATGATGAGGAAAGCCATGATTGCGTTGTCAAGGGGAGAGTCGGAGTTAAAACCTGCCCAATTCCAAGCAACCCAGCGTTCAACGCACCATGTAACCCCGAACGCGACGATGCCCAAAAGAAAGGCGAGCGCAACCATCCACAAAGGTTCGGGGCGCTTGTCTTCCCGATAGAAAACCCAAACCCAAAGCAGCGCAAAGCCAACTGCCGGAATAAGCCAAGTCATCGGTCCTTCTCCCTCTAACGCCGCGATTTGAGCCATTCCAACAATTCAGCGTAACCTCGCGTGTTGAGGATGTTGACGGGCTCGCACCACGCTCTTCTCGCAACTGCGACACCAAATCGGATGTAGTCAAGGTGCTCGGGTCGGTGTGCATCTGTGCCGATGCTCAGCATCACTCCCGCTTCCTTCGCCGCTCTTGCGTTCTCGTCGTTTAAGTCAAGCCTTTCGGGGGATGCGTTAATTTCAAGGGCAACACCGGTTTCTCGCGCCTTGTCAATCAGCGCATCCACTCGCACTTCGTATGGTGGACGCTGGTTGATAAGCCGACCTGTCGGGTGGCTGACGATGTGAACCAACGGGTTTTCCATTGCTTTCAAAATTCGGCGCGTCATTGCGTCAATGTCCATCTTCATTGACGAGTGAACTGCAGCAATGACGATGTCAAGTTGGCGCAAAATATCCTCGTCCATGTGAAGCGAACCGTCGGGGGCGATGTCAACTTCTATGCCAGCCAGAATTGGGAATCCGAGCCTTTCACTTACGGTTCTGATTTCGCGGATGAGCCTTCTGTAGTCTTCGGGTTTAACTCCCCAGCCCATTGGTGGCGAGTGGTCGGTTATGGCGATGTATTCGTAGCCCATCTCCACTGCAGCCCTCGCCATCTCCTCAACAGTTGCAAACCCATCACTCCATTTCGTGTGGCTGTGGGTTTCACCGCGAATGTCTTCAACGGTGAGGAGTCTCGGCAAAGTCCCATTCATCGCCGCTTCAAGTTCGCCCCTATCCTCACGCAACTCAGGAGGAATCCAAATCAGCCCGATTGCTTCGTAAACACCTTCTTCGGTTTCGCCCGCCACTTTTTCGCCCGTCGCTTCTCTGAAAACTCCATATTCGTTGACTGTCAAGCCCCGTTTCAGGGCGAGGTTTCTCAGTGCGATGTTGTGGGCTTTTGAGCCGGTGAAGTATTGGGCAGCAGCGCCGAAACTTTCAGGCTCAACGGCACGCAAATCAACTTGGAAGTTGTTTTCCATCAAAACGCTTGACTTAGTTGGACCGTGAGCGAGCACTTTTTGGACTTCTGGCAAACTGACAAACTTGTCCATGATAGGCTGGCTGTTTCTGGTCGCTACCAAAATGTCAAGGTCACCGACGGTTTCTTTCCAGCGGCGCAAACTCCCTGCCGGCAAAATCTGTTCAACTTCAGGCAGTTCCCTCAAGGCATTGACAATTCGTTCGGCAATCTCAAGGGCAGCGTAAAGTGGTAAGCGACCTTGGTGTTGTCGCCAAAGTTGGATGCCTTCCAAAATGTTTTTGACCTTTTGCTCACCCATGCCGGGCAGTTTCGTTAACTTGCCGGATTTCGCCGCTTCCTCAAGTTGTTCAACGGTGGTGATTTTGAGGCGGTCGTAAAGCATCGCGACCGTTCTCGGACCGATGCCTTGAATCTCCAGCAAAGTTCGGAGTTGGCTTGGGTATTTCGCCCGCAACTGTTCAAGCCTTGTCGTCGTCCCCCGTTGCAGAAATTCGGTTATGTCCCGTGCGATACTTTCCCCAATGCCCTCAATCGTGTTCAATTTCCTCGCTTTCACCAATTCCTCTATTGGCTCACGCAAGGCTGAGATTGCCTCTGCGGCGCGCCTGTATGCTCTCGCTTTGAAAGGGTTTTCGCCGGCGATCTCCATCAAATCGGCGGTCTCTTCCAACATTGCGACTACTTCTGCGTTCTTCATTTCCCGTCACCCCGTTTGTTGGGCGACTTCTCGGAGGGCGCTGCTCCCGCAGCGCCGGAAATTTCTTCGCTGCTAACAAAAAACTGTAGCGCAGCCCGCAAATTTGATGACCGTTGCTCCTTACCTTTGCGGTGCGTGTCACAATTTGCAATTGCCCGTCAATCGCGATGAAGGGAGGCGAACGGCGTGAAAATGATTCACGCCATCATCAGACCGCACAAGTTGCACGAGGTCAAAGCGGCGCTCGCCGAAATCGGGATTTCAGGCATGACGGTCATTGATGTTCGCGGTTATGGACGGCAGAAAGGTCATGTTGAGCGGTATCGCGGGGCTGAGTATACCGTTGATTTGCTGGCGAAAGTCAAGTTGGAAATTGTCGTCCGAGACGACCAAGTTGACGAAGTTGTGGATGTGATAATGAAGGCTGCCCGGACTGGGGAAATCGGTGACGGCAAAATTTTCATAACCCCTGTTGAAGAGGCAATCCGCGTCAGGACCGGTGACCGAGGCGAAGACGCAATTTCATGAACTTGAGGGAAAGGTGACGGCAAGAAATGTCAGATTGGCAACAAAAAGTCAACGACTTGATAGAACGGGTGAAAAGGTGGCGGCAGTCGGTTTTAGGAACACCACCAGCCCAAGCGCTTCATTTGCCTTTCGGTCAACCCCTCAGTGACTCCCTTGACAGTTTTGTCCGAGAGATATATGCCCTCGCACTTGAGCGGGCGATGGAGAAGGTTGGTGAATATTACACACCCAACCACAGCGAGATAGCACTGATCGCCACTGGCGGTTACGGTAGGCGGGAACTTTGCGCTTTTTCTGACATTGACATTGCTTTCGTTCCGCTTGAAGAAGACGACCCGTTCGTTGATGTCCTTTTGCGCGAATGTTTTCGGCTTATTGTCACGGTCTTTATGGACAACACCGACATGAAAGTCGGCTACAGTTACCGCCCGTTGTCTGACTTGCCCACCCTTGACACTCAAACCCAAGCAGCATTAATGGATGCCCGTTTCATCGTTGGCTACCAACCTTTGGCGGACGAATTACAGCGTCAATTGCTTGCAAACTTGGATGTCCTTCGGTTCGTGAAAGACCGCGAACGGGAGCGAAATTCTGCATACCAGCGCTATCATGCTTCACCGCTCGTCACCGAACCCCATTTGAAGGAAGGCGCAGGTGGTCTTCGCGACGGTCACACTGCCCTTTGGTTGCTTGCCGCAATTCACCGCGTCCCGACCGAAAAAGCGTGGAATTTGCTTGAATCGCTTCTCCCCAATGAGGAATTCCGAGCCATCCGCGAGGGTTACGAATTTGTCAATAGGGTTCGCATGTGGCTTCACCTGACAGCCCAACGACGGCAGGATGTCATGCTCCGTGAATACCATCACAGAATCGCTGCCGATTTGGGGATTGACGCACAAAGCGAGGAGCAAATGGTTCGCGAGTTTCACCGACAACTTTACCGAGCAATGGAAGCGCTTCATTACGCTTTCCGATTTGTCCAAGCGAAAGTCGCGGAGACAGAAATCCCGATTGGGGAAGGATTTGTCTGTAGAGGCAATCAAATTTTGCTTTGCGGTGACGACGAAGTTCATTCGCCGGTGCGGCTCATGAAATCCTTTGAGTCAATGCAGCGTTACGACTTACAACCGAGCGCTGAACTTTTGAAATGGCTGAGGGAAAACGCTCACCGAGCCTCAGAGGTTCGGTCAAACCCAGAGGCAGCCCAGTCTTTCCTTACCGTGTTGACCGGAGCCGGAGATGCGCCTTTTGGGAGAGTTTTGAGATTGATGGCTGAGACCGGCGTTTTGTCAGCATATATGCCCGAATGGGCTGATGCTGCCCACTATGTCCCCTCAAATGCCGCCCACAAGTTCACAGTCGGAGAGCATGTTTTAGAGACAGTGAAAGAACTGGCTCGGTTGAGGGAAGCGGCGCAAAGGGGAGAATTCCCTTGGGTTGATGTTTGGGGCGGTGTCACTGATGAGCCGATACTTTTCTTGGCAGCATTTTTGCACGATTTGGGTAAAGCAGCGAACGAAAGGGAACACGAGAGCGTGGGAACGGAAATGGTAAGGCGGGTCGGGGAAAGATTGGGTTTGTCCGAGGACAGAGTGAATTTGCTTGAGAAGTTGGTGCGGCTTCACATGCTGTTGCTCAGCACTGCCCGCCTTCGTGATATCTACGCCCTTGACACTTTGCGGACTTGCGCGAACGAGATTTCAGATGAGCCTTTGCTCAAGATGCTGCTCTTGCACTCTTTCGCCGACGCAAGGAGCGTCAGCGAATTGACTTTCACTGATGTTGAGGAGCGGATGCTGATTGACCTTTACTTCGGGGTTTTGAGAACGATTCAGGAACGAGAGGAGGCAGTATCACCAGTTCATGTTTTAACTCGGGACCGAGCCCGCGAACTTCAAAGAACCTTGCGAAATGTCAGTGACGAGGAAATTCGGGCTTTTTGCGAAGCGATGCCTCCCGGCTATTTGCTCAGCACCCCGCTAAACACCATCGCCATTCACTGTCAGATGGTTCAGCAGGTTCGTAAGACGGGGAAACCCGAGGTCGGGGTCCTTCAAGAGCCAGATAGCGGTTTCACCGAAATCGTCGTTTGCGCCCCTGATGCACCACAACCGGGAATGTTAAGCCAAATTGCTGGGGCGCTTTTTGCCTGCGATGTTGATATCCGCAATGCGAAGGTTTTCACTTTGTCCGGCAACCCTCCCATCGTCCTTGACACCCTTTGGGTCACAAGTGACGGGCGACCGCTGAGTGAAGCCAAAGAAAGGCGAGTCCGTGAGGCTCTGATGGCTGTCTTAACAGGTGCTGAATCACTTGACAAATTGCTTGAACGGCACGGAAAGCCGGTAATCGTCCCCGTTCAGGTCAGAAGCGTATCAATGCGGAACGATATCTCCGAAACTCACACCGTCATTCACATTGTTGCCCGTGACCGGAAGGGGCTGCTTTATAGGTTGACGCGCGAAATTGCAGCCCTCGGTCTTGACATTCAAACTGCGAAAATCGTCACATGGGCAGACACGGCGGAAGACGCTTTCTATGTCGTTCGCAAAGGTTTCGGCAAGGTCTGGGACGAGGAATTGCCGGAATTGACCGAGAAGTTGAGGTTGAGATTGAGGTCGGAAAACTGAGTGGTTGACGACGGAGGAAAAATGGGCGAGGGGCGCAGAACTTACCGGCTAAATCGGAGGAACAAGTCCCTGCCCAATGCAAAAATCGGCACCCCCATCGGAGGTTTTACTTCCTGCCGAACTGAAAAGCAACGAGATAGAGGCTTGCTCCCTAAAAAGCCTTCAAAGTAGCGCTTTCATAAAGTCACCGACTCACCGGGTTGGAGGATTTTCACCTCAGCGGTTGGACAAACCTCTCGGACCTTTTGGGCAAACTCATTGGGATCAGCCTCAATGACTGGGAAAGTTCCGTAATGCATCGGCACAACGATTTTCGGTCTCAACAACTTCGTTGCTTCCACAGCGTCGTTTATGTCCATCGTGAAGTTGCCACCTATCGGCAAAAATGCCAAGTCAATGGGGTGAAGGTCGCCAATGAGTTTCATGTCGCCGAATAAACCTGTGTCGCCAGCATGGTAAACCGTTTTGTCACCCATGAACAGCAACACTCCCGCCGGGTTGCCGGTGTAAACGATGGTGCTTCCTTCTTCAACAAACGCCGAACCGTGCCAAGCAGGAACCAATTTCACTCGTCCAAAGGGGAAGTTGTAACTGCCACCGATGTGAAGCGGGTGACCTTGCTTTGCGCCTTTGCTTTGACAGTAAGTTACCAGTTCGTAAACGCCGATGATAGGGCAATTGTTTCGGTTGGCGATGTCAATAGCGTCGCCAAGATGGTCGCCGTGACCGTGAGTGACAATTACGGCGTCAACTTTCAAGTCCTCTGGCTTAGCCGCAGCCTTTGGGTTTCCCGTCAAGAAGGGATCAATGACAACAGAGTGGGTTTCCGTTGAAACCAAAACGCAAGCGTGACCGAGGAATTTGGCTTTCACCATCTGCAACCACCTCCAAGCCAAAAAGTTTAACGCTTCTGTCAGGTTAGTTCATTCGCTTGGTTTGAACTCGTTCAACCTTCGGGCAAACTCTATGTCGGCTCTGGTGACTGTTCGTTCGCTGTGGGTGGTAACGGTCACTATAACCGACTTGCTACCAGTGTCAAGGGTGACATCAGGATGGTGGTTGGTCGCTGCGATGGTTTCAGCAAGGTGTTGCATGAACCTTGTAATATCGCTCCACTTATCAAACCTAAAGCGCTTCGTTATGCTGATGACCCAACCGTCCAAATCCTTCAACACTTCCTGCAATTCGCCACCTGCTACGGGTGTCTTGTCTTCCATTTTCAATCACCTTCCTCGGTTTTCGTTTGCGGTAATATTCAGGGACACATTCTCAGTTTGAGACCATTTTGCACCAAATGACACCGCTCCGCTTACCTACTATGAGGGACGACAAGCATAGGTATCGGCGATGACCGCAGCAGCGCCTCAGTCGTTGTGCCGAACAAAATCGCTTTCAGGAAAGAGTGTCGCTCGGCACCAAAAACCAAAAGGTCATAGTTGCCCTCGCGAGCCAGAGCGACAATTTGCTCCGCCGCATTGCCCGAACGAACGGCAGGTTCAAGGGAACAACGGTTTACCACCTCCGCCGGAAGCCATTGACAGATTTGTTCCTTTGCTTCCTCCTCGTTCAATTCCCTTCGTTGTTCGTCAATGTAAAGGACGGTGAGATGAGCATTGAACCGGGCGGCTATATCTGCTGCGTGCATCAAAGCGAGTCGCGCAATCGGGGTGAAATTCACCGGGCACAGAATTTTTTCAAGCCTCGGCTTTGCCTCCGGGTCATTGACATCTATGAACTCGCGTTCCTTCTGCTTGACGACAAAAACGGGAACACTTGCTTCCCTCACCACTCGCTCGGCAACCGAACCGAGGTAAAGCCGCTGCAAACCAGTTCGTCCGTGGGTGCCCATGACAATCAAATCAACGCCTTCGTTTGCGGCGGTTTGCAATATTGCCTCAACGGGGTGAGCCTCAACAATCCGGTATCTGAGCGTCAAGCGGTCAGCAACTGAGCCCAAAGTTCGCCTGACATGTTCGGCAAGATAGTTTTCGGCGCTTTGCCGTCGTTGCTTCAACTCGTTCAACACCCTTTCGTATTCGTCGGCGAGAACATAAGGTGGGACTTCAAATTGCTCGGCATGGAGCACAAACAATTCGGCACCAAATTGAACTGCACCGACCGCAGCGTATTTGAGGGCAAGCATTGAAAGTTCGCTGAAGTCCGTCGGAACCAAAATCCGTTTCGGCTCAAATTTCGGCTGCTCCATCTTCTCATCACGCTCCCAATCGGGGACACGCCTCTAAGCGTGCCGAATTTCAAAATTCCATCAGGCAAAAACCCGACCATCAACACGCCAAATCAGCGTGAACCGATTTTTGTCAACAGCGATTCAGGGTCTCGCCCTAAAGCGAACCAAAGTTGAGCCTCAGCGACGCGAAGGTCAGAAAGGGCAACAACAAGCGCAACTTGAGCCTGCGTCAACTCCGACTGTGCAGTCAAAAAGTCGGTGATGGTGTTGACACCGTTTTGGTAGCCGAGCCTAACGAGCCTGACACCTTCCTGAGCCGTTTCAACCGCTTTCTCAGCGACTTTGACCCTTTCCTTTGCACTTTCAACCGTAAGGAAAGCGTTTGTGACTTCAAGGGCAATGCCGTTTCGGAGTTCTGCCACTGCCGCTTCAAGCCTTTCAACATCCGAACGAGCCTTATCAATTGCTGCCTTCGTTGAGCCGCCATCAAACAAGTTCATCGTTAACATAACGCCGGCAAGCCAGCGCCCCATATCGGGCATGATAGTTTGCCTTTCCGCATCGTATTGGAGCATCAGCCCAATTTGAGGTCGTTGCTCGCTTTTGGCAACCCGAATCCCTTCTCTTGCTGCAGCCAATTGCGCTTCCAAAATTTTCAACTCAGGTCGTTGCTTTAACGCCTCTTCAATAGCGCTTTTCAGGTCTGTCGGCGAATCAGGCAATATGGCATCGGAGATTGAAGCCTCAGAAGCGATTTGCAAAGTTGTTTCCGGAGGAAGCCCCATAGCGTTCGCCAATGCAGCCAGCGCTAATGCCTCACCGTTTTTCGCTTTCGTCAATTCTTCCTGCGCTGCGGCAACCGCTGTTTCCGCTCGCAAAAGGTCAACCCTCGTAGCAACACCTTGTTCAATCATTTTCGCTATGTCGTCTCGCTGCGATTGGAGTGCTTTCAACTTGTCCTCCATGACCTTGACGAACCCGTGAGCCTTTAGGACATTGAAGTAAGCGACAATTGCGTCAAGGGCGACTTTTTGTTTTTGTCGCTCAAAGGCAAATATGCTTGCTTTCGTTCCCGCATCCGCTTGCTTGACCAACGCCTCAAGTTTCCCGCCTGTGAAAATGGGCAACTTGACAATCCACGAAAGTTGAGGGTTGCCCTTTTCACCGAAAACCATCGTTCCCATACCTGCGATAGTGAACGACGGGTCTCGGTGAAGTTGTGTGTAACTTGCAGTTAGGTCAACTCTCGGCATATAACCTGCTTTCGCTTGCCGAAGTTGAGCAAGGGCTCCCGCAATTTGAGCCCGAGAACCTGTCAAACTTGGGTGGTTTTCAAGCGCCGTCTTGACAACAAGTTTCAAGTCAAACTGTTGGGTTTCCTGCCCCATCGCGGCTGTTAAACTGAGCAGGACCGAAAGTGCGATAACCGTCAATCTCATCGCCTCTGCGACCTCCTTCAAGAAGTCTGCGACCAAGTTCCTAATCGTCGTTTGAGCAGGAAGTAAAGGACGGGAACCGCCATTCGCGAAAGCAGCAAACTGGCGACCTCACCAGCCATGAGCGAAATCGCCAAGCCCTGAAAGATCGGGTCAAAGAGGATGACAGCGCTGCCGACAATGACTGCTGACGCTGTCAAGAGCATCGGTCGGAACCTGACAGCACCGGCATCAATCACCGCTTCAGCGAGCGACATACCTTGTCGCAACCGAAGTTCAATGAAATCAACGAGGATGATGGAGTTACGGACGACGATGCCAGCACCTGCGATAAATCCGATCATGCTCGTTGCGGTGAAGAAAGCGCCAAGTGCAGCGTGGGCAGGTAAGATACCCACGAGCGAGAAGGGAATCGCTGACATTATGACCAGCGGAGTCCAAAAGTCTCTGAACCAACCGACGACGAGGATGTAAATCAGCACGAGGACTGCTGCAAACGAAATCCCGAGGTCGCGGAAAACCTCATAGGTGATGTGCCACTCACCGTCCCACTTGATCGCCCATTTGTCGGTCGTGAAAGGTTGGCGTATGTTCCAAATTTCAATGTTCGTTTGCCGGTCATCGGGCAACTTCAATTCCTCGCGCAGCCGCTTGTTCAGTTTTAGGATGGCGTAAACTGGACTTTCCTCGCGACCAGCGACATCTGCCGTCACATAAACGACCGGCATCAGGTTTTTGTGGTAGATGCTCTTTGGAGCCAACTGTCTTTCAACCCTCACGAGTTCGCTTAACGGCACAAGTTGTCCCGATGGGTTCATCAACTTGATTTCCTTCAATGCTGAGATGCTTGAACGGTTAGGGCGAGGGAAGCGGACAAAAATGACCATGTCTTCCTTCTCGTGCTCTTGGTGAGCCAATCCAACTTTCATCCCGCTCAAAGCGAGGGTCAAAGCGTTGCTCACATGTTCGGTGCTTATTCCGTGAAGGGCAGCCTTCTCTTTGTCAACGACGAACCGCCACTCAATCTGGTCGGCTTCCATATACCAGTCTGCATCAACGACTCCCTCGGTTGTTTTGAACAGTTGCAAAATTTGCTTTGCGATTTGTCTCTGCCCCTCATAGTCCGGACCGTAAACTTCGGCGACGAGGGTTTGCAAAACTGGCGGACCCGGCGGAACTTCTGTGACTTTCACGCGGGCACCATACTTTTCCGCGATCTTTTGAACCGCCGGACGAATTCGCTTAGCAATATCGTGACTTTGTGCTTTTCGCTCGTGTTTCGGCAGCAAGTTTACCTGAATGTCGGCAACATTTGAACCCCTGCGAAGGTAATAGTGGCGAACGAGACCGTTGAAGTTGAAGGGGGCGGCTGTGCCGACATAGATTTGGTAGTCGGTCACCTCGGGGACAGTTGCGAGGTAATCTCCAATTTCGCGAGCGACGCGAGCCGTCTCCTCAAGGGTTGTGCCTTCGTCCATGTCAACGATGATTTGGAACTCGCTCTTGTTGTCAAAAGGCAGCATCTTGACAGTTACCCACTTGAGTGGTAGGAAGGCGAGAGCGAAGAGCAACAAAGAAGTAATGCCTGTGAGGAAAGCCCAACGGGTTTTCGGTTGGTAAATGAGCGGGCGCATGAACTTGCGGTAAAATCTCGTCGTCCAACTTTCCGTTTCGCTGTGGATTTCGCCCTCTCGCTTTATCAGCCTTAGAGTAGCCCAAGGGGTGACGACAAACGCAACCAACAAACTGAAAAGCATTGCCGCCGACGAGCCGATCGGGATTGGGCGCATGTATGGTCCCATCAACCCGCGAACGAAAGCCATTGGCAAAACCGCAGCGATGACAGTGAATGTCGCCAAAATCGTCGGGTTTCCAACTTCGTCAACAGCCTCAGCCACAATTTCTTTGAGCGGGCGACCCCTGTTCTCAGGCAACCTCAAATGCCTTGCAATGTTCTCAACGACAACAATCGCATCGTCAACAAGGATACCGATGGAGAAAATCAAAGCGAACAAAGTCACGCGGTTGAGCGTGAAACCTGTCAAGCGAAAGACGAGCAATGTCAAGGCGAGTGTCACCGGAATCGCTATGAGCACAACACCGCTCTCGCGAATTCCAAGAGCAAGTGCAATCAACAAGGTCACTGAAATGACAGCGAGCGCCATGTGGAACAGAAGTTCGTTGTTTTTCTCACGGGCGGTCTCTCCGTAGTTTCGGGTGACCGTGACATTGACATCGCTTGGGATTATTCGTCCTTTGAGCGATTCAACTTTCTGAAGAACTTGGTTTGCAACTACGATGGCATTTGCGCCTTTGCGTTTCGCGACGGCAACGGTGACCGCAGGGTAAAGTTCACCGGGTCGTGGTGAAAAGTGGGACACGAACTCAACTTCTTCGCTGCCTTTGCGTTTCAATTCGTGCCAAGCCTTGCCTGCAGCGAAGAACACATAGTCGGTTGGTTCTTCGGGACCATCGGATACCAACGCCACATCTCCGAGGTAAACTGGGCGACCATTAAAAACGCCTACGACTATCCGCTTAGCGTCCTCCGCGTCCTTTATGAACTCCCCTACCTTCAGCCTGACCTCGTAGTTTTGCTGAGCGAACCGACCGGCAAGCAACTCACTGTTTGATTGGGTCAAAGCCTTGAGGACCATTAGAGGGTCAATGTGGTAGGCAGCCAACTTCTGCGGGTCAAGCGAAATCTTAACTTGCCGGCGCAACCCGCCGATGAGGGTTGTTTCGGAAACATTGTCAATGGTCTTGATTTCCCTCTCAACTTCCGCTGCAATTCGGCGCAGCCTGTAATGGTCGTAGCCTTCGCCCCAAAAAGTCAATGCCAAAATCGGGACATCGTCAATCCCTCGTGGCTTGACAAGAGGCATGGAAACGCCCGGCGGAATTTTGTCAAGGTGCATGTAAAGTTTGCTGTAGGTGCGGATAATGGCTGTTTCCTCGTCCGTCCCAACAAGGTATCGGACAACAGCCATCGCCATCCCTTCGCTTGAAGTTGAGTAGATGTATTCCACGCCGGGGATTTCCCAAAGCAGTTTCTCCATCGGAGTTGTTACGCGCTCTTCAACCTCTTTCGGGCTCATTCCCGGAGCCTGCACAAAAATGTCAATCATCGGCACTTTAATTTGCGGCTCTTCCTCACGAGGCAAAGTCGCAACAGCGAAAATGCCAAGTGCTATGCTGGCGAAGATAAAGAGCGGCGTCAGTTTTGAATCGCTGAAGTAGGCTGCAATTCGTCCGGACAAACCCAATGGTCTCTCACTCATAGCAGTGACACCCCGCTCTTCAGGGTTGTTCTCTTCAGCGTTGGATGACGCGAACTTTCATCCCGTCGCGAATTCGGTCGTAAACTTTCGCGACGACCAATTCGCCCTCGTTCAAGCCGGAGAGGATTTCAATGAGGTCATTGAGCCGCTTGCCCGTTGTGACTACGCGCTTGATTGCCCTTTCGCCTTCAACCACGAAAACGCCTTCAAGGCTTCCCTCGCGCCAGATGGCTGATTCGGGCACGAAAATGCCTCTTATTTCACCCACCTTAAATTCGGCTCGCCCAAACATCCCAGCCATCAATCCCTTCACCTGTGGCAGGCTGATTTTGACGACAAATGTCCTACTGACAGGGTCAGCGCTTGGGACAACCTCGTAAACGCGACCGTTGAGGGTTTGTCCCAAAGCGTCAATAGTGACGGGAACCGAATCGCCAATGCGGATAAACTTCATGTGGCTTTCGGGGACAGTAACTTCAAGCCGGAAGGAAGATGGGTCAACAATTGTCAACAACGGCATGCCCGGCGAAGCCATGTCGCCGGGGTCAACATGGCGCTTGACAACCACACCGGAAAATGGAGCGGTTATGGTAGCATAAGAGAGTTGAACTTGTGCCGCTGCCAGTCCAGCCAATGCCTGCTTGAGTTGGGCTTGAAGCATGCGAACTTGTTCGGCTTTAATGTCAACTTCCTTCGCTGCGGCGATTGCCATCCTAAGCCCTTCGCGAGCCTGTTTAACCCTTTCCTCCGCTTGGCGAATCTCTTGCTTCCTTGCCCCTTCGTAAACGAGATCTCGTTGCTGCTCTGCAGCCCTTAACGCTGCCTCCGCTTGTTTGAGTGCAGCGAGTCTTTCATTGTAAGCCGCTTCCGCCATTTTGACTCTTTCTTTGGCAATCCTCAAAGCCGCTTCCGCTTGACGAACATTTTCTTCGGCTTGGCGAATTTCCTGAGACCTGAAACCTTCCCGCATCATTGAAAGTTGTGCCTTCGCCGCTTCATATTGGGCTTTCGCCGATTCAAGTTGCAACACGATTTCGTCAAATCGCTGCTTTGTTATGACCCCTTGTTCGGCAAGGGGCTTGAAGCGGTCGTAAGTGGCTTGGGCGACTTTCAAGTTCGCTTCCGCTTGCTTGAATGCCGCTTCCGCTTGGGCAATTTGCTGTTTACGATAACCCTCGCGCATAAGTTCAAGTTGCTGTTTCGCTGCTTCAACAGCCGCTTCCGCTTGCTTGACACCTTCACGAGCCTGTTGAAGTTCAACCTCAGCCATCTTCACTGCTTCTTTGGCTCGTTCGTAGGCGGCTTGAGCCTGACGAACACCCTCGTCCGCTTGAGCCCTTTCTTGCCGGCGAGCACCTTCCTTGACAACGCTCAACTGCTCAAGGGCTTGGTTCAACTCGGAACGAGCCTGTTCAATCCTCGTCTGGCTTTGAGTCCGTTGGATGTCAAGGGCAATCATCGCTTGTGAAAGGGCAGCCCTCGTTGCGGCGACAGCAGCCTCAGCCTGCCGCACTTGAGCCAAAAGGTCAGAATTGTCAAGTTGAACCAAGACTTGCCCTGCTTGGACCTTGTCGCCCTCGCGGACATAAACGGCTATCACTCTGCCCATGATTTTCGCTGAAACATCTGCCGCCAACGAAGAGGCGACAGTGCCGGTAAAGGTTTGCCTCTCGGGAGC
>Ga0209394_1001098_pt1 | contig 17156 bp, 17 predicted proteins | sample JNZ201metaG_FD_184122 | JGI IMG/M metagenome (GOLD analysis project Ga0209394, IMG submission 184122) | Hot spring microbial communities from Jinze hot spring, China to study Microbial Dark Matter (Phase II) - JNZ 20120812A (SPAdes) (version 3) ... | reverse complement strand
AATTATCATGTTTATTAAATTCTTTCTCCTTACGCTAACTAAAGCTTTCTCTATCTCATCCCTTGTTGGTGCATCACTAGATGAAATTCTAGATCTTTTTAAACCAGCTGCTATAGATGCGTATTCAATTGCACTTAATATACTCTTATCCTCAAGATATTTAGCTACAAATACACCTGTAAAAACATCGCCACAGCCAGCAGTAGTTTTTGCATCAAGTCCTAGTCCCTCTAGATTTAATGGAGAGACCCTTATAATTTTTCCAGATCTTCGATCTATCGCTATAGCACCTTCAGCTCCAAGCTTTACAATAATAGAACATCTGGTCTCCAGATTGCGGAGGTTCTGAGGATGTACATCTATATCGAATCCGAAGATCTCTATGAATTCGTATCTATTCGGAAGAATAAAACATTCATTCTCTATATTAGCTAAATCGTCCACCCTAAACCAGCTCACACCCGGATCTAAAAAGATGGTAGCACCCTTTCTATTAGCTATATCTATTAGGTTTAGAGCTGTCTCCCTAGTAGTATTGGCGAGGACTACAGCATCCATTCTATCTATATTTATATATCTACCTGGATCTGGAGGATACTCATTGGCATTTGGAATGGTTACAATAGTTGCCTCGCGATTCTTATCAATAAATACATAGGCTTCACCGCTCGACTTACCATATATGGATAGACATGATGTATCTATACCTTCGGAAGCTAGTACACTAACTATGTACTCTGCATGATCGCTACCTATAGTTGCAATAAGTTTCAATCTAAACCCTCTATTAAATCTAGCAATAGCTATTGCTATGTTTGCACCACTGCCACCAATACATTTGGAGATAAGTCTACCTCTATACTTTCTACCTCTTATGAAAACATCGCTCAACTCAATAATTGTATCAATATTGATTCTACCTGCTATATAGATGTTGCACAAGATTTTCACCATTAACAGAATATATGCATCCAACTATGCCATGGGTGTATGCACTTTCCTATGTCGTTGTACTATGTAGAGCTATTTCAATTGATTGAATAGGGTAGCCGAAATAGAAAACATCTTCATCATTGTAATACGGCACTCTATGTTATGGTCTGGATCGCTACAGGAACCTCCACATTATATCTCCTACTACCCCTAATGATCTCAAGCTCCACATACCCTTTCTCTATAGACTCTTCGACAGCCATTCTCAATTCCCTTGGAGATGAAATTTCTCTACCATTTGCTCTAATCAATATATCACCCCTGGCTATACCGACCTCATGGGCAGGACTACCCCTTACAACACCAACTACTACAAGACCTCTACTAATAGGTAGCCTAAACATCCTTGCCTGCTCCTGTGTTATAGGTGCTACATACACTCCTATCCATGCAACTATTGGACGGCCATACTTGGATATCATCTCCAGGAATCTCTTAACGGTATTTATGGGGATTGCAAAGCCTATACCCTGTGCATATGGTATGATGGCTGTTGTTACACCTATAGCCTCGCCACTAACATTTACTAGAGGACCACCACTGTTACCTGGATTTATGGCAGCATCCGTCTGGATGAGATCCTCTAGAATAATGTTCTCACCACTTATCGTTCTTCCAATAGCGCTTATAACACCCATTGTTACAGTGGCTCCTGGCAACCCTAGGGGTGAGCCTATTGCAAATACTATCTCCCCTACTCTAATTTTATCAGAATCACCTAGCGTAATGGGTTTTAGATTGGTTGTATCAACTTTTACGAGAGCTAGATCTCTATATGGGTCTGTAGCAACGACCTCAGCTTCTATTGTTTCTCCAGTTGGTAGAACTACGTATACCGTTGAGGAGCCCTGTACAACGTGGTTATTGGTAACTATATACCCCCTACTATGAATTATAAAACCCGAGCCTACTCCTCTAACTGGAGCTAGGCCAAAGAACTCATCCATGGCTATCCTAACGGTTGATATAGTTACAACACTCTGCATCGCTTTTGCTACTATTTCTGTAATACTGTTACTAAACTCCTTTATATCCAAGATCTTCACCTAGGTTATCTGCACAAAAAGAAGTTATAACTGTTTCCCACTATAAGCATATGTGTGGTTAGAATGTTTAGAGTTGTGTATGAGGCAGTGCTCCGTGGACTTCCAGAGGAGCTAGAGTGTCTATCAAATCTGTATAGAGTTCTAAGTACAAAGGGTATGTGTATAGGCTCACAGACTATGTTTATATGCAGCTATAGAGATAGCATCATTATAAAGGTTACCCCCCACTCATCGAAATATATCCAGGGGATGCAGCTGTACAGAGATGTTGCACAGCCGCTCACCATTGCAATAGTTATAGAGGGTGGTGGTGCTGATGATATAATCGATGCTACTACCACTGTCTATGACACGGCTAAGAGCTGTGGATTGTCAATAAGGTTGCTCTCTGAATAGAGGTCCTTCCTCACCTTATCTTTTCTTCTGTGAGCTGGTACAGCTATTTAACTAGACATTAAAAGCTTGTAGAGAGTTTTAGAAGTATTGCTCTACTGTTTTAAAAGTTTGGATATGCGGCTATGTATCCTATGTTCGATAATCTTTATGAATTCAATAGCGATGGTTATAGCCAGTAGAATTGTAAATATATTGAGTATATAGTTAGTGATATCGATTAGGATCCTCTGAGCCCGTATAATGGCTAGACAGTAATTTATAGGGTACCTAATAAAGATTGAAGTTAGAAGTATTATCATCTCTATTGAAACTCTCATATAGACTGTTGTTGTCATCCAGAGGCTTTTAGATATAAAATCCTTGATACTGATAAGAATATACCACAATCCTCTCACAACTCTATAAGCAAAATATATCATTACAGCTAGCTCAACAACTAAAATTACCTCCCATACTATTGTAGGCATATCTTCAGCCAGATATCTATGAAGATATTCAAGTCCTAGAGCCGTCGTATATATTAGAAGGATTAATATTAGAGAATCTCTGACAACATCGTGAATAGCAATTCTTACTGGGGTGAATATTATTGGTCTTGGCATAGCCCTCTTAACAAACTTCACAAGACTTTGTCCTTGCAGTACTCTTCTACCCTTGACAATAAGGATTGTTATCTTAGCTATAAAGTACCAGCTGGAGAAAAGGATATATAGTAAACCTAGAAGTGGTTGTTTGAATATTAGAGCTAGAGCTATAACTGCTATCCGTACATCTCTTGTAGGCCATGGAAAAGAGGTTCTGGCCTTCACTACAAAATCCCTGTCTCTAATTAAATTGCTTAGGAAGCTGACATATATTGAGCCGAGGAGGGCTAGGAACGAAAGCACTATATACTCTATCCGTAGGGGCCAAATCCCAAGAATGAAACCCTGATATACTAGCCCAGCTATAAGAAGTGTATCGACAATTCTATCCAGGGTTGTATCGAGGATTGCTCCAAACTCTGTCTGTCTATTGAATAGTCTGGCGACCTCGCCATCAACACCATCGAGAATTGATGACAGGGAAGCGAGAATAGCACCTAAGGTATACATGTTTAGATAGGCCGCAACAGCACCAGCTATACCTATAATGAAAACTAGAGCTGTTATTATACTTGGTTCAACAAATATACCATTTTTGTATAGAAAAAGGCTAATCCTTGTTGAAATCCTTCTATTTATATATCTAGCTACAATACCATCGCTATCCTTGATGAGATTCCTTCTCATAATCTCCCAATAGATCTTCCTAGCCTTAGCTAAATCTTCAACAGAGTCTACATCTATCCAGCGTAGACCAGTTACATCTACAAAACCAACAAGTCCCCTCCTAGCCAGTATATTTATGAAGTTGGATAGTGTAGCACTCCTCCCATACTCTTTCACAACATTGCTTATTTCTATAAATAGCTTCTTAGGGATATAGAATAGACCTGTATCGATACCTGTCAATGGAGGTATATCCTTTCCGGCTAAAACTACAGCCGAACCATCTATGATTACCTTCAGCCCCTCTACAGCTTCCTCACCGCGTACAGATCTGTCTAGGCATAGCAGAACTCTATCCCTATCTCTAGTAGATGCCTTAATAAGATTCTTTAGAATACTGGACTCATATACATGGTCAGACATACTAACAATAATATCATCTTCTATACCCATCTCCTTAAGTTTCTCAATTGCTTGGTAGAGCGTCCATAGATTACCATCACCTGGAATAACATCGACGACCACTATTCTACTGCTAGATACTTTAGTAGAGAAAATATCCTTGAGATCGCCTCTGGTAGCTATATACACTTCAACAATACCAACTTCACCCATAACCTTCATTATATAATCTATAATCGATATTCCATGTTCTAGCTCGATTAACGACTTTGGTATAGATTCAGTATGGGGTCTAAGTCTAGTACCATATCCAGCAGCAATAACAATACCAATCATTCTCTAACCCACTATATAGCAGATATATGAATATTAATAACCGTTAATGCCAGCTGAAATAGTTAGTCCATGAATGAATTCTATGGAATAACATTTATCTAAAATCTTCTAATACATGTTTCTAGCTCTAATTCAATGCGTTGTGATAAATATGTATACTATTATTGCTAAGAGTATGATTAATCCAAGTATAAGGGAGAGAGCAATTAATGAATTTTCAAAGGATCTCTGAATAGAGTGAATGGAATGTATAAAGCGATGTCTTATCAGGTTCAGAAATCTGTATTCGAATTCTATACTTATTCTAACTATGGAGGATAATATTCTACGTGCAGGTGGCGAATCTATATCAACCATTCTATCAATTTTATTCTCAATTTTACGGAAATCCGGCTTTAGTGACGTGATGTCTATGGAGATTCTACGATGTTTCTTATAAAGATGAATAGCATAACTACACATTCTTCTAACATATTTCAAAAGGGCTAGTAGTGGTACTGATAGATAGAGATGAATTCTATAGATATTCGAAGTTATTAAGGAAGTAAAAATCGACTGGCATCTCCTACAAGTTCTAAAAATAGTTGTTGAACCATGGTGGATTAGTGTGAGGAAAATCCACAATGGGAGAGTGAGTATGGCAGGTAGTAAGAGACGTATGATATCGATATTTAGAGAGAAGCATGTATGGGACACACCAACCGATATGTATAGTACTGTAAACCTTTGGAGATAGTTAAGGTTTATATTTATGGAGGCTACCGCTAAGGAATATATGTGGACTCTCTGTACAGCTTCCCATAGGGGGAGTAGCATCATGACTACAACTATAATCTGTATATACGGCTGAATTCTGTCCGCCATGTATATCATATAGTAGTAAGTGGGTACTAAAATGGGTAGCATGCAACATATGATGATACCACTTGTTGTATTATTTGTAATAAGTAAGAGTAGTGAAAATACGGATAGCTCTACAGCCAATAGCTTTATGGATAGTTCTAACATGGCGGGGTTTCCATCTAGGTATGCATAAGATGCTATGAATATTGTCAGTACTAGTAGAGCTGATTCTATACCTACTATAGTAGTGATTAAGTAGTGGCGTTCATTGACAGGAACTACCCCTCTAGATCTAATTAGATGTTCTTCAATATAGTTGTTCAGAAAACCATATAAATTTGAGAGATAGATGGAGGCCACCGATATAAGAAGTGAAGGTAGATACGTGGAAAGCGCTATCATTAGATCTACACCCTACTCTGTTTGAATACTGTATACAGTGCTAATAGTATGAAGAGAAGTAGTGGAAATGTAATTATGTAAAGTATTATGATATCGATTTCGATAGGTAAGGGTGTGCTACCTCTAACAAGAAGCACTATAGGTGTAAGGGCTATGGATGTCATTGTGAGGAGTAGAACATAGGGTGATAGACCTAATGCTTTTAGATTAATCGTACCTAGAGTGTTCACGTTTTTATGTATTCTTATATGTGCCAGGAGATACTTTGCACTATATAGTATTGTAAGAGAGGTCTCAATCGATATTATGATTATTGTGAAGAGGTAGATCCAATCTTTAGCGATGTAGTGGAGTAGTGCTGAGAATATTAGCACCTTTGCTAAAAAGCCTATGGCTGGCGGCATTCCAAATATAAATAGAATTGATAGTATTGCTGAGAGCGACTCTATTGGAGCAACTCTATATATGTAGCCAAGACTATCAATATTTCTTTCATGTGTCAGCAATTCAATTACGCCAGAGTCGATAAATAGTGTAGCTTTATAGAGTGCATGGGCTACTGAGAAGGTTAGAGCAGCATATATAAACGTGGGATCAGCAGATTTTATATAGAATGCAATAAGTATTGCTATTACACCAGTATTAGATATGGTGCTATATGCAAGAAGCCTCTTGATATCACGTTGATATATTGCCTGAAGAGCACCATATACTGCAGCCAGCGATCCAAATACGAAGAGTATTGAAAAAGCCGTACCTGCATCTATTGCAAAGTGGCTTAAGATTACAAATCCATATATCCCCATCTTAACCATTATACCAGATAGAAGGGCTGAGATGGGAGCAGGTGCCATAGAGTGGGCATCAGGTAGCCAGAAGTGGAGAGGTACAATAGCAGCCTTTGCCATAAAGCCTAAGAGTGCAGTTATTGTCAGAGCTGGTGATGCTAAATCTAGATTCAGCTCTAAGAGAGTTATGGTTAAGATATTCTCGAAGTTGGATACCGCTAAAATTAGGAAGAGCGCTATATCTGTTGGAATCATTGAGAAGATCAGGTACTTTAATGAGGCATTCATAGCCCGTGTATCGATTCCGACTAGTGTATCGTACGCTATTGCAAGAAATCCTATGATTTCAGACATTAGCCAAAACATTACGAATTCTAGAAGGTATTTCGAACTCAGTGTTGCTATTATAGATATGGTAAGACCGTCTACCAACAGCTGAAGGGAGTTTGATCCATACTTTTCACTTGAGTAGCCAGCTGTGTAGAGGGATACTATGAGTGAGACTAAAATCGACGTTAAGAGGAGTATTGATTGAAAGAAACCATAACCGATAATAAGGTTCAGGGAGAGAAGCATTAAGTATCCAGATATTTTTAGCAATCCTACAGAGAATCGACTCCTAGTCCCTGCATTCCCAATAAGGATCACTACTGTAGATAGCGAATACAGTAGGTATCTACATAGATCATTCATCTCCATATTGCTTCACATCTCCCTAGCCGCTATAGCCTTTACACGTTCTATCATCTAGCTAATTGTAAGCGTTCTAACTATATATGTATTATAGTTATTCACTACATCAAACCCTATACCAAGTACAAATTCCATAAACGGTCTGTAGAGAAAGAAAGCCGTGCCCAGTACTACGACTAGCGTGAGTAGAGTTAGTGACGTAGTATATGGAATTGCAATATCTTTAATTATCGGCTGGACAATACCCTTTGATACAATAATTCTATATAGTATTTTGAAGTATCCAGCTGCAGCTATACCTGATATAACTAACACTAGTACTGCATATATAACAGTACCAAGCCTTACACTTGACAGGACTAGAAGAGCTTTACTCCAAAAACCTATGAATATAGGTATGACGCCAAATAGATTCAGAATACCTCCACTGAATATTGCAACGATCATCTTCTTCAGCTTTAAAGAGCCTAGACATTCGACAGTCCTTCCACAGCATACTATCGATATACCTGCTAAATAAAAGAGTATCGCATCTCCTAGGGAGTTGGAAAGAATATGGAGTACAGCTGATGCTATTCCCTCTATATTATCTAGTGAGATGCCCAGTAGAGCAAGGCTGAGTTGCACCATGGTGCTATATGCTATAAACCTCTTTACATCCCTCTGAAAGTTCATAAGTAGAGCTCCAATAAGTGCTGATATGATAGCCAGCACTCGAAGAAGCAATAGAATGGAGGCTCTAAAGTCTGCTAAGACGCTATCGTATCCAAAGATTGTATATAGAATTCTCATCAATCCATAGAGACCTACAGTATCCGCTATTGCTGTAAATGCCGCAGCTATAGGTGTCGGTGCTTCACCATATGCATAGGGTTGCCATGCAAAGTTTAGAGGAAATATAGCTGATTTAAATAGAAAGACCCACACCATTAATGATATCGCTACCTTTGATGACACTATGATATCGCCAAATGTAGTACCTGTAAACTCTGTTACTGCATTCGGATTTCGTGTCTTGAGAGCTATATCAGCCATATTTAGGGTTCCAAAAGAGCCATATATGATAAATGTGGAGAGGAGATATAGCGAGGTCACCATCATTCCTGAGATGGCGTATCTCAGTGCGGCCCGGATGGCTCTTGGGCTATCTCTATAGAATGCGGTAAGTGCATAGGATGAAATTGCTAGAAGTTCTAGTGATACAAAGAAGTTGAATATATCACCTGTATACAGGCATCCAATAGAGCCTGTAGCCATGAGAAATAGTAGCAGGTAGTATAGGTAGAGCCACCTGGATCTAATCATCCACGAACTGTATATAGATGTAAGGAATAGCATAAACATTGATAAGGTACCCAGAAAGGCACTTAATCTATCAACAGTATAGACTATTCCTAGGGGAGCTGGAAATCCTCCAAATCTATAGACTAAAATACCGCTGTTAAGTGTTAGGATGAGGATATAGAGACTTATTATGAAGGCAATTAGGCTAGCAGTTATGGAGAGTATCGTATAGATTCTCCTATCCTTAGTTATAAATGAGAGTATGGTCACAGATATAGCTATACTCATCAAGTATATTGGGAGAAAACCTAGGAGAAGTATAGTCACGGGATTCACCCAAAGATCTTCTTTGCAAGCTCTTCAAACTTCCCTGAAATAATCTTTCTAGCCTCAATAGCATCTAGTGTAGCAGTTTCTATCCAGTGTATAAATAGTATCTTCGACTGTTTATCTACGTATAGAGTAAGGGTACCTGGTGTATTTGTTATCGATAGTGCTAGGAGTGTTAGACCATAATCCGATTCAATAGTATATGGAATTGCAATTATGGAAGGTCTAAGCCTTCCACTATCCATTAATATTATTCTGGCCACCTCTATATGGGACTTCACTGCAGCGTATATAAAGTATACAAGATACTGCAATAGGTAGACTATCTTCGTAAGGTCTCTCAATTGAATAGCTCTAGCAAGTAACATCCTATCAAGTGCTACCGCCATGAGAGCTGAGATTATAATACCGAATAGTATCGTAAACATCCTTATGCTACCTGTGGAAATTATGTAGAAGGTGAATATGATTGTGAATATTGCCAGTTTATTCAAGAGTCTCTTCATAGGCTTCAGCCTCCTCTGTTACGTGTATGTCTGTAGTTCCATAGTGTTTGTAGTACATTAGAATTAGGCTCAGCAGAAACATATTGCATGCAATTCCTATTACAATTGCTGTAAGGATCATGGCTTGGGGAAGAGGATCAACGGCCATGCTGATAAGCCTTTCAATATCCCTAACCGATGTGGGTATGTCTTCAAGTATCGGTGGGGATGGGTAGGATCCTGGAATATATCTGAAGCCTATAAATATTGCAAAGATGTTTATAGAATCTGTAAACATTATCAGACACAGAAACTTCTTTATTAGTGAAGGTCTCGAAAGTACTCCATATAGAGCTATAGCGGTATTGAATACAAATGCTATCATGGCTGTTCTAAAGGCGAGTGAGATGAGAAGGTCACTCATATGCCTCAGCTACTTCATTGATGTTCTTCAGTTCATCTTCTCTGAGAATCAACACCATTATTGCAAATGTTAAGCCTGAAAATACTATTAGGAATTCAAATAGATTGTATAGAAATATGGAGCCAGCAAGAGGTGTATCGAGGAGGGTTCTGGGCATTGATAGTATCGAGTCGTTCTTAGCCATATTCTGAAGTATATAGGCATTTGAACCGGAGAGCACCCCTATAATAACTATGGATAGGGAGGTAAGTACTATTGCTAGAAGACCGGAGAGTCTCAAAAGCATGAGTTTTGATGTATTTAACCCCCACTCATATAGATACTCTATGGAGAAAACAGCGGTAGCTAGTGTTGCTGCTACAACAGCTATAGCTCCTCCCTGAAATCCTCCACCGGGTGTGAGATGTCCATGGATAGCGGTTGCAAGTCCGTATACCACTATAAGTGGTATGATTATCTTTGTAGCGCACTTCGCAATATCGGATAGACCTTTAGCACCAAGCCCCCTTAGCTCTATATATCCTCGTAGAACTACCAGTATGGCTACTATGGAGGCAAATAGAACGGTAGTTTCATAGATAGTGTCCAGTCCTCTATAGTCCCACACAATAGCTGTTACAGCATTTAGTGAAAATGATGTCAATCCGATGCTCCATGGATTGTATGAGTTTAGAATAAAGCTTGCTCCAATGGATCTGAGATCTGTAGGTGTTATTGGACCCAGTCCTTCAAAGGTGATTGTAAGGGAAAGTGCTAAGACTAGTAGTGCTAGGGAGAGTGCCAGTATAACATCCTTTCTATTCATCTTTCAAACCTCTCTGTCTTTTTAACTAGTAGGAATAGTAGAAGTGGAACAACACCTACTGAAACAGGTATATATGTCAGTACAAGGTCGGGAGCCATTAACAGAAGGTATAGCAGTGAATATGAGATGCCTTGAGTAAGTGTAAGAACTGTAGCTAAGAGTAGATCACGCTCCTTAACAACCAGATATGTTATGAAGACCGATAATAGGGATGAGTATATGATGACTATGTATGGAATTAGGGATATATCTATTGACATAATCCACCCTCTACTTTATTCTCAAGTGCATCATACAGTAGAGGCTTTCTAGGAGCTTGACACATTATATATGCTGCTTTAGCAAGGCTATGGGCACCTGTTGGCGCTAGAATCAGAATAAGTACTGCTCCAGCTATGGATGTACCAGCTAGATAGAACCTATGAACACCGAGATCCTCAAGAGCTAACGAAAGTAGAGCCACACCTATTAGTGGAAGGACAGAGCCACCGATAGCCCCAATAGTTACAGCATGAATCCTGGTAAAGAAGTTTGGAAGCTTTAAAACACCAATAGCACTTACAATATCAAAAAAAGCACCTACTATAATTGCTGTAAGCCCTACTATTGAAAGCACCGTGTCCACAACCATTATTTAGTCACCCATCTCCTTGGCCTCAATATACTTAGATACATAGAGGTCCAGAGCATGTATCCATAGAGTTAGGGCTATGAGTCCAGAGGCTACTATAGGTCTCCGTAGGAAAAGTGCAAGAAGAGCTATGAATACAGAAAGATCATAGCTTAGAGCATCTAGAGCCAGAATTCTATCAGGTATCGTAGGACCCTTAACCAACCTGATTATATATAGTATAGATGATAATAGATAAACCGAAATGACGATACCAATAACACTGTATATCACATCTATATCCATAGGTGAAACCTAGTAGATAGTAATATCCAAAACCTTAAAACTATAACTCCTAATCAGCTAGAGCTACACTACTGAATGAAAGCAGCTATAAAAATCCAGATATAGCTATAGGAATCAACCTACCAAATTATGATAGCCGGATATACACCTTTCAATACCCAATCTATTTATCGCTAAACTCCTCTCTACCCTAAATGGTGAGGCTCGGTTGCAATCAGACTTATGCAACTCCAATAACTACATACTGCAGTAGCACGATGTATTAAAAGTATATAACGGGGAGAAAGGATTAGGCTATATATTGATGATGAGTGGCGATGGCAATGATAGGTGATTGAACCGGATAGATGCCTGAATTGTATTAGATAATATTGAGCCGGCTGTACGGTGCTATTAGATCAATAGTATCTGAGTTCTTTTTCTATATTAAAAATACTGCAAAACCTAATGCTGTATCTATTTCACCTAAATTTATTAGAGGGATTTAGAATATCTTCATAGTATCCTAGGTGGTTTGGTATATGTCAATCTCTACGGAGCTTTTGTATCAAGTTGATAGCTATTTAAAGGAGTTCGAGGCTAGGGTTGTAGAGGTTTTGGATAGAGGTATTATATTGGATAGAACGGCGTTCCACCCTAGAACAGGTGGCGTTGCTAATGATCTTGGCACGATTTTTATTGAGGGTAGGAGGATGGATGTTACGGATGTTTACATCGATAAAGAGAGAAAAGTTGTAATCCACACAGTTGAAGGATCTCTAGAGGGTGTAGAGCCTGGTATGGTGGTCAAGGGTGTTATTGATTGGAGTAGGAGGTACAGGTTGATGAGGCTTCATACAGCTGCACACATACTTGCAGCAGTTATGTATAGAGAGTATGGTGCTCTTATAACTGGTGGTAGTGTAGAGCCGGACTACGCATACGATGATTATGGTCTGGAGAGGTTTGATAGAAAAATATTTGAGGAGGTTGTTCTAAAGGCTAATGAAATTGTCAGACGTGGTGTGGAGGTAAGGATATACTGGCTTAAGAGAGACGATGCTCTTAGGATACCCGGTATAGTTAAGCTTGCAGAGAGAATGCCTCCTGAAGTAGAGACTCTGAGAATAGTTGAAATACCCGGTATAGATATACAGGCTGATGGAGGACCTCATGTAAGGAATACTGCAGAAATTGGTGAGATAACGATGATCAGAGCTGAGAATAGAGGAAAGAATAGAAAGAGACTCTACTATACAGTAAATCCATAGATATAGCGTACCGCCTACCTTTGTTACATAAACCACCTACTGTGGTTCTCGGCTCTACTACCACCTTTACTATTTCTCTGCGGCAATTCTTGAAATTCTCGGACACTCCTTAAATTCCTGAAGACCACGGTCAGTATCTTACTACTATCAAGCCTCTAGTCCTAATAGTCAAACAGTGCTAGAACATCAGACGGACCCAGCTCAAATCGTGCTTGGAACCCAGCTTTAGTGAAGGGATAAGGTGTAGCAATTTTCAATATCCAGATACATGAAATCGTAGCCTAGATCTCAACCATCTATAGAAATCCTGCTAAGCCTAGTATTAGTCCTACTGCTGCCGATATCAATATGAGTACTACCGGATCGATATTGAATTTTACAATAGCAATGAAAATCGCTACAGCCATTAGTACAGTTACCGCTGCTTGGTTGAGATTCAACCCTTTAAATACTCCTCGTATAACCGTTATAAATGCTGACGCGATTAATCCTATCACAGCAGTTCTAATACCAAATAGTATACTTCTCGTAACTATGTGCTGATAGAAGTTTGTTAGTATAGTCGCTATAGCTAGTATAACTGTAAATGCTGGCATGACAACTCCCATAGTGGCTATCAGAGCCCCTGGAACTCCTCCGAGTTTGTAACCTATGTATGTTGCAGAGTTTATTGCTATTGGACCTGGGGTAGATTCGGCAATTGCAATTACATCTATGAACTCATCTTCAGAGAGCCATCTATTTCTATCTACAACCTCGTATTTGAGTATGGGAATCATCGCATAGCCGCCGCCAAACATAACGGAGCCTATCTTTAGAAATGTTATGAATAGCGTAAAGAGTATAGTGAAATTCACAAGGATCGCCAGAGGTGTGACTATGGCATCTTTTGAAGTCGTTCTCCTGTTTTTAGCAATATCTTAGCGATTTCAATAACATCATCTATGGTATAGGCATAGAAGGTGGGTCTTACATCGACTTCATTGCATCCCCTCCAGCATATGAGTATGGATATAGCTCCTAGCTGATTAGCTGGAGCAATATCGTATTTAGTATCACCAACAACTATAGCCTCGTTAGGTTCAATACCAATTTTTTTCATAGCTTTAAGAAACATTTCAGGGTCGGGTTTTCTTCTAATAACCTCATCGCTTCCAACATAGTCGTCGATAAGATTAATTATACCAGTATTCTTAGTTACCGCTTCTATAGTCGCTCTACTAGTCGATGATGCAATAGCGATTCTAAGCCCTAGTTCCCTAAGCTTCCGAATACCATCAACAACGCCTGGAAATGGTGTAATGCTGTCTATCTTTTCAAGATATATTCTCCTCTTTAACTCTGCCAAGTTCTTTGCCTTCGATTCATCGCCAGTTATAGTAAGTGCTATATCTTCTGCAGCTAAACCAACCAAGTCCTTAATCATATTGATTGTGGTGCTATCTAGCTTTGCAGATATTCCAAGCAGTTTACATGCTTCAATCCATGAAATTAGATGGATATTGACACTATCTACAAGTGTTCCATCGAGATCAAAAACAATTCCTTTTATTATTGTACATCACCTACTTAGAGAGGTTTGCAATCCTAAAGCTAATAAGCTTTAGCATCCAACAACTTACCACTAGACTTACATTAACAATAGATGGCCACTCAACTACCAATTTATGTATAGCCTTGTACTCTATCTATTCAGTATCCTAGCTGTAGTAGCTTCTTAGCTGAAAGCCTCGTTATTTTGTAAAGTATGTTGGCTCTAGTCAGCACATGTGTATCTATATCCGCCAAAGCTGATTCTATCTATATCTAGGTTCAGCATCTTTGCAAGGGAGAGTATCAGTCTAGCTGTTAACCCCCGTGCAATTCCCATAGCAGCTTCGCATACATCTGAGATTTCTGAACCGAGATAGTTGGGAGCTGTTTTATCAAATAGTATTTCAGCTGATGGTGGTATGCCCTCTTCACCAGCCCAGACAACTAATACCACAGGTACCTTCGGCAAAGCGTATATCTTTACCGCAGCATCTCCAATTTCAATGGGTTGGTAGTTAAAGGGTTTAGCAGCCCTGTATAGAAGTTGTGGATCTGATCCAAATAAACTCTCTACAGCCTCCATGTTCTTCCTCAAATTTGGACAGTGGATGAATGGACACAGCTGACGCGATAGCGATACGAGTTCACCTACTTCCTCAATCTCATTTCTAGTCTCCGAGTATAAGGACAGTATATAGTATAGACTTATACATTCTCTATCCGTTAAAAATCTTTCGAGAATCTCATCGTATACAGAACCATCTACAAGATTCAGTCTCAAACCAAAGAATCTAAGCTCGTTGTCCTTTTCAAAACCAAGCCTTCCAGGGAGACTCCTTATCTTATCCCTGGCCCTCTCCCAAGACCACTGCTGCCAAAAACCCACTGGAGATCACCAAGGCTATCCTACGTATACAGACCTATTAAGTTTTACGTTAAGAGGTTTTAGCCAGCATGAAATCTACACGTTAATCTATGTACTGCTGGTAATGGAAATAGTCTGGGGAATTGGTTGTACAACCACTATTATTCAGCCAGTGGATATCTGGAGAATACTACAACTGCTGGTACTAGGATTAGACTGCTAAAGATGAATGATATTCTGATACCTAGATCCGCTCCCGTTGTATAGCCTAGGTACTCTAGGAATATTGATGAAAGAACTCCTGCTAGACCTGCCATACTCTTTGTGACGAATCCCTGTGCCCCAAAGTATATCGCCTCCCTCCTATAGCCTGTGATCTTTTCATCGATATCCGTTATATCTGCTATAAATGCGTTGGGGAGCATTAGTAGGGGTGTTGCAAAGAATCCGAATAGCGCTCCCATTGCTACTAGGAATACCACGGGCTCTACACTAACAATACCTACTAGTGAGGTTGCTATAGTCGGTATTGCAAAGAGGGCCATACCAAGCATATACACTCTCTTCTTTCCATATCTGGATGCAAGTTTTCGATACAGTGGTAGTGTTAGGATTGAGACCGCTATTAGTGGAAGGTAGACTATGGCCACATATGATGCTTCCAAGCCTGCTGAGACTGTAACTAGGTATGGTAGGACTATCTGCACAATCGTTGTTGAGAGTACAAGCAGCGCTGTCGGAATAAGGTATACTATAAATACTCTATTTGTATATGTGATTCTAAGTGCCCTCCATAGATCCAGTTTCTCAGCAATTTTCTCTCTAGCTATAGGCTTTTCCCTAAAGACCAGCACTATTGGAAGCATGCTTGTTGTAGCGATAATCGTCAGTACTATGGATGTATTTAGATAGCCGAGCCTACCAAGGAGCACTGGAACTGCAACACCGCCTATAACAAGCGATAGCTGGCTGAAGAGCGTCTGGTAGGCCACCAGCTTAACACGGTCACTGGAAGAGGATGCTATTTCTGGTAGTAGAGCTAGATACGGAGCAATAGCAGCTGTATAGCCAAACCAGAATATGCCCAACAATGTACTTGCATAGACGGCATTCCATAGCGAATAGCCCTGCACCAAGGGCCTCCATACAGCCACTTGACTAAAGGTCATAGCAATAAATCCAGCAAGTATGAATGGTCTCCTCCTTCCCCACCTAGACAAAGTCCTATCACTCCAGTAGCCTATCAAAGGATCAGAGATAGCATCAATAGCACGGCCAAACAGCATGGCAGCACCCATAACAACTATAGGTGCTAGAAGAGGCAAACCACTATTTTCAGGAGGGCAGTAGTAGTATAAGAGCCATCCAACAATAAGTGAGGATCCTATACCCATCAAATTACCATATCCATATAAAAAAGCCTTTAGATTAGATATCCCCTCTCCAGACATACCCAATAACACCACAGAGCAGTAAAAATAAATAGCTCTATATATAGGTTCATCGTTCTATCACACTAAATCTATCCAGCATCGCATCCATGGTCATGGAATACGGTTAGGCTTCCAACAGTTCTATAAAATATAATTTGTACTAATACATCAACTATACCGATGGGCGGAGAACAAGAAATGAGAGGATGGACATGTTTACAATTATTCGCAGATAACTACAGATAATAATCGGATCTGAACACTATCTAGTGGTGTAATCTATTACAAGAGCAGTCAGTTGTAGAAGGGGTAAACATGCTGAACGGAGTTTTTAGAATTGCATTATTCGCTTAACTAACTCTATGGAGAATCGCAACATAATCATTAATGAATCAAGCGAAATGATGACGTGCATTAAATGAGGGATGAAGGGGTGTAGAAGACACTATTAATGCGATTTATAAGAAGCAAGGAAGCTGTGCAATACTATATAAAGAGAGCCATTCTTAAAGATCGCCAGCTCAAAAATGTAAAAGCTATATACAATAGAAAAATAGTGATTGTGCAGACCACAGTACGATAATAGTCATTATAGTGACTATGTTACCGTAGCTACCATGAAGATACAGCAAAATTTATAAAGTAGCATCATCTTTTATAACTAAAGATTAAAGAATTATGG
>Ga0209394_1001094_pt1 | contig 17199 bp, 19 predicted proteins | sample JNZ201metaG_FD_184122 | JGI IMG/M metagenome (GOLD analysis project Ga0209394, IMG submission 184122) | Hot spring microbial communities from Jinze hot spring, China to study Microbial Dark Matter (Phase II) - JNZ 20120812A (SPAdes) (version 3) ... | reverse complement strand
GTATTATTAACAATAATGCTATTTGTATCTACTTCAATCCTTAAACCATCAAATTCTAGAACGTGTAAATCAATATTTTTAAAGATTTCATTCGTCTTCCGAACTCGATCCTCTGGTAAAATTAAGAAACTTATTTTCCGTAATAAAGTATCTCTATTACCCGTACTATCAATGAATAGAAAAATATTCTCTATGGAAGGAACTGGGGTTAAAATATCTTTAGGTAATGGAATAATTGGTCTACCATCATCTGTAATCGGTACACCTACTCCTTCTTTGATAAGTCCAGCGAGGACACTACTTCTAGGTGTAGTTATAACATATTCTTTATTATAATCTATTTTTACTTCACTACCACTATACTCGGTGAGAACTTTAGATAGTTTTTCTTTAAAAATCCTATCATTAATTTTCTCCTCTATAATTTCCCTAATACTACTGGGAATGTTCTTAACTATATCGAAAGATGTTGTTGATTCTTTAATTTTAACCCATTCAATTTTATTTAAAATCGTTTCATTATAATACTTTTGTTCAATATCTTCAAGCGATTCAGTAAACTCAACTTTCTTCGCAAGATCTATGAATAAAATACGTTTACCATCATATAGTTTATCAACTGTTGTTCTTAATGCTGAGTATATGATAATAGGTAAATTATATTCTTCACCGTTGAATTCAACTAATTTTGGATTATAAAGTTTATTTCTAGCTCTACGCCAACCATTATTTAGGAGTTTCAACCTAATAGCTGAACTCGCTAATTCGCATTCAGGTATTACTGATCCTCCCAGTATGGATTTTAATCCCAAGTTTTCTTCAAGACTTTTGCTTCTAGAGGCAACGTATATTTCAAGACTTGAAGTTTCTTTCGAACTTTTAACTACATGGGGTATATTATCTCTTATCAAGTAGTTTCTAGCTTGTGCAATAAATTTCTGTGGGATTTCGTAGACATATAGTTGTTGTGAAAGATCTATTCTATTAATTCTCATACCTAGCAATACGTATTCTATTTCCCGCATATTTTGATTCAAGTTAATACACCTTTTCCACGTAAATATTCTTAATCTTTATCGGTTTATTAACAAATTTTTATCAATAAATTATATTGAATCGCATCACACGGTGTTATGAAATATTTTTCTAAATCATTTATTTTTGTTTTCAAAATACATACACCGTTCTTTAATATTGTAATATTTCCTTTACAATTCCTATTGATACATATACGTCGTAATTCGTTTAAATCACAGAGAGAAACATAAGGCTTAGATAATAGTATTTCCTTCAGTATCCGAACTCCTTCTTCATCAATAGTTGTTTTAAACAGACATATATTTGGTGGAAATAGAGGACCCATCATATTTTCGTATTTTCTTAAAATATATTCCGCCATCAATTCAGATATTTCTCCGAGTAGTTCAATAGATATATTTGTCTCAACTTTTCCATTAACCAGGTTTTTCAGATAGTTTCTGAAACTCTCGTTGAAAACTTTTTCTCTACGATAATGAACTTCAATATCCTTATCTCCATAATCAGTATTTATTTCATGTTTCAAAACATGGTTTAAGTAATTAGCACAATCTTCTTCAATACTTTCCATTTCCTCAATACTCATTTCACGTTTTAACATAACAGCAATAGATAGTGATCCAGTATATGGTGCTTGAGAGAAAATTCTACCCACAACGCTATGGATCGACGATGAACCGATTTTCAGGAAACTTTGAGGATAATGAATGATGTAAAATACTCTTTCACTAAAAACCTGATAATTATCTGGAAGACGTTGAGCAGAATATTTAAACAATATATCAATAGGTTTATTGAACTCTACTTCTACATCGCCTATTAATGGTGTGATAACTAATGTATCTAAAACATCACTCAAATACTCCAGAGGAATGTTTTCAAATACTAATCTATCCATTGAAATCACTTATTAAACCATTATTTAATAAAAACAAGTTTTAAAATATTTATGGCAACCGCTTTGGTCCTATAAAATACATGCAATGAAACATAAATATCTATCAATTAATAATAGAGAACAAGTAGTGTTAAAAACGTATACAATGCTACAATATTTCTAATAAATTCTTAAATTTCGAAAATATTTTCTTCAATAATTTGAAACACAATGTAGATAAGAAAATATTCTCGTCGTATAAAATGAGATAGTATCATGGGCCCGCGGGGATTTGAACCCCGGTCCACCCGGTTATGAGCCGGGCGCTCTACCTGGCTGAGCTACGGGCCCTTCTCTAATACTTTAATACACGTAAAGGGGTTTAAACTTTACTTTTCCCTAATTCTCTTTTCAAACTCATAATATATTTTGCAGCTGAATCGGCAGCTATTGCTCCTTCAGCTACCGCTGTTATTATCTGTTCTAATCTATATTTATAAGGTCCTCCAGCAGAATCTCCGGCTACGTATATTCCCGGAAGATTAGTTGAGTGATCAGGTTTTACGATCGCATATCCGTTTTCATCAGTTTCAATACCTATTTTCTTAAACAATTCGGTTGGTGGTTTTGAACCAATCTCTACGAATACTCCATCTATTTTCAACAATTTCTCTTCACCGGTAATAATGTTTCTAATTCTCAATGCTTCAACCTTATCTTTACCGATGATTTCTAGAACAATAGTATTCATAATAGTCTCTATTTTAGGGTTTTCAAAAACTCTATCAATATATGTTTTAATTGCTCTAAACTCTCCGCGGCGATGTATAATATAGACTTTAGACGCGATTGCTGCTAAATAAAGTGCTGAAATAAGTGCTGCATCACCACCACCTATAACAGCTACCGTTTTGTTTTTAAAAAACGGTGCATCACATGTAGCGCAATAAGATACTCCTCTACCAATAAACTCCTCTTCGCCTGGAACGTTTAGTTTTCTCCTTTCAGAACCAGTAGCTAGTATTACAACATATCCTTGAATATTCCTCTCACTTTTTGTTTCAACAATCCATTTAACATCATTTTTCCTAATATTCACTACTTCATCGATAACAATAGGTATATTGTAATTCATAATATGTTTGAGAAATTTATCAACAAGATCTGAACCGGAAATATTTGGTAAACCCAGGTAGTTTTCAATAAATGGTGCTAAAACAGCTTGTCCACCAATAGTTTTAGTTACAATAATAGTTTTCAACTGATATCTAGCGGAGTATAAAGCTGCTCCTAAACCAGCCGGTCCTCCTCCAATAATAATTGTATCGAATTCTTCGCTAGGCTCTATTTTCTGTGGTTTAAAGACTTCTCTTAATTTAAAACTACTCATATTTAATCAACTCTATTAACTAGAGATAATATGGATTTATTTATAACTATTATATAACATTATTAAACAAATACTCTTATTCACGGTGTTTCAAATGGAGTATACTAAACTAGGTTGGAGCGATCTGAGGATATCTAGAATAGGATTAGGTACGTGGCAGTTTAGTGAAACATGGGGTGTTTTAGACTACAATGTTGCTAAATCAATACTAAGTAAAGCTTTTGAACTAGGTGTAAACTTTATAGATACTGCAATGGTTTACGGTAGAGGTTTGAGTGAAGAATTCATAGGTAATGCTCTACGTGAATTAGGTGTTAAGAGAGAAGAAGTCGTTATAGCTACTAAAATACCCGGTGATTTTCTAAACTCTATCGATATCCTTAAATCAATAGATAGTTCGATGAAAAGACTTGGTTTAAACTATATTGATCTACTGCAGATACACTGGCCTCCTTGTTGGCATAATTTCCCAACATGTGAGTATGCTAGAGTAATTGAGAGAGCGGTTAAACTAGGTAAAGTAAACTATATAGGTGTTAGCAATTACCCTATTGTTTTAATTGAAGAACTGAGATCTTGTTTTTCAACAATCGATATTGTTAGCATGCAGTATAGATACAACTTAGTAGAGAGAGAAGCTGAGAAAGAATTAATACCGTATGCTGAAGCCAATTCATTCACATTTCTAGCTTGGAGCCCTATAGCGAAAGGAGCTTTAAGCGGAAAGTATAGTATCGATAATCTACCAATATTCAAAGACCTTAGATCAACAGATCCTATATTTCATACTGAAAATTTCTCTAAAATACAGAGAGTTGTCGATATACTTAAAGAATTGAGTATTAAATACGGTAAGAAACCAGTACAGATAGCTATAAACTGGCTGATATCTTATAGTTCATCAATAGTCCCAATACCGGGTGCTAAATCACCGGATCAAGTTATAGATAATGCTAATAGTGTCGGCTGGAGACTCAGCTATAGTGATTGGAGACTACTGGATGAAGCATCTAGAAACATTAACATATCATATGCGGTATGGTATTTAAAATGACTTTGTTAGTAAGTATAGTAATATGCTTGTTAAAGCTAGTGATGGTAGTTCAAAAGGTATTTCTTCAAAGTAAACGATATTTGTTTTTTCTAACTCTTTCTTACTAGGTTCACTTTCACCACTATTGATAACTATCGCTACACTACTAGTTGGTGAAATATCTCTAATACTCTTCTTCAAACCCTTAATATCAATATAATATACTTCATCGACTCCGAGAACGCTGTGTAGATCAGTTATTTCCGATAAAACTATTAACGGTCTATTAGCTCTATGGATTATTTTATAAGCTTCGGGAACACCTATTTGAGCAGCTGCACCAATTGGTTTAATAATAACTGGTATTGTTTCTCTAAAACTACACACTATTTTAACGAAATCAACTAATCTCTGAATACTAGATGTATTGTATAACGCAATATACATATTAATTCAACCCATTTCATCCAGTCTTTCAGCAATATATTCAGCAATACATTTAGCTAAAGGAACGGGCACGGCTTCACCCACTAAATTATATTGTTCATCGCGTCCACCGATAAAAACGAAATTATCTGGAAAACCCATTAATCTAGCTTGTTCTCTAACAGTTAATAATCTATTTTCAAACGGATGTATAAATCTAGAACTACCTAGAACAGTTGGACCTAGTTTAAAAGGATTTAAACGAGTGAAATTAGGGAGTATTTTATTAGAACCATAGTAGTGTATAAGAGATTGACCCCATTTAAGTCTACTTATTTTCTTCAATTTCTTAAAACTAAGCTCTGAATGAGGTTCATGATTCGGTGGATAACTCCCGGGAGGCGGGAGATCTCCAATAGCATCCCATACAGTTAATCTATCTCTCTTCTTCACTATTTTCAATTCAATGTTTGAAATAAACACACGTGTACGGTGACTAGGGGTTAGACAATCTTCTGCTCTAAGTATGTTAAAGAATATTCTACTATAACCTATACGCATAAACTCTTTTCTCAAAACATTTTTCAAACCATTATCCATTATAGCTGGAACATTCTCCATAACGAATACACGTGGTTTTATAGAACCAACTATTCTAATAAAATCTAGTGTTAGCTGACCTATAGGGTCTTTATATAATCTATCTAGAGGATTCTTCTCTCTCATCGGATTAGCGCTTGTAAAAGGTTCGCAAGGAGGACTACCGATAACGACATCAATATCTCTACCAACGTGTTCGAATATCGTTTTACTACTAATATCTTTAATATCTTCCATTAAAACAATTGCTTGTGGAAAGTTTGTTTTATAAGTAGATGCTGCTGGTTTAAAATTATCTACACCTAGTAGAATACTATATCTCTGAGTTAATTGGAATCCTTTTGAAAAACCTCCAGCTCCACAGAATAGATCTATTAAAGTATACTTATTTTTCAAATTACTCTAAACACCTATTTTACTCAACTCTCTATCTATCTCCTCGATCTTCTTCTTTAAAAAATCAATAACTTCAGTTCTATTCGTTTCAACAAGTGTTTCATTATCATGTGGACATTTAAACTCGTAATCAAAAGCTTGATCTAGATTAAATCTTCTATTACAAACTGGGCATTCATATATTATATTGTTTTCTTCATAATCTAGCAGAATCTTCAGTTTTTCACGAGTCTTCTTCAATTTATTAATCAACATGTTTCCAACCTGATCCCAGTTAATATGCCAAAAGTGTAATACTTTATCACCGGTTTTCCTAGGTCTACATGTTAATAATGCTTCATTACTAAGTTTCTGAAGTATTTTCCTAGCTTCATTAGATTTAACACCGGTTTCTCTACCAATAGTTTCCTCGGGAGCACTACCATTGGATTCTATAATGTATTTAATTAATCTACCAGCTTGCTCACCATACATTTTATTAACTATCTCGATCAACGCGTTTAAATAATAGTTTAAACGAAGATGCTCAGTCTTACTCTCTTCACTCGTTTTCTTCTTTCTAGGCAATTCTTATCACTTTCTTACCTTTCTCTACTGGTTCAATATATATTTTAGCATTATGGAATGATAAATGTAATTCTAAACCTCTATAGAATCTATCTAGAAATACTGCTAAAGCAGCTACTTCAGAATGCGGTTGATGACCAATAGCTACATTGTAATCAGCTATATTGTAGAAAAATCTCGGTACTTTCTCAGCACCAACGATTATTAATATATCTCTACCACTATCTCTTATCTTATCAATAACGTTATCAATATGTAGACCGTACATTGTTAAATGAACGATCAATCCACCATTCCTCTTCCATTCTCTAACATATTCATAAGGATCAACACCCATTTCAATATGCATTAAACCACCCCATTTATCCAGTACTTTACGTATAGATTCCAATATCTTATTGTCAACAACACTCGCTAGTATGAATCCATTAGCACCGAAAGCTCTAGCGACTAAAGCTACGTGTGTAGTTATCCTCTTATCTCTCTCCGGTCTATGACCTAGTCTTAGAACATATATTTTATTCAAATCAAGTAGTCACCAATATCTTTTTCAAAACATAAATTAGTTTATCTAAATTAACTTCTTTCTCAGCAGATATTGGTATTAATAATTCATTACTATCAATATATTTACTCATAGTTTTCACTAATTCATCTAAATTATTTTCATTCAATAAATCTATTTTATTCAATGCTATAATTGTTGGTTTACCGTGAATCCCTATTTTCAACAAAATCCTCTTAGCTTCACTATAATCACTGATAACTCTACTCACAGGTTTAGAAGCATCAACTATATGTATAATAACGTTAGAATACTTTATCTCTTCTAGTGTAGCGTAGAATGCTTCAATAATTTCATGAGGCAAGTCTCTTATAAAACCAACAGTATCTACAATAATTGATTCAACGCCGTCAATGAATACTCTAGATGTTTTAGGCGATAAAGTAGTGAAAGGCTCTGGTCCAACCGGTTTATTTAAATTAGTTAACTTATTGAATAGAGTTGTTTTACCAGCACAAGTATATCCTACGATAGCGATGTGAAAATAGCCTTCTCTAATTCTCCTAGATCTATGTATATCTCTAGCTCGACGTATATCCTCGATCTTTTTCCTAATACGCTTCTCTCTCTTCTTCAACATAGTGTAGTAGTTTTCATAACCATATCTACCAGCACCTAGATATCCGTGTAATTCACCTATTTTAGCGTATCTAATAGCTTCTCTAATTAAAGGCAACTGGTGTTTAAGTCTAGCTAGTTCTATCTGTAGTTTCGCTTCTAAACTACCAGCGTGTAAACTGAAAATCTCTAGTATTAAGAGTATTCTATCAACAACTTCTTTCCCCGTTTCTCTAACAATATTTATCAACTGTGTTGGTTTTAATCTATCCATAACTATTATTTTATCAACACTACTGTTCTTCAATTCAGGTAATTTATTTAACTGTACGTATGTTTTCGGATTAGGTTTTTTAACATAGAAGACGTCAACTATCTTATTATAAATAGTTTTTACTAAACTCAATTCTTCATCATAGAATTCTCTATACTTATATGGAAGCACTACGGCAACGTTACTCATCTATTAATCCCGGTTAACTATTTCTCATCATTAGTATTTATTAGATCTCCGATAGTTAAGTAATCTTCACTCTTATCTCCAGAGCTTTGTCTAAGTGTTTCATCAACAATAGGTTCTAGTAGAACTATACCAAGGAGTTTTTCGAGTTTTCTAGCTAATTCAATACTTGGTTTTAACTTACCGGATTCTATTCTCTTAACAATATTCTCACTAACACGTAGTTTCTGAGCTAACACTGTTTGATTCCAACCCATTTTCTCACGTGCTCTCTTTATTCTAGTAGCGTAGTCTTCAACTACTTCATACATTGTTTCAAGTATTTTTCTCGATACTTTTGTTTTAATCCATTTACTATCTCTATCCGGTTCACTACTAGTTGGTTTTACAACTTGTTTTAATGTTTGTTGAATAGCTGGTTGTTTATCTCCTACAATCTTCTTGTAACAATTTGGACAAACTGTTAATACTGAATTATAGATAGTTACTGTTCTACATAGATTACTGTCTTCTACGTGTCTACCGCATATCTCGCAGTAGCACGTCAATATATAATCCCTCTACTCTGTATTCATACTTAATACTATGGTTTTTAGGGTATTTAATAGTAATATATTATTAGCGAGAGGTGATCGCCATTTCTAATCAAAGTATTGAAGACAGTAGCTTAGATGAATACATTAAATCACTAGAAGAGAGAGTGAGAATACTTGAAGATGAACGTAGGAGGCTTGAGATTAAATTAAACTACTATAGGTCTGAGATAGAGAAACTACTTTCATCTCCATTGATCGAAGCTGTTGTAGTTAAAGTAATAGATAGTAATAGAGTTATTGTTAAAAGCAGTACTGGACCTAATCTCATCGTTAACGTTATAGATAGTATTCCTCTAGATAAATTGAAACCGGGTCAACACGTTGCTTTAAATCAAAGAGGTTCGACAATAGTATCTATTCTACCAGAATACACCGATCCATATGTTTCATCAATGGAGGTTATTGAGAAACCGGATGTTACATATAGTGATATAGGTGGTTTAGAAGAACAGATTAGAGAGATAAGAGAAGTTGTTGAACTACCTCTTAAAAATCCCGAACTCTTCCGTGAAATAGGTATTGATCCTCCTAAAGGAGTATTACTATATGGACCACCTGGTTGTGGTAAAACATTGTTAGCTAAAGCTGTTGCTAGAGAAGCTAATGCTACGTTTATAAGTATAGTTGGGAGCGAACTTGTTCAGAAATTCATAGGTGAAGGTGCTCGTATTGTCCGTGAAGTATTTGAATTAGCTAGATCTAAGGCTCCATCAATTGTTTTCATAGACGAGATAGATTCTATAGCTGCACGTAGGATCGATATTGGAACTAGTGGTGAGAGAGAGGTTCAGAGAACATTAATGCAATTATTAGCTGAACTAGATGGTTTCAAACCATTAGATAGAGTTAAAGTTATTGCTGCTACTAATAGAATTGATATACTAGATCCAGCTATACTTAGACCGGGTCGTTTCGATAGATTAATTGAAATACCACTACCTGGTTTTGAAGGTAGATTAGAGATTTTTAAAATACATACTCGAAGAGTTAAGCTTAGTGATGAAGTCGATCTACATGAATTATCTAGATTAACAGAAGGAGCTAGTGGTGCTGATATTAAAGCAATAGTTACTGAAGCAGGTTACTTCGCTATACGTGAGAATAGGAGAGTTGTGAATATGAATGATTTTATTAGAGCAATTAATAAAGTAATGGGTAAGAAGAGAGAGTTAGATTCATCGATAAATATATATAGTAGGAAAACTATTGACTATAGTGCAATCGTTGTCCAATAGTTTCTAGTGATAAGTATTGATCAGGAGAAAACCGAGTCCTATTGAATTAGAAGAGTTGAGGAGTATAGCTAGTCTCCAGTTTAGAGGATATGGTAGAGAAATTATTCCAGATAATATTGAAATAGTTTTATCGCCAAAGACTTTTAAAATCAGATATTTAGTTTTAAATAATGAAGTATATTTATCGATAAGAGCTAGTGATTATAGATTCCTACTACATATACCTAGTGGTTTAGTTTTAAACAATAAACTACCTCATCCTTATTTAAGAGTATATGTTAATAGTAAATACAGTAGTTATGTTAAAAAACAAGGTAATTTATTTACTAAACACGTAGTAGTATCCGATCCTGATATAAGACCGGGAGATGAAGTATTAATTGTAGATATTGATAATTATGATTTAATAGGTGTTGGTAGAGCGGTTAAACCCGGTTGGGCTATGCCTCTACATAACTGGGGTGAAGCTGTTAGAATTAGAGAAAGAGTGAGTGGTTGAAAATGGTTAAACTTGTTTATATTAAAGAAATAGATGAGAAAATATTTTCGGAAACAGTTTTCATAACTGGTTTTCAAGGATTCGGACTAGTAGGTTACTTAACTACTAGACATATTGTCTCGGAACTAGGGTTGGAGAAAATTGGTTTTATTAAAACAAAATATATGCCTGAAATAACTTTCTATACGAATAGATTTGGTTTAATCTATCCATTTGAACTATACTACGGCGAAGTATTCGATAAGAAAATAACTGTTCTTTTAAACCACAGTATTCCTATTAAAAGCGAGTTAACTAAATACACAGAGTTCATAGCTGAATGGGCTAAGAGTAGAGGAGTATCTATGGCTATCCTAATAGGAGGATTAGATCCATCTATTAAAGAGAGTAATGAAGAAGAGTATAGATGGATTCCTATAAGTAACTATAATGGTAATCTCGATGCACCAATATTGAATGAAAGATACGTTATCGGTCCACTAGCTTTAACAATGATGTTTCTAAACGCACGTAACGTACCTGGTGTAGCTATTTTCGCATATACTGAAATGTATAGACCGGATCCTAGAGCTAGTGCTGTAGCTGTTAAAACTGTTTCAAAAATACTCGGTATAGAAATTGATACTAGGAAATTACTTGAAGAAGCAGCTGTTATCGAATCTATTGAAGAAGAGAGGAGGAAGTTTATGAGAATGGTTGAAGAAGGAGTTAGAACTGGGAGAAGAAACTATACTATGCATGTATGATCTCAATATTTTTCACAATATTTTTCAATTCTATATAAATTCTCTCACTTATTTTTCTATAAATAGAATTATCTACAGTAACTATTTTCAAATCACTAACACGTAGTTTAGTAATAGTATTAATTATTTCTCTAACTATTCTACTAGAATACTCTAATCTACCTATCTCGTGTTGAAAATATGGATAGGTATTAGATACTTCTGGTGGAAACAATCCTAGATATGGGTGATAGAATAGTATTTTAAACTCACAGTACTTCTCTCTAAACATATTGTAGATTCTATCATTACTATATGGTTTACTCAACGCTGGTAGTAGTAATAGTTTACTATACTCTCCTTTAATCAAGTATTTGTAAGTATTCTTTCTATTAATCTCAAGTCTCGGATTACAAACACTATTGCTATCGATCAATAGTAGTGCATGTATATTTGTTTTAATCAATGGATTATATTTCATTAAATAATCACGGTATTTTACGATGATTCCAAATGCTTTCTTTAGACTAGAGTGTAGTTTACTCTTGTACTCTAAATACTCCCATAACCTACCTTCTCTAATAGTTTGTTTAGTTTGTTTAATCTCCTTCATCAACACGTATAGATTATGTTCAGCTATTAAATCAACTCTCTCATCTCTATTCATTTCACGGAGTTCTTCAATACTATATTTAGAACAAATAGGGCAATTACACGGCGAGTAATATAGTTCATCTAATCTCCTAGTACCCCATTCAAACATTAATCTATCATCTCTAGCGTATAGAATATAGCTCGCTGAATCAAATAAATCAGCGCCAACAGCTACTAGAAATGGAATTATCATTGGATGACCTACTCCGAAAACATGTAGAGGTTTATTAGGTGGTAGATTTCTACGAGCAATTATTGTTAATAACAATATTTTCTCATAATCATACTTCTCTAAGTAAACAGTTGGAGAACCGAGAGCATATATATGGTATGGTATTCTACTAGATACTAGTGATGAGTAATAAACTAGATCCGGGTACGGTGCTCCCTGTATTGGTAAAACCCATAGTTGATCCGATTCCATGATTAAAGACATAGATTCCCATGATCTCTTAATAGTTTCTCTAATAGCGTTTAAAGCTTCAACTCTAGACATAGATGTACCGGTTGGAATATCTAGTATAACACATATGTCTGAATCAATCTCTTTCTGATATTTTACAATAGTTTTATTATCAACATCCACAGATCCATAGAGAAGTATCTGATAACCTCCTGAATCAGTCATTACAGGTTTTCTCCAATCGAAGAAATCATGTATATTAACTCTCTCACCTCTATTTCTACGGTATAGTAGGTAAGCGTTTGTAATGAAAGCATTAAAACCTACTCTATCTATTATATTCAAATAACGATTTTGTCTAGAAGGATCTATTACTGGAAATAAGAAAGGTGTTTCAATAAAACCATGTTTTGTCTTTAATTTAGCTATTCTACCGGCTAGATCATATTCTCTCGGATCATAGTATTCCAACTACTTTCCCTGAAGTTTCTTTTTCCTCTCTTCAATGTATTTTGTATAAAATTGATATAATCTATCAACTATTGGACCGCTTCCTTCAACACCTTTTTCAGTTACTTTATAACGTCCTTGAACAACAACTGCTTGAGCTTCAGGAATTATTTGAACAAGGTGTTCGGGTATATTCATTTCTTTAACAATATATTGTTTAAAATCATCTGGATCGAATAGTGGTATTTCAATTGATTGTATTTCAGATATCCTCTCTCCTCTGATTATCACTTTCGGATATCTATTGTTTTTATCATCTACAGCATCGATTAATAGAATATTCATTGTTGGATGGTCTATACCAATTAATTGTCCTTCATAGTGTCTTCCATCAACTAGTATTACTTTAACTCTTCTATCTACTAAATTAGCTAGTTCAGCTACTAATCTACGTGAAGCATCTATTACAGACACGGAAAGCACCTCGATTAATTTAAAATATTATTTAGGAATATTTATAGTGTGTTTTAAAGATATTACTATTAACTCGTATATAGTTATTTCAAATAATGGTGTTTAATTTGTATAGATACGAGTGTAGTGTTTACAATATAGAGTATTTGAAACTACCTAAAGTATATAGATTGAAATGTAACTGTAGCGATGGTGTTGAAATAGTTTTTGAAATGCACGAAGAATTATTGAAAATCAGAGAGAATACCGAGATATCTATAGATATTGGTATTGATAAAAAGGAGTGTTTAGAGAGAGATTTCTGTGGAAAAGCACATGTAGTATCTGTAACTGAATTAGAAGGTAGGTTTAGAACAGTATTATCTATCGGTGGATTACTTGTTGTTGTTAAGAATCTTGTTGAAAAACCTAGTTTAGAACCTGTTCAGGAACTATATGTTGGATTAAGTATTAAGAAATAGTTTTATTTAAAGATTTATTTATCGATTTTATTTTAAACACTTCTACTCTCCTATGGTGTAGTTTTCATGATTGATAACAATATTTACTACTATATACGTCTATATAGAGTCAGCGATGTTGATAAGAAGATTGTTGAAAACGAGATTAGAAAACTATGTGATTTTATAAAACATAGATCTCGGTTGATTAGAAATGTTTCCTACTATACAGTAACTTATATTGATAACGGGGATAGTGAGGGTTTAATCATAGTTTCAGGTAGAGATAGAGAAACTGTGAGTAGAGAAGCTGATGTATTAATTGGTCTGATAGATTCTAGTTTTGAAACATTACGCGCCGAACTCGTCGATAAGGTTAAGAACAAGAAGCTTGTTCCAATACCGTTATTTAGAAATTTTTAGTTATTAGAAAGAGAAAAAGTGTTGAACCAATAGTTAGTTATTTCATCAAACCGTATATAGATTATCCTGAACAAGATGTTTTAATCAATAATACTAGTGAATCTATTGAGATAGGCTATGTTGTTAAATCACATACTTTAGTTAAAGCATCAATACCGTTGAATAATTTATTTGAACACGTTTTCGTTACTGGTTCAACAGGTTCTGGTAAAACATATACTGTTTCTAGAATAGTTAATGAATTGATTGCTAGAAAACACTCTGTTACAACGATTATATTTGATTGGCATGGTGAATACAGAAATCTACTGAGAGAATACGATTATATTGAACCCTTTAAAAACTCGATTAACATATTCAGCGATATTGATTCACTAGTAGATTTACTAGTAGATACTCTTGATTTAACACATCCACAAGCATATTTACTCGAGAAGATTGTTAAACAATCGAATAGAGAGATTAGTGATATAGACACATTGATTAATATTGTTGAAAACTACGTTGACGAATCCAGTTGGATGAGAGAGAGTAGATTATCACTACTACGTAAACTCTCATTACTGAATCGTAGTAGATATGTTGAATTATTTAATTCTGGAAACAATGGTTGTTTAGATAGAATCATTAATAGAGATGGAGGAGTATATGTAATCGATCTGTATCAAATAAACAATACATTAGTTAGAAGAATATATATGGTTTTCTTACTTAAGAAAATACTGAATCTAGCTTTAAGTAATCTAGGTAGAGTTAAATCGCTAATTGTTATCGAGGAAGCTCAAAATATTGTTGACCGCGAGAAACCAGTGAAACTATTATTATCAATGCTAGCTGAAGTTAGGAAATTTGGAGTAGGTTTAATCATAGTTTCTCAATCTCCATTTAAATTAATGGAAGACGTTATGATAAATACTAATACTAAAATAGTTCATTCTCTCAAGTCTTCAATAGATCTCGATATTATAAATAAAGTACTGTATTTACCCGAAGAATATAGAAGAATACTACCTTATCTAGATGTAGGTGAAGCAATACTGTATACAAGAGGATTTAAAAAACCTGTTTTAATTAAAGTAGATACTAATTGATGTATTAAAAGCTAGTCTTTCTCTTTCTCTTCTTCTTCACCGGGTTTCTTAGTTTCTTTTTCCTCAGGTTTCTCTATCTTGCTAGCAGCGATCATATCATCTATTCTAAGTATTATAGTAGCTGCTTCCGTCCCCGCTTTAATAGCATTAGCTTTAACACTGAGTGGTTCTATAACACCTAGTTCAAACGTATCAACTGTTTCACCATTAAATACATTTACACCAATCCATTTACCACCTGGTTTCTCGTGTTCAGCACGTAGTTTCATTATTATCTCTAATGGGTCTAAACCAGCGTTTTCAACAAGTGTAGTTACCAATCCCTCTATTGCTTTAGCAAAAGCTTCTATTGCTAACTGTTCTCTACCACCGATTTTCTGAGCATATTTTCTCAAATACTTACCTAACTCTATTTCTACAGCACCTCCTCCACCAAGTACTCTACCGTCTCGAATAGCATCTGCTACAGCTGATAAAGCATCTCTCATACTTCTCTCAGCTTCATCAACAAGTCTCTCTAATCCACCACGTATAACTATGCTAACTGATTTCGGATTCTTACATCCTTCTACGAAAACCATTTTATCTTCTCCAATCTTTCTTTCCTCAACTAATGCTGCTTCACCTAGATCTTCTGGTTTCAAGTCTTCGATATTGCTAACAATTCTACCACCTGTTGCTCTCTCTAATTTCTCCATATCAGATCTCTTAACTCTTCTAACAGCTAGTATACCTTTCTTAGCTAGAAAATGTTGAGCAACTTCGTCAATACCCTTCTGACATATAACAACATTAGCACCAGTCTCAGCAATCTTATCAACCATTTTCTTCAAAATCTCCTCTTCTTGTTCTAGAAATGCTCTTATTTGGCTTGGATCGGATATTCTTATCTCAGCATCTATTTCAGGCTTCTCGATCTCTAGAGGAGCATCTAGTAGTAGTATTTTAGCATTCTCAACTCTTCTAGGCATACCCGGGTGAACGACTTCTTTATCTAAAACAATTCCCTGAACTAGTACTGAATCTAGTAAACTACCACCGTATTTCTTAATAATCTGTACGTTATCTAGATCAATATAGTATTTATCACCATATTTTTCAACAATTTGTTTAACAGCTTTAACAGCTAGTTCAGCGAAGTGATCTATTGCTTCACGAACAGCTTTACTAGTTAACGATGTTTTAGCAACTTTCTTCAATATCTCGTCGTTGTTAATATCTATTGGTTCAGATATATCGTCTAGTATTCTTAATGCTTCTTCTAATGCTTTTCTATATCCACTTATGATTACTGTAGGATGAATATTCTTAGCTAGTAATTCTTCAGCTTGTCTTAAAAGTTCTCCTGCAAATATAACTGTAGTCTTAGTACCATCACCTACTTCACTATCCTGACTCTTAGCTATTTGAACAAGCATTTTAGCAGCAGGATGCTGTATCTCAGCTTTATCGAGTATAGTTGCTCCATCATTAGTTATAGTAACATCTCCTAAAGCGTCAACTAGCATTTTATCTAAACCTTTCGGTCCATAAGTTGTTTTAATCATTTCAGCAATAGCTCTAGCAGCCATTATGTTTGCTCTTAAAGCATCTCTACCAGCAGTTCTCTGAGTACCTTCTTTGAGAATCAATACAGGTATACCAACTGGTTCAACAGTTCTAGCACTACTACTCATTTAAACCACCTTTATACATGTATTTAATCATTATCCAAAAATATGGATTAAACCACTTCTATATAAACTTAACTCCGATCTATTGAGTAAATTATATAATCTTTTTAATAAATCAGATTATAGAGTAAACATATTGAGGAAACATTAGCTAAACGGTGTTTTATAAATGGGTAAGATAAGGATAAGAATTGTAAAGAGAACTGCTAGAGAATTGATCGAGAAATATAGAGAATTGTTTACTAGAGATTTCGAACATAATAAGAGAATTATAGTTAAACTAATTAATGTTAAATCTAAGAAACTTAGAAATCAAATAGCAGGTTATGTAACTCATTTAATAGCTATAGAATCTAAGAAGAGTGAAAAACCGGTATCAAGTGTATGAATTGATTAGTATTAAGAGAATTAGTAATGGTTTATATGAATTAACATATTTAGATAAGAAAATCTACTTCTGTATAAGTATTTGTTCTAAAAATAGAGATACGATTGAAAATGAATTAATTCATATTGGTTTAAATAGAGATGAGATACAAGCAATTATTCCAGAGAATTTAGTTAAAACACCATTACAGTTTATACAAGCATTGATAAACCATATTCTATACGGTAGTGAATTCAAT
>Ga0209394_1001091_pt1 | contig 17214 bp, 12 predicted proteins | sample JNZ201metaG_FD_184122 | JGI IMG/M metagenome (GOLD analysis project Ga0209394, IMG submission 184122) | Hot spring microbial communities from Jinze hot spring, China to study Microbial Dark Matter (Phase II) - JNZ 20120812A (SPAdes) (version 3) ... | reverse complement strand
GCCCCACCCCCACTCCCCCTTTCATACCCAAAAAATTAAAAAAGAGTTGGAGGATTAGTTAGTTTTTGTTTATGCGTTTTTTGATTGCTAGTATGCTGAGTCCCTTCACAGCTAAGTATAAAAATCAAGGAGAAAGATGCGTCTGGATACAAGGTTTTTGTAATGGTTATTTCTCTTTTGAGTAAGAATGATGCAAAAATTTGTTCATCAAGTCGAATAATCACAATTTTGCCTTACCTCTTGGCAAGAAAAGTTGAGGCATATATGGAGAAACCTTACTTTTTCTTTCTTAGCTTTGCTGTGTTTTTAGTTTTCTCTCGTACTCCGCCTTCAGAGCCTCATATACTTCTCTAGTTATTTTTCCATCCATATAGAGGGTGTTAAGTCTTTTCAGATACTCAAGTATCTTCTCTTTCTCACTTAATATGGTCGTTTCTGTTGTATATCCTTTTTTCTCAATATCTGGTGGAGGAGGCGGATAGGAAGTGGGAGGAGGTGGCGGGGGAGGCACAGGCTTAGTGGTCAATCCCTTTATGCCCGCGAAGAAGGCTAGTAATAAACTAATAGGTATAGGCACAGGAAAGTAAATGCGAGGGTTAGACACAGCTACCCAATAGAGTAACCGGAAAGCGTAAATGAGAGCACCAGATAATATTAAGAGTAACCCGATCCTAGACGAACGATTACTAATTAACCATATACTTCCTCCTAAAATCAGAATTATTACGGCAATCGCTGTAATCGTCATGATTGACCAATTTGGCCAACTAAGCCACTCTATCAATGTTGAGAAAAAGATGTCCCCCCTGTATGATAAAAAGACATTGAAAAACAGCCAGAAAAAGCACGTGCCCAAAAGACCTTTACTGGCAGTATATATGATTGTTATATCCCATGGAAGGAGAAAAGATAATAGCCCAAGCGCACCTATCCTTCTATAGGAAAATCTCAATGTTTTCATATTAATTGGTTTTATTCTTGATTCTTAATAATTTTTTGGCTCCTTAACCTTAAACTTTAGAAAAATATTTAGGATATTATTTTAGTTATTAAAAAGATGTTCTCCAATATTTTCTGTGTTTAAGAATTTTTGGGGCCTTGTTTGCCTCTTCGAGTCTAAACTCTACGACCTCCAGCTCATTGGATTCTCCCCTAGGAACTCGACCACATCTTTCCTGGTTTATATTTGTGACGGATTTTATTTCTTCCTTCCCACCAAAGCAGCTTTCCTGAAAGAATTAAGAAGATTTTTGGGCATAAGACTAATGGATTAGAATCATTCTTGCAGAAGAATAGTTAAGATTGCTCTCCATAGTGAGCTATTAATAATGCTAAGTCTTTGTAATCTATTTTATTGTCAGAATTAATATCAGCATCCTCTAAATAACTCACTTCTCCCTTAGCAGAGCCATACTTGGAGATTAAAATAGCTAAATCCTTATAATCCACTTGACCATCATAATTCAAATCGCCTATAATTGAAATTATTGTAATTAGTAGAGAGGTTCTTCCGGGAGCATACATGGTTTTATTGGCTGTTAAATTAATATAATAATCACCTTTAATCTTTGGACAGAGCATAGAGAAATGATAGAGCCCAGGGGTTAAATCATCCTCCTCGGCTCGAAGTCTTCCTTCAGGGCTTTCTAAAAAGACATCTGCATGAGAAACAGCTGCACCATCACTTGAAAAAACATATACTGAGAAACTGACTTGAGCACCAGATCTATATTTAAATCTCAAGTCAATGGGAGCTATGTGAAGTTCAGGATATTTTAGTGTAACGGGAATATTATGTTCTAGCCCCTCATATTCTATTGATATAGTGCCGCTGTAAATGCCGGCAATATTTGGTTTAATGAATTCGATATCGAGTGTTATGGTTTCTCCCTTTTTAATTTCTAGTGTAATTTCCTTTTGAACCACTTGTCTATCTAATGGAGGCAAAACTTTTATTCGCAAATCCTTTATGTCGCGTTCGCCAGATATCTCGCTTAAATAGACCTTTACAACCTCTCTTTCATTTAGGAAAACTACATTTAATGCTTGAGGTTCCACCTTTAATCTTGGAACTTGAGCCGTGAGAACATATGGGATTCTTCCAGTGACAGTAATCCCCCTCACTTTTAATTCCCACTTGCCAGCTAAAGGATTTAAAACAGTCCACATTTCAACGCCAGTATCGTTTAGGTAAACTACATTCCAGTCGTTAGCAGAGAGGGTATTTGATTCAGGGTCTATAAGCTCTAGCTGAAGTCGACTTCCAGGATAACTCAGAAATGTTGTAAAGGATGATGTTTCCGAAGGTATATCTATAAAATAAGTTTGTTCTTCTCCTTGCGCAATTGTTGATGAAAATTGGTTTATAGCTTTCTCTTCAGATATTGATGAAATAATCTTCATATATATTTCCCAAAGAGCATCTTCACTTACTCCTTTAGACAAATCATATTCATAGTATACTCCACCAGTCATTTCCGCTATTTTTTTAAGTAGCTCTGGATTAAACTCACCTGTTGCTACATCACCCATTCCTATCGTAAAGACTTTGATACCTTTGTTTTCAGCCTCTTCTGCGGCTATTTCTGGGTCTCTACCAGTGTTACTGACACCATCTGTTAATAGGATTACATTTTTAGAGCGCGATTTTCCTCTAGAAAGCACATTGATCGAATTGAATATTCCTTCTCCCATGGCTGTTGAGCCTTCTGCGCTTAACCCTCTGATTAAGCTCTTTAGGTGCGCAAAGTCCTCGGTAAGCTCGCTCAATATTGTTGATGTGGTAGCGAATTTTACCAGGCCTACTTTAACCCCCTTATGGGTAACTATATTTAGAAACATTTCTGCTGCTCTTTTTGATTCATTGATTCTAGTAGAATTGCCAAGTTTAGCTTTCATACTGCCGCTTACATCTAAACACAGTACTATATCAGCCTCTTTCTTAATTAATCCACTTGCGATTTTTCTTCGAGAAGCCATTATTTCTCTATATTTATTGTACTCTTCCTCTACATCACTACATAGCTTTGCTATTCTCGAAAGATAAAGTATAGATTTGTTTAGCATGCGCTGCTCTTCCCTCTTAGCTTCATTCTGAATATCTTTGGCGGATAATACGTTAATTGGCACGTTTTTTAACCAATTGCGAAACTCGTTTTTCTTATCGTAACTTAGTAATGATTCTATCTGATTTTCACTAGCTCCACCTATTTTATTCCAAAAATCAGCCAAGCTGTAATGATAAAAGTATTCACTTAGCCATAATTTAACAAAAGTGCTTTCAGTGAATGGGAGCTGATTAGAAAATAGCATGCTATAGACATTTTTAAAATGCTGTGAACAATCAATCATTAGTTGGGAGTAGAGTAGCCCATTTGCTATAAGAGTCTTCATGTTTATAGTTGGTCTTACAACTTTGTGATCAAAAATTAATCCTAGAAGATGCCCAAAAACATTAAGCCCCAGCTTAAAAATCTTATCAGAGACCACGCCATACCTTATTGATGCCCCAAGAGCGCCATAAAATTCATGTTCATTTTTTCTTCCGAGCCTTAATATTGTTGTTACAGCCTTTGTTATGGCGCCCCCTTCTTTGAGAGCATCTTCGCTTAATCCTACTATTTTGAGAGCGTCAACCACAAGCTTTGAAGTTTCAGGTTGCTCATAATAGACCCTTAATATCGCATATGCGTAAGGAATATAATTAACGAATATCTCATATTTTTTTTGAATGTCGATTCCGGCTTTTATTAATTCTATAAGTTTTTCGTTCTTTAACAATTTTATATATTCATTTGTTTTTTCATCTTCTCTCAGTCCAAGAAAAGATAAAGTTGTGTGATAAGGAAGGAAATTTTCATCATTTCCTTCAAGCGTCCTCATTATATCCATTAAGTTGAAAAACTCGGCAGTTGCCGTTAAAGCGATCTGCGCTAAAAATAAGGGTATAGTCATTTGAGCGCCTGGAACCAGAGCCGCTCCGATGATTAAAGCACTGTAAACAATCAATTCTTTAATAACTTTCTTCGTGAACACGTCCTTAGACCATTCGGGGCCAATAGTTTCACCATATGCTTTAAGTAGTTCTAGTCCGCTTTTGAAGTTAATATCATAGTAATCGATTGATTGCCGCAGTTCTTTAGAATCTATTGTTTGGCTTAACAGGTTAAATGAAGCTATTTCTCTTATATCTTCAGGCGGGTAGAACCTCTCTAAGCCACCAACAACAGCTTTCTTTTTTACATCAAATATCAGAAAGTCTCCAGTCGGCTGCCCGCCTCTATAAACTTCATAAACAATAAAATATATTTCATCGTCTATTTTCAGTTCCCTTGCAACAACAGCTTCCTCATTATCCCGCAAATATTTGGATACAACTGGGTTAACACCACAATGAACAATTAGAATACCGTTCAACATAGTAAGTGGGATGGAGAAAATGATAATTATAATAAGTAACAAAACTTTATAATTATAGCGGCATCCCATATTTCATCCCCAATTCTACCTCTAATTGCCAATTTTAAGTATATTAATAATTCACTATATAATTTTGTCATCAATTCTTTTCTTGTTAATTTTTATAGACAAATGAAACGGCATGATACAACATATCAGTAAATTAGGAAAGCAAAAATATTTATTTTTATTGATGCTAAATTCGACATAAGAGATGTTGAGGGGGAGATTTTAATTAAAAGATTAATTTTAGTGATGATATCGATTATATTGCTTTCAGACATATTTATGTCGGCGTTTAATGTTCAGCCAGTATGCGCGGAAGGAACTGGAACCATTTATTACACTTCGTATGTCATTATAATTCCTAGGGGTTTAATGGATGGAAATGTCGTATGGAAATATATTTGTGATTCGCAGCCGCCTTATGGTTGGAATGTATATGTGGAATTTGATGATTCGGGATGGCTTTCTGGAGAAACTCCTATAGGGTCAGATCCCTATAACAATCCTTCATCCATATTTGTTAGAACTAAAGTAAGCTTTAGAGACATCTATCTGCGTAAAATATTTCGGGTTGAGAATATTCCATCGAGCGCCATTCTCAGCATAGCGTCAGATGATGGAGTGGAAGTCTGGATAAATGGAAGGAAGGTGCTGAGTGACCCTGATAGCATTCATGGAGCGTTTTATTGGAACTATAGGCTAATGAATATTAGCGATTACTTAAATGTTGGGAAGAATTCACTGGCTATCCGTGTTAGAAATGCTGGTGGCGGAGCATGTTTTTTTGATTCTGAAATAATATTTGAACTAAAGAGTTTAGAAGAAACCCTGTTCGACTTTGTTTACGGTAGATGGAATCCTACTGGCGGGTTCAGTAATGATGATATTGATGAAACCTTTTATGCCACCTCTATTCTAAAGACTCTAGAAAGCATTAATATACTAGACGTAGACAAGGTAAAACTTTGGATTACATCACATAAGTTTCTTTATGGGGATTTTGGATGCTGGGTTTGGTGGCAGTATCCAGCTATAGAATCCCTCAAAAATATAGGGCTAGAATTAGATCGCGAGAGCGCTGAAAGATTAATAAACGTGCTTTTAAGCTGGCGTAGCGAGGATGGAAGTTGGGGAGGAGAGTTAGATCCAACATGGAAGGCTATCGAGGCGCTTGCTTCTCTAAATGCTATAGGTAGAGTTAACTGGGAAAAAACTATAAGATTCATTAAGTCTTTACAGGGATCAGATGGTGGCTTCCGAAATAAACCTGAGGACAAAGAAACATTTCTTAGGCGCACATTTTATGCGGTTCGCTCACTTTACCTTCTAAATGCCATAGACGTAATAGATAAGAGTAAAACCATTAACTTCATTATGTCATGCTTCAAGGATGGTGGCTTCTCGGATAGGCCCGAATGGGAAGAATGAATAGAGCCCACATACTGGGCTATTAAATCCCTTGAAGCTTTAAACTCGCTTGGAAGAGTAAACTCTGATTATGTGGCTGAGAGAATTTTAAAATGGCTTGGAGATGGAGGAAGCACAGGGTATTTATATGGTGATTACTGCGCAGTAATGACGCTTAAAACCTTAAACAAATTATATATGTTGGATAAAAACAAGATAATAGAAAATGTTATGAGATTTCAAAATACTGTCGACGGCGGGTTTAAATATGGAATTTCCATATACGATTCAGAACACGCAATAAGAATATTGTCGAATGTAGGAAAAATAAAGAAAATTGACGTGGAAAAGATAAAAACTTGGTTTTTATCAACATGGCCATCTTATCCTTACCTGTCTACAGGCGATATCCACTCAATATTATACTCCCTCATAATTCTTGGAGCGCAAGATAAAATCAATAAAAACGAGGTATTGATAGAGCTATTAAGACGCCAATGTTCAGATGGTGGTTTCGGACATTATAGAGGTGGAAATTCCAATATTTGGGATACATACCTTGCAATAGATATGCTATTTATATTAAATACTATCTCATCTGACATTAAAAATCGAGTAGTACAATATATCCTTTCATTAAGGAACACTGAAGGAGACTTTAATTATAGTAGAAATGAGAGATGGGGCAGCGTCAGACCTACGGCGTTAGCCGTATTAATTTTGGATATGTTGGGAAGCATTGATAAAATGGATAAAGATAAGATTGCAAGTCTCATTCTAAGATACCAAAGGGAAGATGGTGGTTTTGGCGATATATTTGATACATATCTTTCGCTTAGAGCTCTTAAATCTCTAGGTAAACTTAGTGATCAGGTTTTAGTAAAAGCTATGAATTATGCTTCGTCACTCCGCAACTTAGATGGTGGTTTTGGATGGTGGAAGGGTGATACGTGGTCGTGGTTAGACTCTACAGATTACGCAGCATCTATATTATACGAAATTAAAAAGCTTAGGAAATATTACGTAAGGGTAGATGCATCTCCCTCGTCCGCTAACTTAGAAACATATGGTTCTGGGTGGTATTTTGAGAGTGCTGAAGTAACATTATCAATTAGCCCAACAACAATAGATTTTGGGAATGGAACTAGACTTGTTTTCCTGCGGTGGGAAGGAGATGTAACATCCAGAAGCCCAACAATTACATTTAAAGTTACTTTCCCGGTAACTCTAAGGGCCATCTGGAAAACGCAGTACTATTTAACGATGAAATGTAACCCAAGCTTAGGAGGAAGCGTAAGCCCTCAAAGCGGATGGTACGATAGTGGCGCTCAGATTCAAATCTTAGCAACACCGGCTTCCAACTATAGATTTAGCAACTGGACAGGTTCTGGTATAGGATCCTATACTGGGGGATCAAACCCGACAACAATTACAATAAATAGTCCAACAACGGAAGTAGCCAATTTTGTTCGAGTTGCCACCATAAAATTTTTCGTAAGCGGGCTTGGCTCTGACTGCTCCGGAGTGGTGCTGGTTGTGGATGGTGTAGGATATAAGTGCAGCGATCTTCCGAAGGTCTTTAGCTGGGATGTTGGTTCATCACACAGCTTTGCTTGGTCTTCTATCATTCAGGCGGGTTCTGAAAAGCGGTATGCCTGGTCTTCAAGCTATGGTCTCTTGTATCATCAAAGTGGATCTATAGTAGTTCCATCCGAGGGTGGATCTGTAATAGCATCATACAAGACACAATATCTGTGGACTTTTTATGCGGAAAGCCTAGGCCCTGACGCAACTGGAACAGTTGTGGTGGTTGATGACGTAAACTACGCCTACACGAACCTACCGGTCTCGTTCTGGTGGGATGCCGGCTCATTACATAGTTATGCCTACCAAGAATATATTGGTTCAGCATCCAGCGGAAAGCGCTATGCAAATCATAACCCACTAATTAGCTCATTAATAGTTTCCGAGCCAAATAACCTCAGTCCAAAATATCATACTGAATACAAACTTGTGGTAACTTCTGGACTAGGCGGCACATCAATTAATCCACCAAGTCCAGAGGGCTGGTATGATGAGGGCTCAACAGTCACCTTGTCTGTTAATTCTCCCGTAGGTTTCCTTGTCCAGCATGTCTTCGTAGGCTGGAGCGGAGATATAAAGGCTAATAATCCAACAGTAACAATTATAATGGATGGACATAAAACCATTACAGCAAACTGGAGAACAGACTATTCACAGCTCATTATTTTTTTGGCCTCTATAATAGCCGCGATATCACTATCCACGCTCTATCTTTACTACGCAAGAAGTAAACGTGAGAAAGGAACAATAGTTATAGATGAAGGTAGGCAGATAATCGAATACCTAAGAAGGCTCGACGAACTTTATAGAGCTGGCAAAATAACTAAAGAAGCATACGAAGCGTTAAAAACAGAATACGAAGAAAAACTAAAACATGATGATAAGAACAAATAATTCGCGTTAAACTTAATAATTCCAACCTCAAATTATTTATGAGGATACTTATGAGCTCAAAGCCCGTGGATACAAAAAAAGTCCTAAATTATATTTTGTCAAAAAGAAAAAACAATGAAAACACTTTAGAGTTAAATATTGGGGAGGCGGTTAATGACCTAAAAATTTCCAGAGAAGAATTAAATCAGGCCATTTTCGCGCTAGAAAGCGAAGGCTACCTAAGAATTCTCAAGATGCCGCCCTCAAAGATCCTAATAGATGAGATTAAAAGCAAGTTTACGAGATTAGACGGGCTTCTTCTTCTAGGAGAAATTAGCAGAGATGAATATAATAAAAGATATGAAGAGACGCTCAGCGTTCTAACAAGAGTGCCGGATGAGCTGAAAAACTTCTCACCAATTCCTATAGAATCTATAGAGGAGTTTGCAATAAATATGCATGGTTTAATTAGCTCGCTTGAGAGACTAAAAGAATACAGTAAGGAGACAAAACCTGAGGTATTAGAGGATTTACGCAAAAGATACAATGAAATAATGATGAAACAGCTCAGCTTACTCTCTAGAATTTTAAAATCTCTCTCTTTAATCACGACGGATGAAATAAATGCCCTGAAAAAAGAAGAAAGAGAACTAGAAATACTAGAGGCCGATGAAAAAATAAGAGGTGTCGACTTAAGTGCAGATAAAAGGAAGAAGAGAGAGAATATTAGTAAAGCGGAGAAGAGGTTGAAACGCGTATACCAAATATTGATTTTAGAGGAAGAGCAAACTAGCGATATAACATCTAAAAAACTGCAGGAAATAGAAGAGAAAATTAAAAATCTAAAAACAAGACTAGACATATTAAACGCTAAGATACTTATTGAAGGAGAGAAGCCTGACTTCCTAAACTTGAAGAAAAGCTTAGAAAATGAGAGACAGAGTCTTGAATTAGAAATGGAAAAAATTAAACATGAGAAATCTTTTGCTGTACGAAAGTTAGCACCTCTACTTAAAAATATGGAGAAATTAAAGGAAGAGGTAGATCTGCTAAATAAGGAAAACCGCGAATTGATCTTGAGCGTTCTAAAAGATTTTGGGGAAATCCACGAAAATTTACTTAAACTTAATAAAAACCTACATGTCTAAGTAAAAAAATACCTGACTGCTTTTATGTATATTTAAAATATAAGCGAACCGGGAACCAGCACAGCGACGCTAATATTGTCGAATCCTCCTCTATTATTAGCTAAGTTGATTAAAGCCTGAGATACTAATGATGGATATTTATAGTGCTTTAAGTATGCCTTTATCTCTTCTTCGCTCACTAAATCTGTTAATCCATCGCTACAAAGAAGCAATATTTCATCACCCTCTAGAGAAAAATGCTTAAAATCAACTCTGGGGCTCCTCATTCCTAAAGCACTTGTTAAAATATTTCTTTGCGGGCTAAATTTCGCCTCCTCAAGAGTCATTATGCCAGCCTTAACTAAATCCATCACATACTTATGATCTTCCGTAATAAGCGATAAATCATTTCCTTTAAGCATGTAGGCTCTGCTATCCCCACAATGAGCAACAAAAACATCATTTCCTAATATAAATGCCATAGTGAGAGTTGTAGCAAGGTCAGACCTTTTTCTTTCCCTTAAGCTCGCTATCCTTTCATTAATCGACTGAACAATATTTCTGAGGGTAAAGAGGAGAGTTTCTTTATCACCACTGCTAATGATATTTGACTTTAAGATTTCTACAAAAGATAGCTTTAATGCTTCTCGACTAGCCTCTTCACCATGAAGATGACCGCCAGCTCCATCCGCTACCAATAAAATAAAAGATGACCATGTCTTACCAGAAGAGGAATATTTAACATTTGAAGCTATTACAGAATCTTCATTAACGGCCCTCTTTAGACCTATGTCTGAGCACGCACCGTAAAGTTTAAGTCTCTTTAGAGAAGAAGTATTCACCACTGGAATGCTCATTCCAATTAATGAAATTGAAAAGTCTTTTATCCCCATTTCTCTAGCTAAATTAATGCATCCTGCCGATATTTCACTTGGAAGTAAGTTTTCCCGTGAGCTACGCAATAAATAGTTAATTATCTCTTGGCAATACTGGGAGCTAATAAGATAGATATATCCCGTAAAATGTTTAAGTGCTAAAAAGCTATCACTTATTTCATGTAATATTTGATTGTTGAGGTCAAAAGCGTATATATGATTCTCTCCTTTAGAGAAAGAAAACATTTTGTCATTTATGAACGCTAAAATGCAGGAAGGTGCCGAACACCTCTCTAATAGAGGTTGGAAACTTTCACTTACAGAGTAGTCCTCTTTAGATTGTAGAACCGCTTGTAAAATCTTCTCAGAAACTTCTCCCATAAGATTTAAGAGTCCATTCTTAGCTCCACTAGACGATAAAATATAACATTTACCCGCTTTTCCAGAATGAAAAATTATAGAGGCAGCAAAACTTTCGGTTTCTCCAAGAGATGCAGCACTAACTTCTGTTAAACTTTTTGGGGTATTTTCGCTTTTAGATGACTTCCTAGTGAGCTTTCTAAATGACCACATTTTATGAAGTTTCATTAAATAGCAACCCCTTCTAAAAACATTTTTAGATATCAGCTTTCTTTTAATTTTATTATTTTATTTTTTTATATAAGTCAATTGAAAACAAAAATTTATATTTGTTTATTTAAAAGTAAAAAATATTTAGGGAAGAGTGATGAATCGTTCATATATATTAGTTTTAGTTCTATTGTTTGTTTTGATAGTGCTAGTGCGCTTTTCAACGGTTTATGCTCAATTCGAACCTGAACCCCCGTCACCAGATGAAGAATGGTATCCGCCTGAACCTTCATACCCCAGAGTCTATAAAGATTTTCACGCGTATACGTCTGGATTAACGACTTCAGTGCCAAGTCCGGCGGCAATAACTCTTTTACTCTTAGACATCAACGATAAAGTAAGAAGCGAATTTTATGGCAGTGAAATGTTCTATCTCAGGTTTATATCATCGTTTAATAGATTCTTCCTTTATCTTTACGAGTGGTATCCCTCTGGCACGGTGCCTTCTGGTCATTGGCTTATATATGCTTGGGGACCAATCGAAGTTGGTTCTGGAGCTATCGTAAATATTGGCTACTTTTATCCTGAGATTAACGAGCCTATGGGGCTTCATACATGGAAATGCTGGCTCTATGACCCGGATTATGATAGATGGGCTACAGGAATCGTTAGATTCAATTACTACAAATACCCTATCGCCATTATTGAGAGAATAGATGCGCCTCAGGAAGTAATAGTGAATGACAGATATGAGTTAAACGTTTATATTAAGAATTTTGGTGAAATAGATTACACGTATACTATTAAAGTAAGTGGTTTAAGTACTATCACACCAACACAATTAACCTTGAATGTTAAAGCTAAATCTCAATCTAACGGAATATTTTCTTTCTCTACATCAACGCCAGGAACAATAAATCTCGTTATAGATCTTTATGTGGATAATACGATTCTAGATTCTAAAACATTAGTTTTAACTGCTAAAATTTTAAAGCCGGGCCCTATGATTATCGGAGATTTCAGCCCAGCTGTCCTTAAGGAAGGCGAAGAAATAAGTCTTTCTTTCACCTTTATCAATAGCGGTGAGGGTGAGGCGAGACAAGTTTTTGCTAGAATAGATGCACCTGGCTTCATGGTTATAAGTGGTATGGACTCATCACCTAATGTAACGCCCGGAGGAGCTGGCAGAGCCGTATTTGTGCTGAGACCTATTGAGGGCGGACGTAAAACCGTTCAAGTGAAGATAACATATAGCGATATAGTTGGAAATACCTATACTGATACCATATCTGCGACATTATTAGTTCAGGTAAGACTTAAAGTCTACTCACAAGATGATAGGGGTAACCCCGTAGAAATTCCATTAAAGATTAATGGTGAAAACTTCAGGGAATTTGAAGATTGGATCGACCCCACATTAGAGATAAAATTAGAAGCTTTTAATGAGTTTTATAGTGCTAGTAATAATATGACAAGGTGGGTTTTTACAGGATGGAGTGACGGGATCTCAACACCCCTGAGAACAATTAAATTAACAAAGTCTTCAGTAATCTATGCTATTTATAGAAAAGAAAATTATGTTAATGTTTTCTCTCCTTATGGAAGCATTTCAGGAAGCGGTTGGCATAAATCTGGATCAGAGGTAATTATTTCTATCAATCCAACAATTATAGAACTTAGCAACGGGACAAGATTTGTTTTCACACATTGGACTGGAGATATAACGTCTGAAAAACCAGTGATAACCTTTAAAGCTGAATCTCCAATCACTTTAAGAGCATCTTGGAAAGTTCAGTACCGCTTAATTGTGGAAGCAAACTATGGCACTATCACGCCCGGTTCGGACTGGTATGATGCTGGAGTAGCAATTCAGATTAGCGCTAAGCCACCGTACACGGCTCAAGGTGAAAGATATATATGGAGCGGCTGGATAGGCGTAGGAGCGGGAAGCTATACAGGAACAGATAACCCTGCAACAATAATAATGAGAGCTCCAATAAAACAGAAAGCAAACTGGATACGGCAGTTCTATCTTACTGTGAAATCAGATTTTGGCGATCCGAAAGGTGAAGGTTGGTATAATGAGGGTGAGACGGCTACATTCTCCGTTAATTCACCAATAGGCTTCTTAATTCAACAAGTCTTCACTCAATGGAGTGGGGATTCAACAGCAACAACACCGACAGCATCGATAGTGATGGATGGGCCGAAAACCGTTATTGCAAAATGGAAAACAGATTACACAAGTCTCGTAATAATTGTGATATTTTTAGTATCAGCAGCTCTCTCATTTGTTTATTTTCATAGCATTAGAAAGAGAAAGAAAAGATTAACAGATACTATTACTCTAGAACCCCATGAGACATCTATCTTAGGGAATAAGAACAAGATAGAGGAGATTACTGGATATATTGAAAAACTTGAGAAGCTTTATGAGATGGGAAAGATAAATGAGGAGACATACTCCAAGTTAAAAATAGAGTATGAGGAGAAACTAAAACAATTAAATCCAAAAAATTAATCTTTTCTATAATAGAAGAATCCTATCCACTTTCTTGCTCGTATTCTTTCTTCAATTGAGTATAGGTCTGCTCACTAATTTTCCCCTCCTTAAACAATTCTTCAAGTTTTTTAAGTTTTTCAGATCTGGATTCTATAATCCTTGTTGATGAGATCTGTGGTAAAAGTCTATCCCCTTGTTCCATATACCTGCTGTAAACTCTCATTGTGTCCTTATCTATTACACCGTAAAACTTTCTCTCAGCACTAAGCTTCGCAATCCATCTTTCAACCTCATCGACTTTCATTCCAAATTTTCCACTTAACTCTTGCAAACTTATCGTCCCATAAATATTTATCGTTCCAACAATTTCATTATCTAAATTACTGGATATTTGAAGACGCTCTATTTCTATATACCTGCTTAGTCTACTTAATGCTATAGCCGCAAATATGAAGAAAATAAACTGCACCAAAGTTGATGCCAAATCAAAAATCGCCAGACGGCCGCCGAAAAATAACGGAAATATAAGTTTAATCACTATATACAAAGCGTATAACACTAGAATTGTAACCAGGAAATCAATTGTATACTCAGTGAATCTAAGAATTTTAATTTTAACTAAAGGGTTAATACTCTCACCTCAAAGTATTCTACTAAAAAAGAAATATAAAGATTTAAATTTATAATATAAGAAACATTAAATTTTATATATTACTTAAAATTTAAACAATAATCATGAAGAAAAAGATAAAAATACAAGTCTTCATAACAACAATTGTTTGCTGGATGTTATTGTCGCTATTTGTATTAAACTTTGTTAGTGCCAGCAAATATATTGCAAACATAAACTTTTACACTGCAAGAGATGGCGAAGAAGAAGAATTCCATCTAAAAGATACCGTCGTCCTGAAAGCTTGGAAAACGGTGGCAGGAGCCTTTAATGTTGAATATACATTTATTTATCCTGATGGGCGAAGATTAGGACCTAGATTTTATTCATTATTTGGTACAGGAGAATTTATAATAGATAAATGGATAATAACAGAAAATGATCCTACAGGAACATATCAAATTAGAATCCGTGTGTTTGATCCTATTACAGGAGATATGCTTGGAGATGATTACTTAATATTCTTTGTGAAAGAAAGAAGCATAATAGAGTCTATCCTAAAGCCTGAAATTTTAACAGCCATAGCTATTGTGGCGGTTGCTGCTATAGTGGGAGTAGTTTTGATAACTAGAAAACCAAAGGAAGTTGTAACACCTCCTATTATTACAGCGGCAAAGCCGCCAACAGGCGCTGGTGAAACAGTGGTTGTAAAAGCACCTGGTACTGTTGTTATGACTAGACCTACGGGAGAAACTATGACTTATATCGCCGGTTTTAGGGTAGGAGAGCGAATGATTCCTATAAGATCTCTGCCCCAAACCTTCGGCAGAGAAGACTTTCGAGGCTTCATTCCTGAAGACGCTCTTAGCTTTATAAGTAGAAACCACTTTGAGATAAGATACGATTACTCACGTGGTCGCTTCCTTATAGAGGATATGGGAAGCACTAATGGAACACTACTTAACGGCGAAGAAATTAAAGGAAAAGGTCCACAAGAACTTAAGGATGGAGATATTGTAAGTCCAGCTGGAACAGTGAATTTAAGGTTCATTGTTAAAGTGGCTTAGTATGAAAGTGAAAGTGGCGTTCGGTGTTCTAGCTATTTTTCTATTCTTATTGTTAGATTTAGTTATGATTTATGCTCTTTCAGACGTGACTGCCGGCTTTCATACTAGGTCACTTACCCTCCAGCCTTACATGAGATCATTTACTCTTAACATCACGGTCTTTTCTGGTGGATCTAGGATTATGGCTGGAGAATTTAATGTGAGCTACCCTGCTGAGTATATGAGTTTATTACGTGTTGATAGTTGCGAAAATTGGACAGTAACATACGTGGCTAACAGATATGTCTTTTATACGCTTATAGTGCCAAAAGATAGAACAGTGGTAGCTTCACTAATTTTTAATGTTAAACCTACCGCTGTAAGCAGAATATTCAACGTAAAGCTTGATTTCTTTCGTGCTGCAGATATAAATGGAAATGATTTAAACGTGGCAATCTATCCCGGTGAAACCAAGATAACTCTTTTAGAAGAAGTTGATGAAAAATTTGAAAAGCCATCTTCAAGCGAGTATGGACGGGAATTAAGCACAATAATATTAATAGTGTCGATTAGTTTAGCGTTTGCCATATTAATCATCTCGCTTTATTTTCGAACCCAAAAGATTTTCCATGGCTACTACCTAGTTGATCAAAATGGGAGAATAATCCTAAAATGCAATAAATCCGACAGGACTTACGGAAGGGAGGACTTTTTAAATATTATAGATTCTCGGCTACTTCCATACATAACTAGACGAAGTGAAGGCGGACAATTTAGAATAGTAAGGATTGGAAAACAATTTTTCATAGTGGATAATTATAGCACAAATCCAACAATGGTTAATGGGGTTGAAATAAAAGGTAGGGGTCCAATATTATTGAATGAAGGAAGTATAATAAGCGTTTCTAACGTATTTAGTTTTATCTTCAAGACAAGAAGGATTTAGTTGCCAAATTATAAACTAATGCTGATCCAATTTTTCTCCAAACTTAAGTATCAGCTCCGCTGAAAGAGGCAGAAAAGTTGTGGACGCTCTTCTCTTGAAACTATTAAAAAATTATATGTACGGAAACTTCTGGTGTTGTAAGCTGTCTTTATATTTCTCCCTATTGTTCTATTATCTTCTTTAGTCTTAATGAAAATATATTGCTTAGATAATATTACTTATAACGCCAAAAAAGATTATAAAAATAATGCTGAAATTTTTGTTAGACCATCTCTTTATTCTCGAGGGCCACCTAATTATAGCGGGGGATTTCAAAATGCTACTAGGAAAAATAGAAGAATCACCACCTATTCTTGAAAACCCAGAGTACATGATTAACAGATTATTTGAAGTGATAAGTTTAAGACTAAAATTTTTATTAATATCTTACGGTATTAAAAAAAGAGTATGGGGAGAATTTCTTTATTAGCGGCTTATTTAACCATGTTATTTCTGATTTTTTGAGATAAATCCATTCAATTTAACCCTGAAATAGGCTTCACTAAAATGGGCGGTCTCAATCAGCTGCTTAAAATCTTTTGCAATATTGAGCAGCAAATCCAAGATCCCGCATTCTTAGATCAGGAAGCATTATACTCGTTTGCCAAAAGAATTATAGAGGAGAATAAGCAAGTCTTTAACCAAGATCTTGTATATGATAAAAATACACAAGCTAAGGCATTGCACCTCGTCGGCTTTTTAGACTCCAAAGTTTTAGTGAATGCTACGGACTCTTTAAGTGGAATCAGAGACATAGTACTTTCCTATAATGTGGGTGATAGTTCTGTATGGATTAATGTTCCCATGGCGCTTAATACAACTTCTAGATTCTATGAGGGAACCATTCCAGGACACCAAGCTAATGTGATTGTAAAATATAGAAATAATCTATGATAATGCTGGACAATACTACACCTACAGAATCATACCAGAATATCCATCAACAATACCCCTAGTTCTGGTGCGGTTGCCATAAGCCCAACTTTTAAATCTTCAAGAACAGAATTTAATGTGACCGCGGATATACATAATTATGCTGGTAGGCTTCGGAGGGCTAGGCGAAAGACAGCTCAAGCTCTCTCTGAAGGGAGAGCGATACATATTATTCCCATTTTCATTATGAAAATAACCGCCTATTTTCAGGCGGTAACCTACTGGTGTGATCACCTA
>Ga0209394_1001090_pt1 | contig 17234 bp, 16 predicted proteins | sample JNZ201metaG_FD_184122 | JGI IMG/M metagenome (GOLD analysis project Ga0209394, IMG submission 184122) | Hot spring microbial communities from Jinze hot spring, China to study Microbial Dark Matter (Phase II) - JNZ 20120812A (SPAdes) (version 3) ... | reverse complement strand
TTGCAGCATACTTCAGGAGATTAGGCATACCTGCTGTTGTTTGGGCAACACATGACAATACTGCGCATATGCCTAATGAGTATAGCAGAATACACAATATAGTTGAGGATGCAAAGATCATGGCATATCTAATGATGAGCCTATAGATAAGTTCCTAAACCATAATAACATCTAGATCTTTTAGGAAGATCTATTTCTTAGACTTCATTATATGAGCTGATACAACTTCATACACGATCAGGATTATCTAACAGTTGCTTCAGCTGTTAAGCAACATGTTTATAAGGTATGAGTAATGACAACAATAGACTACCATAGTGTTCAGAGGGAATAATTGGGTGAGATTAAAACGGATATACTTAATAAAAGCAAGCTTGTATCTGATCTAACTACACTATTATCTTTCGTGAAAAAGGGTCTTTTTTCAACTGTTAAAGGGTTTAAGTTGGCGTTAGCAGTAATGGTGCTTGTTTTTGCTATACGTGCTGTCGTGGGCGGAAACCTAATACCTAACGCTATAGCTAATATAGTTAACGCTATAAAGAATAATGATTATAAGACATGGAGCAAGCTCTGGTTAGGTATAGAGATATTCCTTGTCGCGGGCATTCTCTATATAGCTACGGAGTTCATGTTGTATAGGTATTTTCTTAAGCTTGCTGAAGGTATTGTTGAGCTTAAGAAGATAGTATTGGAGCGTATAGTCTATAGAAAATATGGAGATAATCCAGAGGATCTTGTGGGTAAGATTAGTAGCGATATAGATTTTGTTGTATGGAATGTTAATGCAGTATTAACAACATTTATACCGAACCTTTTTACAGGAATTTCTTCAGCATTTACAGTACTCAACTTCGATAAATCTATAGGTATTGTAGCTATAATCACCCTTCTACCATATATAGCTTTAGCAGAATACTATAGCAGAAAAGTCGAGCCTATTCGTCTAGAAGAAAGAAGAAACTATAGCTTGAGCATTACAGCAATAAGAGATGCTGTCTATGGAATTCAGAATGGAAACAGAATAACCAATATATTATCGTCTTGGAGAAAAGCCATGGGAAGCGTTATGTGGTACGATAGACTGTTCTGGGGATTAGGATTAACAGTACAGCCTCTCTCAATATCTCTAATAGCTTATCTATCTATAGCAAGTGTTTTTCGAGAAGCTATAGATGCTGGAACAATAGCAGGAATATTATCAGCATCTCTAGGAGCTCATAGCGCTATGATAAATGCTGTATGGGCGTTATGTATAGAAAGTCAAACAGTTGCAGCAATCAAAAGAATATCAAGCTATTTTATAGATATAGATGACAGGAAACAGCCAGCTCCAATAATAACTCGATACAGAACCTAGAAGATCTGGTTATGATCGATAGTGATGTTCTTCAAACATTATAGATTCCTCTATACAACATGTCTTGTCGACGAATACTTTTTAGTATAGAGCTATAGATGTTTTAATTCGCGATAGAGATGTTTGACAACATAATCACATTTATGAATGTATTTAGATAATATCGAATCCTAATTGAAGGGGTTCTCGATATCTTACTTTTATACTGTTCTCTATAAGTATCGATAAAAGTATGGAATTCGTCATATTTAGTATGCAATATGCTCTTAGATGCTCATGTAATGATTGTTCATGTACTGGATATTGCTGGCACAAGATATAGGTATATAAACTTCTGGAAAGGTAGATAAGGTGGTGGTATTTTGAATCCTCGTATAGTACCTCTTGTACTTATAGCTGTTGGTATTGCTATTGTCGTGGTTGGTGTTGTGTTTGCATTTATAGCATACAATAGCTATAGCAATATTTTGCCGCGTGCCTCTACCTTAGAGCAATCCATTACTTATACAGTCTATGAGCTACTCAATTTGGTTATAAAGCTGTCTTTTCTAGGTTTAGGTATCTGGGGAGGTAGTATAGTTCTTAAACATGGTGTGCAAAGCTTTATTCAGCTTGCAAGAAGAGAGGAAGACAGTAAGAAGGGAGAAGAGAAATAGGTGTCTAATTATTTTTGTGATAAAGCTAGCTATAGGTATTTCAATAACGCTGCTTATTCTAGCTCTAGTAGAACCTCTAGTGATATTTTTCGTAGAATCCTTAGGTAATCCTGAATTGCTTAAGATAAGTCTGAGGGAGGTCTCTATGATCAATTCAACTCATTCATCTGCTACTATTGTTATACAGTACAGTGGAAAAATCATGTTGAAAAACTTTAGGATATCTATTGCTGGAGAAGAACTTGAAATTGATGAAGTTGTTTCTGGAGAATATAGAAAAGAGGTTATACTACCTACAACAATTCTCGAGAAATCTAGGTGTTGCGATATAGAGTTCATGATAGCGGGAATATATAGAATGAAGCAGGTGGTTAGGGAGTGAGTATAAAGAGGATTGTGAAAGATACTGCTTTAGGAGTAGTGAAAGGAGCTATAATGGTTGCAGTCTTTGTTTATATTGTGCCCTACATTATTAGGGTAGTGGTAGGTCTACCTACAGAAATACCGTCACCAATAACTTATATTGTGTTTCTGGCTCTCTTCATGGGTATAGGGATAGCTGAACGTTATGTTATTTACCCAATTAAACTACCGATAAGATTCCTGAATATGATGCTGGGTATAGCAATCCTATTCTCGATACTAGGTTCTGGATACGTTGTCCAAGCTATACCATTGGGTAGCATATCTATAACCGTAGAAATAGATTTCAGTATACTTCTATACACAATTACTGTAGGTCTAGTATTGATATCAATTGTTTTGCTACCTAGAGATGAAGATTAGATGTATAAATCATTTACGTAATCTAGACATCGAAATATTGTCTAAAATATTTGCTTCAACATTTAGAGAATGCTTCTGCAATTAGTTGATTAAGAGTATGAAGGGTAAATATATACATATATTTACTAGTGTTATTAGTGTTCCTATCTTCATGAACTCTGTAAATGTTATTGATTTTCCTCTTCTTTCTTCTACAACTTCTAACATAATTATGTTTGATGCTGCTCCAAGTATTGTTAGATTACCCGCTATCGTTGTGGCCATAGCTAACGTTATCCACGCATCTGTATCTGTACCTGTATATCCAAGACTCTTCATGTATGATATAAATAGTTTTGTGAATGGTACATTGCTTAAGAATTGGCTGAATAGCAGTGAGGTTGTGGTTATCCTGAGTATTCCGCTAAGTCCCTCTACTTTTGTTGATAAGATAAATGCTAGAACCGGATTCAGTATTCCGCTTCTCCATATACCCTCCATAGTTATGAACATAGCTATAAAAAACACTATAGTACCCCAACTAACTTTCTGAAGTATTTTCCTAGGATGTTTGGAAAACATGTACGCTATACTAGCGATTATGAATGGTATAAACCCTCTTCTCGATATATGTGGAAATCCATATGTCTCGAGAACATCGTTTAATATGAAGAGAGCTATAGTCATTACAAAACATGTTGTACCTAGGATAGCCTCCTTCTTATCTTTTATTAATTCTCCCGGTACAAACCCTAAACCTGTTTTCTTGTTCTTGATCTTATAGATTTTGATCAAGACTATGGGTGTTACGATAAGATTGATTAGTGTCGGTATTGTAAGCTTTTTTAGAAACAATATGAATGGTGAAGGCATACCTGATAAAGAAGATATCAACATATTTTGGGGATTTCCTACAGGTGTCATAACGGAGCCTATAGTTATAGAGAAAGCTGTAAGTAGCAATATGATCTTTATATCTATGCCAATAGCTCTAGAAATAGATATAGCTATAGGTACACCCATCAGAGTTAGAGCATCGTTAACTGTATATGCTGAAAGAACTCCATAGATAAAGCTTAAAGCAAGAAGAATACTGTATCGAGTTCCGAATCTCACTATAAACCATGCAGCAATAGAGTCTAGAACACCAGAATAATCTAGAATAGCAACAATACTGAACATACCGATCAAGAAAAGAATAACATCGATACTAATCATAGAGCCCATATCATCAACAGGAACAAGACCTGTAGCCAGAACCATAAACATAGAAAAAGCCATTATGCTCCATACAGGTAATCTGGGCTTTCTACTCCTAATTACCAACATACCAACTAGATATACTATCACTAATAAACCTACAAAACTCTTGAAATCCAACATAATGATATGCCCAGTACTTTATCAAGGGCTTCAAGAATCAACCTAAATAGTTATGTAAGGTGGTCTACATAAAAACTAAGATAGTTGGATGTTATCATTCCGTATTTATAACCACAATAACGTACCCGAATATTTTAAAGATGATGTTCTGTAAATTTGTGATAACTAATCTCAATTGATCCATATTTTTAGGAACAAGTTCTATAGCTCAGTAGATTTAATGATGTTGCTATCCAGTAATGTTCTCTATAATTTTCGAACCATCATTCAAACCATCAATATATATATGTGTAGCTTGTCTCTAAGTCTATGGATTAGGTGAAGATTTTGAGAACATATAGATGTGGTTCATACATATGTACAGATAATGGGTTTAGATTTCTGCTAGGAGTTAATTACTGGCCTAGGAAACTCAATATAAGGATGTGGAGAGATTGGGATGAAGATGCTGTAAAAGAAGATGTAAATATTATGAAGAGACTTGGTGTAAGAGTTGTTAGAATATTCCTAAAAGATGAAGATTTTGCTGATGAAGATGGCAATCTTGTTGGTTCTTCTCTCGAGAAACTCAATAGATTTCTCGATATACTTGAGGAAAACGGTATTCAAGCATTTGTAACATTTATTGTTGGTCATATGAGTGGTAAGAATTGGAGAATTCCGTGGACATCTTTCGAGGATCTCTATACATCTAGATCCATTGAGAAGACAATAAGGTTTATAGAAGCTGTTGTGATGAAGATTAGAGATCATAAAGCTGTAGCTGGATGGATACTGAGTAACGAGCTTAGTCTTGTCAATAAGGCTAGGAATAGAGAAGAAGCATTAGCAACACTTAGAGCTTTTTCATACACCATAAAGAATATAGATAAAGATCATGTACTATCTTCAGGAGATGTTCCTGATAGCTATATGCAGGAAACACACAATGTGAAGAAACTGGTGGACTATGTTGGTCCTCATCTCTATCTCTACGATAATGACCCTATTAGGCATAGCCATCTCTATGCAGCATTAATAGAGCTTTTCTCGAATGGTTCAACACATCCAGTAATACTTGAAGAATTTGGTTTTAGCACACATCAGTTTTCAGAAGATACACAAGCTAAATTCATATACGAGATACTCTATACATCGCTTATCCATGGAGCTTCTGGAGCATTTGTATGGTGCTTCTCGGATTTCGTTAACGAGACAGATCCTCCATATGAATGGAGACCTCTTGAACTTGGTTTTGGGCTTGTAAAAAGTGATGGATCTGAAAAGAAAGCTGCTGAAATGTTTAAGAGATTTGCAGAAGAGGTTGAGAAACTCGAGTCTCTTGGTATTAATTCGGTATTTAGGAGGACTGTAGATGTGTATCTAGTAGCTCCCTTCTACCTATGGAGAGACTACGAGTTTATATGGTATAGAGATGCTCTTGGGTTCTTCAACATAGTTAAACCACTTGTTTCAGCCTACGTAATGCTTACAGCTTCAGGATTATCTACGAGTGTTGTATATGAACTTGATGTAGATATTGTTCTAGAGAAGGCGAAGCTACTACTATTACCATCAACTATAGCGGCACTTGCATCCACATGGAGGAAACTGTATAGCTATGTCGAGAGAGGTGGACATCTATATGCATCATTTGTGAGAGGCTTGAGCTACATTATGGCTCTACACGACTCTCCTACACATTTATGGCAAGAGTTATTTGGTGTTGAGAATATGCTTGAAGCAGGATCTATTGGGAGAAAGATACATAATATGCTGGTTCTAGAGTTTGTGAAAGACTTTGGATCTATAAAGAAAGGAGATAAGCTGTCTCTAGAGGTATCTACACCTATATATGTATTCAAGGCTAGACCTATAGATGCAGAAGTTGTAGCTTATGATCATTATGGAGAACCTATAGTATTTGAGGCTAGGAGAGGCAGAGGAAGAACATATCTATCGCTTATACCCATAGAGGCTCTACTAGCCAATACCGAGGAAATCAACTGGGCTTCAAATATACACAAATTCTATGAATCTCTAGGTCTTGAAGCTAACATATCTAGACTGTATATAGCTAGAGACCCAAGAATAGAGATACAAATATTTAGTACTAGCTTAATAGATGTCGATAAAGATATCCTCGTAGCTATAAACCATAGCTATAGAGATATCGAAACATCAATACTATCTACATATGGATTAAAACATGTTGAAAAAATAGGTGGAAATGCGTATCTAAAGAACTTTAATGATAAAGAAATAGAAGTTCTATTCTATGGCAAATCTGTTTTAACACTACTTACCACAAGAAATAAATCCAGACAGTAATACAGATAAAGTATCAGCATCCTTAGAGAGGGATTTGGGTTTGATGTGGTTTGATATCAACCCTTGGCTTCATCAACCTTGGGGCATCTTTCATCAGTGCTTATGTCATTGGTCTCCACCCGTTCAAGGTAACCCCTACCTACAGCTCACCTTCATCTAGTTCATTGCTGTGAGGAAACCATCACATCTTGGCTTTGAATGCTCCACCCACTTGAGTCTTTACCGTGCACCTGCATCGTGGATAAGTTCAACCCACAGTAAAACAACCATCATCAATCATTATAAACCTATATAAAACCCGAAACAATTGCGTAAGACAGGTATTCTAGACATAATCTATAATAATCTTGTCAAAATCTTTATCCATACTACTACATTCTACTGTATTTTATAGGTTATATATCTACTCCTTAACTCTAACTAAAGCAATGTAGCTAGAGTTGTCTCAAGATTGTTTAAAACCTATATCAAAGTTATTGTATTAGAAGAGATTTTATTTTGATTAGGTACAGATTATGGTTGTAGGAGGACTTGATCTAGCTGCTTATGAATATAGATGTAGTGGTTTTGCTGTTATAGATGAAGATAGCAATAGTGTTGAAGAGCTAGTCTGTATCTATAGAGATAGCGAAATTATTGAAAATATCGATAGATTCTCTATAGATGTTCTAGCTATTGATGCACCCATAGCCAAGGTTCCTAGGTTTAGAGAAGTTGATAGAGAGGCTATTAGGAGAGGGTTTAGGGTTATGCCACCTACGTTTAGACACATGAAGATACTGACTGTTAGAGCTTGGAGACTCTATCAATTCTTAAGCAGTATTGGTGTAACAGTTATAGAAACACATCCTAGAAGTGCTTTAAAGAATTCTGGTCTCAGTACTGTTGATGAAGTGTGTAGAAAACTTAATGTATCTATGGATAGATATATTGATAGATTGAAGCACAAAGATCTAAGAGATGCACTTATATCAGCACTAGTGGCTTTGTGCTATAGGAAGAAGTTCTGTATAGAGATGATAGAAGCTGTAGATGGAGTGATATACGTTATTTCATCTCTACAAACAACTCTATAGGTATTCTACATATTGTGTATTTTGCATCCAATAGCTTTGGCAATCTTTCTTCTACTGATGCTTTATCGATTGATTTATTTATGTAGATATGGGTTCTACGTGTACTGTTGCTTCCCAACCTAGTTCATCTCTAATAGATTTCTCTATTTCGCTAGCAATCTCATGTGCTTTCTTTAGAGGTGTTTCTGGATTTAGCTTTATGTGTAGCGTTACTTCTACATGATTTCCGTATCTGTGGATATGTATATGATGAACATCTTTTATTTCATTCGATAATCTGTAAACAATGTTCTTAATGATTTCTTCTTCATGTTTTGTAACTCCTTTTCCTAAAAGCTCGCTACTGTTCTCTAAAACAAGTTTTGTAGATACATAGATGAGTAGAGCTGACACAGCTAGACCTAGAGCTCCATCAAGCCACCAAAAATCTTTTCCAAAGGTTATAGCTATAGCTAGAATAGCTGTAGCTATAGCATCGCTTCTATGATGCCATGCATCAGCAACTAGTGTAGTTGAGTTATATCTTGATCCTAGGCTCTCAGACCATCTAGCTAGAACTTCTTTAATTAATGTCGAGATAGCAAGTACTAGTACTAGGACCCAGTTGAATAAGAATCCTTCTCTCGATAGGATCTTGTTTATGCTTTTCTGGAGAAACTCTATCCCAACCATAACAAGCATAACGCTTATAACTATTGTTGCTACTGTTTCAGCTCTTCCATGACCAAATGGATGTTCTTCATCAGCTGGTCTATAGCTTATCCAGAAACCTAGAATAACTATTACAGATGTTAATGAATCTGATAGTGTGTGAAAAGCATCAGCTACAACAGCTATAGAATTGTATAGTGTTCCATAGATATACTTGATCACGAACAAAACTGTGTTTACAGCTATAGATACACTACCTTCTATATATCCAATCCTTCTTCTAGTGATAGTATTAATCAAGCAGAGCATTATTATCTCGTATCTAGTATTTTCTAGAGGATCTTTAACTATCCAAGAATTTAGATGCTTCAAAACTATAACTAGAGAAACATTTACAACTGCAGGTCTATACTCTGTTTTGTTGTGTGTTAATGTATGTATTGAGTTTCAGTAACTTCTTCTTGATGGTGTGTAGCATGTTCAGCATATCTATAGCTATATAGTGATGTTCTCTACACATAGGTCTGCATTTCTCTATCTCTCTAGCTATAACTATGTATATGTTTCTTGGTTTCTGTAGTCCTGTTAAACTAGCTTTTGCTTCAAGATCTCTAGCTATAGATAGGGCTTCTCTAAAATCTATTCTACTCCACTTAATCTCTATAAATACCGATGTATCTCTCCCTCTAGCAACAGTATCTATTTCTTCGCTTTTGTACCACCATCTACCTACTTCACCTACATCTATATCTAGTTCTTTAAGGAATATATAGACTATCTCCCTCCTAAACACACTTTCGATTATTTTAGATACATATATATCGTATGTATTCTTTACATCTTCAAGAACCTCATCTACATAGCCTAACTCTAGTCTAGTTATATTTGGTCTAACATATCTGAACCAAAAGCTGAAGTATGGATCCACTATCTCTATATGTACTTCTCCACCTCTTCTACCTAAAGGCTTTATTCTTTCAACTATATCTAGATGCTCTAAAACATCTAGATATCTAGAGATAGATTTTGATGTAACACCAGCTAAACTAGCTATTTCACCAGGTTTTGTGTATCCATTAGCTATAGCAGAAAGTATGGCTATATATGTTGAAGGTTCTCTAACTTCTTGTCTAAAGAAGTTTAGAGCTTCATCAAATAAATATGAACCTCTATAGAGGATTTTTTCAGAAATATTGCTAAAAGCATCTCTAGATTCATCAATTAGAGCTAGATAGGCAGGTGTACCACCGAAAGCGCTATATATATAGATTGATTCTAGAGGGTTATAGTTTGGATAGAAGTTCCATGCATCTATAAAACCCATGGGCTTGAGCTTTAGAGAAACAGTTCTTCTACCAAAGAGAGGAGAGCTATAGCCAAGTAATTTCTTTTCAAAAAACGATACAGAAGATCCGCACAAAACTATAGCTATATCTAGATCCTTATTATTGTCACAGAATCTCTGTAGTCTTGAAATAGATTCAGGATCAGAATCAACTATGTACTGAAATTCGTCGAAAACTATAATAAATCCTTTACCAACTTCTTTTACCATGAAGTCAAGGAAATCATCTATATTATCGAAAACACCAACTGGTTTACCGATCCATATAGATAGAGCTTTAGCTAGCTCTCTATAGAGAATATGTTTAGATGCTTCAATAGCAACAAAATAGAAACAATTCCTACTATTACAGAAATATCTAAGGAGATGTGTTTTACCAATCCTCCTCCTACCGTATACAGCTATAAGTTTAAGACCATCGCCAGAAACAGCCCTCTCAATAATCTGAAGCTCATGTAATCTATCCACAAATACATGCCTCATCTAGAGACACCGCCTCTAGATACGGACAACTAGAAGCGGTACACAAATATAAACATTAGTGTCTAAAAAGATTAATCTTTATATGCTCTAGAAATCTTGAACACCATAGGTATTCTTTATATGCTTCTAGACCATTGCTAGAAGTAGACATCAATCTTATAGCTACTTACGATGTATTATCAAAGAAGTATCTAACATAATTCTATGCTATCAATATTTTTAACTATGGTCTTACAAAATGCTTTTACTTTAAGTAATACTGTTTATATCATAGCCTAGCACTATTTTTTGGATTTTATGTAGGTTTGTATTGTTTGATGTTATTCCTCTACTATGATTAGTGTGTAGACTTGTTTTCTGTATAGCTGTTCTATTTTTCTTTGTTTCTCGCTAATGTGTAGAGAGCATAGTCTTCTCTCCTATTTATAACGCTACATCTAATTATCTCGATTCTAGCCATATACATCCATCTATATAGATACTGGTAGAGAGTTTGTTGAGACTCTTAAGATGAAGGTTCTTCTCGAGAGTATTAATGACCATGTACTTTGGTTAAGTTTCTGAAGCTTTATCGTGATGCTCTTCAACTAGAAACAAGTTGTGAATCTTAAACAAAATATCATTAATATTCTATACCAGATGCTCTGCTCAGAACTTAATTCAGAGCACACAATATTAATAAGTATATATCTATGCTAAAGCTATCGTTAGAACTAGTAAACAGAATAGTGGAAAGAAATCAGTTCTAAAGAGATTAACACCTAGAATAGATACAATTATAAGCTTGATCTAGAGAATAGAACACTTACCTTGAAGTTACATAATGGTAAAGTGGTTATATTAAAACTATTAACATCTATTGATAGGATAGAGAAGTTTAGGGGTTGGAGTAACTACGAGATAGCTGTAAAGATTATCTAGAATAAAGTCTATATATCAGTAGGAAAATAGTTAAATCAATAAGTTTGTGGAGAGCTTAATAGTAATAGCTGTATTTAGTGCTCCTACTATGTTCGTTGATCTTGATATATCTGGAGTACCTTCTCACGATTTGAGTTGTTTGTATTATTTGAATCAGAGATTTTGCTATATTTGAATCCTCTAGATCTATTTTTAATCACCTTAGCCATAAAATCTGATAGCTCTAGAGTTAGTGTAGCTAGAGCTAGGATTATGCCTAGATCTGTTGCTAGAGGACCTTCAACTCTGTCTCTAGGCACGAAATCGGATGGCGATATGCTTATCTTTGTTATTGTGTAGATAGCAATAGCTTCATCTCTAGCTATAGAACCTTGTACCAATATCTTTAGATGATAGGATTCAGAAACCAAAGGCCATAGAACTGATGTGGGAGCTGTAAACAAATCTATAGCTATGTGTAGTAAATAAACTAGTGCAGCAGCACCTAGGTGCAGAATGTACTTACGGTATCTCTTAGACAAGACAAGCAAAAGAGTTAAACAAGATACCGCTATACCAAGCACTACAATACTATGTGTAAACCATCTATGGATCCTGAAAACAATATCTATATCTGGTAACAAAGCTACTAAAGCTATCAACAGAGAAGTCTTTAGATTGAATATTCTTCTAAGAAGCAGAAAACTCGCAACATAATGTGTCAAAACGTCAGCCATAGATCTATAACCTTCAAATCACTATTACATAGCTATATTCAAATACTGCTAAACTAAATAAATCACCTTTAGCTAATTAGAAACATTTAAAAGAGTATATAGCCGATTATATCAAAAGAATAGCGAAAAGAAAACATCTATAGATTTCCAAACAAGTTCATTAACAAATAGAGAGAACAACTATATCGCGATTCTAGTAAATAGCATGGATGGTCTCTATGGCTAGAACAATTATATGGTATAGGCATCGATTTACAGAAATATTTAGTGATTATATGTAGTTCTAGAAAAGGCTCTAGATCTAAGGCAGAGGTATTGATAGAGAGGTAAAACACATTTATTATTTGGTCTATTGTTTTAATCAATTCTAGTTGATATGAGATTATAGTCGTTGATATGATCACGTAGCTGTAAATAGATATCTCTAGTTGACTATATCTATCGTTATACATAATATGTCCTGTAGATGTTGTATATGTAGCTTAATTAGAAAGTTGTATGGTGTAAGTTGTGGATAAGGTCTTAGTCTCAAGGATTATAGTATTCGTTTTAGTGTCCTATACTGCTGCATATGCTCTAGATTATTTAGCTATAAGGTTTAGCATCCCTATCTCTTTGTGGGTATTTATTAGGATGTGGAGCATAGCTTTATCATCGTTATTATGCCTCTGTGTATTCGAGATGAATATTGTTGAGAGTCTCAAACACTATCTATCGTTTTCTAAGAATGTAGTCAAATACTATCTTCTAGCACCACTTATAATCTATGGAGCTCTTCTACTGTATATAGCTACCGCCTTACCTCTGGGATTATTCAATTTCGATGAATATGTAGCTTCTATAGCTAATCAGATCCATAGTGTAGCTCCATCTCTAGTTGAAGAACAGGTTACTATGCTAGCTCTACTTAATGCTTATCTCAGCATAATTGTTGCATACCCTATAGCCATAACTGTGAATATGCTGGTTGCTTTAGGTGAAGAAATCAGTTGGAGAGGATACCTCTATACTCTACTAGGATCTAGACCTAATCTAGTGAACACTATAGTCATAGGCACCCCATGGAGATTACGGCATGCATCAGTAACAATTCTCTTAGGCTGGAACTATTACTACAATAGGTATCTAGGTATCATCTTATTCACAATATGAACAATAGCTCTAACCCATCCACTTCTAGTAATCGCCTCTAAAACCAATAGCGTTATACCTACTTCAGTTATGCATGGAGCTGTAAATGCTTTATGGCCAATAGTAACTTCAAATATCCTCGACATGATAGAAAGCTCTTGCTCAGTTTAGGGATTCTAGGTATCTTGGTATAGATTTTGGTGAGACTAGTGATACACAGCATAGCAACAGTTAAATAAAGAGTAGAGCTTCAGAATCAAAATAGATCTAGACACCGATATAAACCCTCTATATATCTATACTAGATCTATAGAATGATATTATTTGTAATATCTTTGGAATAGTATTGATTATAAATGAGGGACCTGGATGAGCAAGATTATGATCTAGAGATTCGATAACGAGAAATATACTGCTTGTTTTAAATGCTGAAGTATTTTTTAAAGGTTTTCTAATACTTATATACTTATCAAGGTTCATATCCATGAATTCAGGCTCTATATTTACTAGAACTATTTGTGGATCTAGAGAAACAATTTCTTCATCTCTTGGATGAAAGAATTTGGCTACCTTGTTAAAGAATATATTAATACCTCCAGCAACTCTTACACCATCATCAATATATGTAAGACATCCAGATGTAGTAAAAGTTTTATCTGGCCATAGGAACTCTACATACACTCTAGGTCTCTCGTCAATACTCCTTTTCCTGATACTCATTACCATCTCTACTAGTTTATCTGCAAGTTCTTTTCCTTCCCAATACCTATTGGTTAGACTCGCAATAAACTCTACATTAGAGATAATGTCTAAGAGATTTGTTGGTAGAGGTAGTAGATGTGCATTGATGTTTCTGTTTCTCAGCTTATGGAATATCTCATCATGTACATGTGATTGAAGGAACACTATATCGGGATTAATCTTCTTAAGCAACTCTATATCTACATCAAGATATGTTCCTACGATAGGCTTGTTCTTGTCTTCGAGATACATTCTACACCAAGGCGTGATACCCACGATATTATCCTCTAGCCCAAGAATTGAAAGTGTTTCAGATACCGCTGGTGAAAGACTTACTATCCTCATGGAATAACACCTCTATATTGACTTGTGAGTATTATGTATTAAAGTGTGTAATAGATTTTTAAGATAGAGAAACACTGTCTATATCTTGTTACATATATTTGTCCTAGATATAGCTAGAGATCTCCATCATAGTTCTACAGAACAAATAACTTGTGATCATAATTTAGAGTATATCAAAGGATACAAAGAATTTGAAGAATCTAGACTAGGACATAGAATTTGTGGTATAAAAAATTATGGTGCTTTGAACAAAATCCTTACATTCATACTACAATAGTCTTTATACCTAGGATTTTTGCTGCCTTTACTATAGGATCAACATAATCTCCATATATCATGCTGGCATGATGTACAAATCCTTCTTCTACTAAGGATCTATAGATTTTATCTAGATCTGCTACCTCTATCCATATCCAGCTACCTCTGAATTCTGTTTCTTCTTCAATTGTTTTCCCTGATGTTACAAAGAGTTTGAATTCTCCATCATATTCAACGAGTCTCGATATTGTTACGGTACCTGGTTTAAGTCTACCTTCTAGTGTTCCGTAAGCTCTCTCTATACCTACATCTCTATACATTATACTATGATACATTAGCTTACCAGTAGCACAGAATAATGCTGGTGGCGCGTTTCCGCAGTGCCATGCAAGAAATACGTTGGGTTTAGTTGGATGTCTGATTGTCCAGTCTATGAAGAACGGTGGTGATGTTCCTAGAGAAGCTGCATACTGTATAATCATGCTCAGTACCCCGTATATATCGACTTCACATGCAGACATTACACCACTTTGTGTAAGTCTTCCAAGGATATTACATGGAGATACTCCATAGTATTTCTGTATCTCTGTCCAACATCTGAAGCCTAAACCAGACAACTTCTTTTCTTTAACTATTCTACGTAATACTGCCTCAAGTTTAGCCATCTTCAGAACAACTTCTCTAGATATCTGAGAAACCTCAACTTGTTTCTCTATCTCATTAGCTATCTCGATAACAACAGGATCTTCGTCACCTAATTTACGAGCTTCTTCAACAATCTCTAGTAGCGTTACATGAACTACTCTCTGTTTGAATTTTTCAGCCATCTTAGATTCAGTAAATGTAACAGTCTCAAATCTCTCTGGTCTAGGCCCTATAAGCCCTACTTTTGCTCCAATAAAAGATCTATAGATAGCTACAACACGTATAAAGGAGTCAAATTCTCTAGTAAATTCATTATCCTCAGGAAACACTATACCTCCAAATAAGAACGGTATCTTTCTCCTATATAGTGCTGAAGCTAGAGAAAGTGTTCCACAGAAAGAATCAGATCTTCTAAATCCTCCCGGTAGTGTTGATGGTTCTTTTGTAGCGAATATCAGTATAGGATACCCCCTGAATTCTTCTGCTACCCTGGCACCTGCAAGTTCATCACCAAAAGTTAGTGTCACCATCACAAGTCCATCAACATCTCTCTCCTTAAACAACTTTATAACTGCTTCAGCATCATCGTCATCTGTGACTAGACCCATTTTACTGTGTTTTTCTGTAGGATAAATCAACTCTATATAGCTACCAAATCTTTCCTCGATAACCTTTATGAATCTGTTCTTAAGCTCTTGAGCCCATACTTCATCGAAAGGATACCTATGTAGAGGAACAAGGCCCAACCTAATCTTCTTCATCACATCACCCAATACATAAACCATATACCAGGATTCGGTATAAAAATCGTAGAGTCTAGATTTGAAGATATTAAAGAAATGATGGTTAAACTCTCTACATCAATCTATCTAGCTATATCTAGTAACCGTTTCACTATAGTTCTAGCTGCAATAACTTCTGCTAATTCGGCAAGCTCTAGAGCTATACCTAGATTTTCTGAAACAGTTACAACACCATGTCCCTGGAGATAAATTATCTCACAACCATTCTTTACACTATCTGTCACAGCTTTAGCTAATTCTTCTGATCTAGGCACATATTCATCTACAAAACATATCTTTGGTTTAAGGATATGCTTAATCTCTGTATCAAGAAACAGTCTATCTCTATCCTTCGATGTAAGTAGTGGAGCGTATACACCATGTATATGGACAATAGCTCCACACTTTTCACAAGATCTATATATCTCTAAATGCATCATTATCTCTGTTGTAGGTCTACCTCCTCTAACTATATTTCCAAACAAATCTACTTCAACCAGGTCTTCAGGATTCAACTCATACTTTAACCTAACCCTTGGAACAAAAGACGAAGGAGTTGTAAGTATAGTGTCCTCAATTCTTACACTAATGTTGCCTGTCAATGGTGTTATCAAACCCTTTAGATACATAAACTTTAGTGCTTCACAAATCTGTCTAGCTAAAGTATATCTCACTTCATCATACTCCATACAAATTCACCTCAATACCACCTTCGGTCTAGAGGAAAACCCGAATTAAAGTAGTTTATGTAGGTTCAAAGCATATCCAATTAGCAATGTCTAGATACATCTATAGGTACAACAAATAAAGATGTGTCTAGTAGCTACGTTTATCTAAACTAATGAACCTTATATTGAGAGACTTATTTCTGCAACTAGCTATAGCTATAGAGCTTTCTCTAGGTGCGTAATACCTCTTTATCCAGCAACCTAAGCCAATGGCTCTGTAGCTCCTATCTAGATAAGATACATGGCTATGGCCTACGACAATCCACGATCTATTGTCTAGATCAAGTATTTTGCGACCGATAACACCTGTGAAAAGCTTCTTAAACATTTTTCTACCGACTTTATCGAGTAGATACGACAAAACGCCATTTCTTGAGATATAGTCTCCATGTGTTACGTATATAGATTCGCTACATTCCTCAAAATCTATTCTGAGCATATGGACTGTATAGATGAACTCTACATTTCTATCAAGAAATCTAAATCTAATACCACCTTTCTTCTGGCTATAGAGAGCAAGATCGTGAGCAGAATTCGAAGGGACATAAAGAATAACAGTGTTTCTCAAATCCATTATATTTGTTACAACTCTAGCGAATTTCTCTAAATAATTAATATCTATGTACAGTCTTTTATTAACTAGGTCACCTACAACAATTAGGAGATCTATACTCAGTTTCTCCACAGTTTTCCCTATAATTCTAATCCAATCAATATCAAGACTATCTGCATCTATATGGACATCAGATACAAGAGCAATCTTGCCACCCTTCTTAACAACAAATTTCTCGATGTCTGGAGACCAGTACCTAGATATCCAGGGAAAGTTATATAGTATAAAACAGAATAGAACTGCTATTAACATTACTAAGGTTATATGTATCAATACCAAATTTTACCTCAACCTCTTTAGTCTTCGCATATGTATAGGCTTAGGA
>Ga0209394_1001089_pt1 | contig 17253 bp, 18 predicted proteins | sample JNZ201metaG_FD_184122 | JGI IMG/M metagenome (GOLD analysis project Ga0209394, IMG submission 184122) | Hot spring microbial communities from Jinze hot spring, China to study Microbial Dark Matter (Phase II) - JNZ 20120812A (SPAdes) (version 3) ... | reverse complement strand
GGAGAACGGGGACAAACAGGTGGGATGAACCCATGTCCAGAAAACCAAAAACAACTAAAACAGCCAAAAACCCTAGCTAACGGACACGGGCAACCACTACCCTGGCAACGGAAACGTTGGTGTGCGCGTGGTGTTGAGGTAACAGTAACTGTAACAGTCTTAGTGGATGGCACGGCTAAAGAATCTACGAGATGATCACCAACATCAGCAATAATAATTAAGACAGCTTCCGAACATTCATAATACGTAATAACTCCCTTAATTAAAATACGAATGGAATTTCTCATAGCTAAAGTAAGTAAATTTAAAAATAAAAGTAAGGGTATAATCATCAATAAACATGATACTAGAGTTTAATAACGTAATGAATACCGCTTGTATACTCGTATGGTCCTTAATCACATTTGAAGTTATCTAGACATAGGTTAAATCTTCTAGCAACCTCACATAATTTATCGATAGGTATAAAGGCTGTAGCTCCTGACTCACTAACTATGTATGCTAGCCTACCCTTAATAATTACTTTAGACTTCTCGCAACCCAACTAATATCCCTACGATTACGTAAGACCTACTTCTTGCTTCTTCCCTTCTCTAGCAGCTTTGAGGGCTTGAATCGCTGCCGCTATGCTACCCTTACTACTTATTAATGGACCCCAACGTGCTCTAAACTTAGATGGGACTAAAGGCCTAACTCTTTTCTTAATCCTTAATGGAACGTAGGTGGATTCCATACCCTTAAGACCGTAGGTACCGTCTATCATTTCAATAACTACGTCTCTATCAATTAAACTAATCAATACCTTCCTAAGTCTGTCCTCACCTGCTAACCCACTTAACTCTCTCCTCAACTCCCTCCAAGTAACTGGCCTACCCTTCCTCCTGATTATATTTAAAACTAGGTTTTCTAACCCCTTATCATCAGGTGCCTGCATCACCACTATATCATCGTCTTCGTAGATAATTTTTAACTCATCTCCAGACTTACTAACCATTCCCAAACCCAATATAATATAATATACTTACGTATTAAAATATAAATGTTGATGATAAGTTCAACATCAGATTAAGACATACCAACTAACTTTAAGAAAGGTGTCCTCCTACAGCTATCCTATCAAACGATATAAGTGCGTAATGCTTACCTAACTTTTCAACTATCCTCTCAATCAACTCAGTAACCCTCATATTATCGCTAACCTCAATGACGTCATTATTCACGAATATGAGGTTCCTCCCGTTATTATTCTCAGTTATGATTAAGTTTACCTTTAGGTTGAAGTCATTTTCAAATACCTCCTTAATCTTATTCAGCCTCTTAATCATGAATTTAGATTTGCACGGTATTAGACTTGCCAGTAACGTAATCTCCTCCATCTCAGCTACCTATATAGAACTCTGCTGAAGATATTACCTTATATAGTTTACCTTAAATCCCCTAGAACTAACCTCTACCTTTCACACACATTAGAGCTTCATAGTAGGTTCTTATACCCCTTTAACTATTACTACGTTTATCCCATTACTGCTTAAGCCTCTGAAAACGCAGTAGAACCCCCTGCTAATTAAGTAGTTCTACGTTATCTAAGCTATTTCCTTATTCATTCCTACATACATGAACTTCCTAGAATGGTAAGCCCAACGCAACTGTTTCGGATTTCATATAGGTTTATAAGGGTTGATTGTGGTTGCTTTACTGTTTGAGCCCGCCCACGATGCAGGTGTACGGTAAAGACCTAAGTGGATGAGTACTCAAAGCCAGGATGTGGGGGTTTCCCCACAGCAATGAACCAGAACTAGATGAAGAGGAGCTGTGAGTCGGGGTTACCCTGAACGGGTGGAGACCGATGACATGGGCACCGATGAAAGGTGCCCCAAGGTCTATGAAACCAAGGGTCAAGATCAAACAACATCAACCAACATGAAACCCAAACCCCTTGGATGTGCTCTTATCCTTACATCTTTAATTTAAAATGTTAATGTAAAAAATGTAAAAATTATATATGTGTTGTCATGTACTTCTGATTGGGGAATCTGAATGCGAAGGTGATGTTCTAATGAACGATGTTAGAAGGTATGCAGTCGATGCTCTGAGGGTGTTGCGGAAGGTTTTGAAATATAGGGAGTTGGAGTTAATTACAGGTCTTTCCACACCAGCACTATGGAGATATGTAAACATGAAGATCTTACCTACTAAGGAAAGAGCTAAGGAACTACTTGATAAACTGCTCAATGAGGAAGTCATTAGGAAAATCATTAAGGATAACATTGAAATTATCGACGATTCCATCGTAAGTACGTCTAACCTAATATACAATGTAGACTTTCTGAAGATATTTGCCTTAGTCGCATATCAGGTCTTCAAAGACCTAGAACCTACGGCAATTGCTACAGTAGAGGTTGACGGCATACCACTAGCGGTTGCGGTTTCCGAAGTATTTGAGGCTAAACTCGTTGTAGCTAAGAAGCGGTTAGACGTAGGTGTTTCAAATTACTATGAAGTTAGCTACTTATCCAGGGACCCACCCTCAGTTGTCAACCTATACATACCCTCAAATATCTTAGATCGAGGTGATAGAGTTCTAATCGTTGATGACTTACTACGTAGTGGTAGGACTAGCCAAGCACTAATAAGACTTATAAGGAAGTCTAAGGCCGTACCAATAGGTCTTTACGCCATATTAGCTTTCGGAAACAAATGGCATAGTGTCTTAGAAGGTGAAGTTAATAAGATATACGTAAGTTACGTTATAGAATGAAATGTAATACACTCTATAAAAAGTACGTCTCATCTATACTCTCACTAGGGTTCGTGTTAGAAGCCCTAGCACCTAATAAGATCTCTACAGTAAGTTATAGAAGCCCTATCAAAGACTTAAATATGGCGAAGTTCGTAGCTACCTCCCCAATACTTAATAAGGTATACGAGTCAATACTAGACGAGACTGTAGATAAGCCACGCATAGGCTATTGGATTCGAGTGACAGTTAGCGAAGTAATTAATAATGAGTACATAAGAACTAATACATGTCTGGGATATGCCATCTTAACAATTCCTATAATATATGCTGTTAAATACAGCGACACATGGTTAAATCCTCCAGAACTAGCTAAAAACGCTACTACCCTACTGTATTCAACGACATCTAATGAAGATGCTGAAGAGTTTTACAAAGCACTACGGATGCTTAACCCATCATATGCTAATAGATATCTTGGGCGCATACCAGACATTCAGGTAGGATTTATAGGGAATTACACACTGATTGACATACTTACTGAGTCAAGTTTCTTTGACCTAATAGCATATGAAGTAACCCACAACTACGAATTAACGATTGATACATACCAATATATGAAGGAAGTACTCAACGAAGTACAGTCTAACATTCTGGAAAGTATTAGTAGGACGCAGTACCACCTGATCAGTAAGTACCTCGATAGTGAGGTCGTTAAAGGCTTAGGGATGGAGAGAGCACTACTCGTAAAATCATATCAGAAAATTATAAATCTACTGAAGGACAGTAAGGAAGTACAGCAAAGACTGATTAAACTCCTAGACACCTACTTAAGGTCTAATAACGTAAACTTAGGAACCCTAGCTGATATCTTAGCGTTAGCTACGTCATTTACGTTATTAGAGCATAGTAGGTCTGATTAAAATTTTATACTGTTTAAGATGATTTCAACGCTGATGACACTTAAATTAAACATCAATAACGTATTATAATACTGATGAGGTCCTAATGGTTAAAGTAGTCTACGGCGTTGACCTACATGGAAATGAGTTGAATCTCTATAAGGTCATCAACGTGTTCAGAGCGTTAAGAGCAGACTTAATGATCTTAGGAGGTGATATAAATGCAGGGTTGCAGGGATTAGCTGAAATACGTGATAAAGTGGTCCTACTGCCAGGCGAATGTGATGATGTCTACGTAACTAAACACGCTAGGGAGTTAGGTATATTGTTCGACGGTACCGCTATAAGCATTAGTGGATGTAGGGTGGGGTTTGTAGGAGGTTTATCAGTACATCAATCTATTAGAAAGCTTTATGAAGGGGTTCAAGGAACTATAGACATATTAGTAACGCATTTCCCCCCAAAAGGGTGTTTAGATCTGGTAATGGGTAAGTACCACGGAGGGCTGAGGGAATTAAACGACGTAATCGTTAGGTATGGGGTTAAGTACGTACTTACAGGACATTACCATGATAACATAGGGACGTGCTTCTTAAATAATACGTTAGTTTTAAATCCAGGCCCTCTCGATTTGGGGAATTACTTAATACTAAATTACTGTGGGGTAAGTGCTAACTATACGTTTATGAGACTTCCTTAACCTCGAATACATCACCTCCCCACATATCCCTAATTATCGGTGATTGAAACTCCCCACCTTCCGTAATTACCTTAAAATACCCGTCGATAGGGTGAGCTGAATTAAGCCTTAAGAACGCTAAACCATCCTTACTAACTACTGCTCTATCCAATACTTTATTACTCCACACTTCTATGGTACTACCTGCTGGAAGGCCCTTAACAACTATAGAGTTCCCACTCCTCGTATATAGGTTTTCACTAGGTATTTCCTCTATAACTCCTTCAGGTGTTATCCAACCAAGCTTTACTAATCCGAAAGGACCTACGTTAAAGTACTTTACGTAAATCTTGTAAGACCCCCTAGATAGAAATAAAGGAGGGGATTGGTAGAGCGTTGGCGGTTGCTCTACCCACCCATCAATTAATAACTCATCATCTAACTTCATAATACATCCATCATCACATTCCATAAATATGACGTAATAACCGCCTCTTAATACGTTAAGATATCCACTCCACTCAACAACGAAGTCCATAGAATTAACACCTTTAAAAGGAGGTTCAAACCATACGAAGTTCACATTACTATCAACTCTAATCATAACCGGCTCTTCACAAACCCCTAACGTATTAACGTCGTTAATAATGTAGTAACGACCTAGCAAACCACGCATTAAACCTGGCTGCAACCTAACGAATAAATACTTCATAATTACCCAAGTCAAAACTCGTAAGAGTTAAATATATTTAAGACTTTAGGTTATTGCTAACTAATCTTACCACCCTTAGGGATGGATACTCTAGCTCTACGGTAATGCTATAAGGTTTTAGCCATAACGAATGCATCTTCACCATCTAAGTAGTAGTACTTAATGATCTTTACTTTTTTAAAGCCTAACTTCTCATATAGGTTTATGGCCGGTACATTACTAACTCTAACTTCTAAGTAGACTTCATCAACATTGTAGTGTTCCTTAAGCCTCTTAATGCATTCCTCCATCATCATCATACCTATACCCCTCCTCCTATAGTCTGGTAGTACTGCAATACTTACCACGTGACCTAACTTAGTTAGCTTCCTCCTCATGAAGCCTAAACCGCTTTCAACCCTACACATTACGTATCCAACTACTTTATTATCTACTTCAGCAACTATGAATGCCTTACCCCATGCTCGAAGATGATCTAACCAGAAGTCTAACGTGTAATGCTCAGGCAATGCTATTAGATTAATTTCAATTACTTTCTGAATATCGTCTTCTGTCGCCTCCCTAATCCTAACTGCTTCCACCATCACCATCACTAACTATTACACTGAAAATAGAGGACTACGTTTTTAAAAACTTTAATCAATATAACGAGGGAATAGACGATGCTACCATACCATCCAAGCAGTGAGATTCGTGGAACTTATTCGAAGTCGTTAGAGGGGAGGAAGATAGTTTTAGGAGTGAGTGGTGGGGTTGCGGTATATAAAGCTGTAGACGTTGCTAGAGAGTTGATTAGGAGGTCTGCCGACGTATACGTTGTTATGAGTTCTGAAGCTTCAAAGCTCATTAGTCCGCAGTTATTTGAATGGGCTACCGGTAATGAGGTCTACGTAGAGTTTAAAGGTGAGGTAGGTCATGTAGCTTTAAGCCGTACTTGCGATGCCATGGTAATAACCCCAGCTACAGCGAATACCATAGCTAAGTTAGCTTCGGGAGTTGCAGACACCTCAGTCACCCTAACAGCTTTAAACTTCATAGGGTTACGTAAGCCATTGCTAATAGTTCCTTCAATGCATTTAGCAATGTATCAAGCACCTCAGATAGTTGAATCCATATCTAAGCTTAAAGCATATGGGGTGAGGATCCTAGAACCACTCATAGAGGGTGTGAGGGCTAAACTACCAGAGGTAGATGATATAGTGCTTAATGCTGAAACACTCGTGTTACGCGGTTCTGACTTAAAGGGAGTTAAAATATTAGTTACAGCGGGACCTACAAGAGAATTCCTAGATCCAGTCAGATTTCTAACAAACGCTAGTTCCGGTAGGATGGGGGTTGCGATAGCTAGAGAAGCCTTCTTTAGGGAGGCCTCCGTAACCTTAGTACATGGACCAATGGAAGATTCCCTAATACCGAAGTACTTTAAAACTGTAAAAGTTGTAACTACTGAAGAGATGCTTAACGCCGTGGTTAACGAATTAAGAAATGATACCTACCATGCTGTAGTCCTGGCTGGAGCTCCCTCAGACTTTAAATTTAGAGAAGTCAGTAAGGTGAAGATAGACTCCAATATTGGTTTATTAAACCTAACTCTAGAACCAACCCCTAAGATCTCCAAAGAGATTAGAAAGGTCTTCAACGGGTTAGTAGTAGGTTTTGCTGCAGAAACTGTTAGGGGTAATGTAGAGGAACTTAAGGCTAGAGCTAGGAGTAAATTAGTTGAGAGAGGGTTTGATTTAATAGTAGCTAATGACGTAGCGAGACCTGATATAGGTTTTGCAAGCGAATACGACGAAGTACTAATATTAGGGGCTGACGGCTTTGAGAAATACATAAGTAAGACACGTAAGGACCTCATAGCTAGGGAAATACTCGACATAGTTAAAAAGGCACTGGGCCGGTAAGATGAGGGTTTTAATACCACTCCACATAACCGGGTTTTGGTACGTAATCAAATCATACAACCCGTTATTCACCGGATCTTTAGGGGCTGGATTGACCTTAGATCCCCCAATAATTGCTGAGGCTGTGGATAGTAAGTGTAGGGTAATCATTAACGATCTATGCATGATGAATCCAGTCGTAGACACAGCTGGAAAACTAGCAAGGCTGGAGGACGCTAAAGCTGTTAGGATAAGGTCTAAAGTAATGCTAGGCAATGGTTACGGTTTAAGCGGTGCTGTAGCACTAGCTTACCTCACCTTAAACATGTTGGATAAGAGTTCAACAACGTTGAACAATATCTCAGCGCTTGCACACGTAGCTGAGGTACTTAATGAGACTGGATACGGTGACGTTATAGCTGAATTTTATGGAAATGGCTTAGTGTTAAGGACATCACCCGGTCCTCCCGGAGTGGGTTCCGTCGACATCGTACCAGTTAGTAGGTCCTTAAAGGTTGTCACAGTCTTATTAGGTAGCCTCACCACTAAGGAGATGATGTCTAGGTTCGGAAATCTAATAAATGCAGTTGGTGTTGAAACATATAAGAAGTTCGTAGAAGCTCCTAGTATTGAGGCTTTCGCGGAATTAGCGCATATGTTTAGCTTGAGAGTAGGTATGCTGAGTAAGGAGTTAGACGAATTGTTAAGTACAGCTCTATCAAACTCCATTAGAAATGGTGGTGTTTTAGGGTATTTCGTTAAGAAGATGTTGCTGACCGTTATAGTTGAAGAGACGTACGTCCCAGACGTAGCTGATATACTCCTCAAGAAGGTTGGAACACCTAAAATATTTAACATCGCAAGACACGGTCTTATAGTGATGTAAAGATGGTTGAGATATCTCCTAAGCATCCAAGGTATGAATCATTAATGATTAGAGAAAAACTCGTAAAGGGATTTAAGGATGGGTATGTTGTCGCACAGGGGTTAATAGCTCATGGCAGGGGTGAATGCTTCGACTACTTAATAGGTGAGGAAACGATTCCACCAGCCATTAAGGCTATAAGAGCTGCTGCAGCGGCCTTACTCCTAGCTAAGCACCCAGTAATCTCAGTTAATGGTAACGTAGCAGCCTTAGTTGCTGAGGATGTGGTTAAACTGGCTAAGTCGGTTAACGCTAAAATAGAGGTTAACTTATTCCATAGGACCCGTGATAGGGAGTTAAAAATATTAAATGTATTGAAGTCCTACGGTGCTGAGGAAGTACTTGGAGTAGATGATGACCTAATAACTATACCGGAAATATTTAGTGAGAGGAGGAGGGTGAGTTTAAAAGGTATTTACAGGGCTGATGTAGTGTTAGTCCCCTTAGAGGATGGGGATAGGACTGAGGCTCTTAGGAGGTTAGGTAAGACGGTAATAGCCGTTGATTTAAATCCACTCTCAAGAACTTCAAGAGCTGCGAACATATCAATAGTTGATAATATAGTGAGGGCTATGCCTAAATTACTTAACGAGGTAAACGTTCAGAAAGGTCTTAGTAGAGATGAGTTAGTAAGGATACTTACAGGGTATAACAACGAGGAAGTCCTTAGGGAGGTCCTTACATACATTATGAGTAGACTTCATAAACTCTCTAAGGACTTAAATCTGATTTAGCTAACCCACCCACCTTAACTGATTTACCAATAACTTCAGCCTCACTGTAATCTAAGCTACTAACATCTACGTTAATTCCCTTAAACTTCTTCACTAGTATTGAGAGGTATTTAAGCATTAATCTCACCTTACTATTAAAATCTCTGAATTCATCCTCAAATTCTTGAGTACTCTTAAACAACTTAATAATTAAGGGTACCTCATCAAATAATAGTTGCTTAACCTTACCCTTCTCTGCGTATGTTAAATGCTCCTTAGAGGTTAGCTCAGCAATGATTCTCAACATAGAATCAATGTCGACTACATCTACCTGCAATCTAAGTAAGGCGACCTCTGGATCGCTCTCTACATCATCACTATACTTACCTTCATAAATACTTAACGCCTTAGAAACGGCTGATGGGTCATTAAACTTCCACCACCTTTGATTCGACGACCTATAAGTAGTTTCAATAATTCCGAAATCCCTCTCCATAATCCTTAAGAGTTGATTTGGATTATAATTAAATCCCTTCTCCCTTAACTTATTTATCAAAGTTTTAAAGTCAAAATCACCTAATAATTTCTTACCGCTGATTAAGTTATTCTGATATATTTCATACGCAGTCTTCAGAACTATAAATGCCTTCTCACCATACTTATAGAGAGAGTCAAGTACTATAGACTCGCTGAGCATTCCCATGAAAACCTTCAACCAAATTTAAGTGGTGAATAACCCATTTAAATGCTTCGATAATGAAGTGTTTAAAGCCGTAAACCTCGGCAGATATTACCAAGGTATTACAGACTGTGTCTATCCTGACCTCCTCCCCGCCCTAAAGGACGAGGCTTTCGGGATTGTAAGCCTTACTCATTGAAATAGCTGTAGCATACTACGGGGGAGGACGATTAACTACTAACACTATATGAGCGTTTAATAACTCTAAAGTTTAAAACGTTTAAAAGCATGATTTTACGGTCGGTGTAGATGCTTAGGAACGTATTAAAGGTGCCTAATGTTAAACTGATGTTAGAATTATTTGGGCTAATAGTTTTAATGATATCAGCTTTTGTTGGGTCCTATCTCAGACTACAACCTGTTTATAATGCGTTAGAGCTTGGTTACGGTCCTACATTATATGAGATGGACCCCTATCTTAACTATTGGATTACTAGTAAATTATACGAGAATGGGCTTACGTACTATACTTCTCTAACTCAGGATAATCCTGATACTAAGATATTTTGGTATCCCTGGGGTAGGGATATACCCTCAACAGAATTACCAGCATTACCTTACGTCTCAATAATTACTTACTACATGGCGAGGTCTGTAATCCCTAACCTAACGCTTTATGAATGGTTGGTGTACCTACCCATACCGCTATACATTATAGGCTTGGTAGGTATTTACCTTACAGTACGTGAGTTAAGTGGTCCGCTACCAGCCGCCATAGCCTCACTAACAACGGCGTTGATGTTTGTAGATAGGCAGGTAGCTGGATTTACCGTTAAGTACGTATTAGGTTTAGCATTTATCTTCCTGGCATTATACTTCCACGTAAGAGCTATTAAGAGAAGCTCAGAGAAGTCCGCACTACTAGCCGGCATATTCCTCGGCATCTCGGCTTTAAGTTGGGCCGGATTTAACTTATTACTAGCTGCTATCTTCTTACAATACGTACTAACACCACTGATAATAGGAGTCGTAAATAAAAAGTTAATTAGGCTATGGTTCTACGAGATAGCGCCCCTAACGATTTTAATATTAGTCACACCATCATATTACAATGGCTTTGAGTACTTAATAAGAAATGCTGGTATTATAATCCCATTAGGTACTGGAGTACTGCTCATAGCGTACGCAATGTTTAACATGATGTCTTCAAAGTATGTAAGGCGTAGGGGTAAGAAATTAATAATAACCCCTAAAATAACTTACTTCTTACTAATCACAGCCTTCGGAGTTTTAGGGCTAACACTACTGCTCAGAGGTTTTGTAGGGATAGGGGGTAAGGGACTGGCCGCTATGGGTTTAGGAAATATTGCCGGCGTCCTCACAGGTACTATAGCTCAGTATAGAAGTGCAACACCTTCGGAGTTCATATATCTTGGAGGTCCTCCCTTAGTAATCACCTTCTTAGGAATTCTATACCTACTGTATAGGAGTTTAGTCCGTAAGGATACCAACTCTCTATTCCTACTACTACTCACGTTAATATCTATCGTCTCTACGTATAACGTAGCTTACTTCTTCTCCTACGCCGTATTAGTAATTGCTATGACGTCAGGGTTCATAGTTGGAGAAGTCCTGATATCTAAAGTATTAAGCAGTAGTAAGTCAGGTTGGTTCGTAAGACTCGTAGCATCGATCATGGTTATATTTTACATAATTGCAGTAGTGCTTCAAGGCGCTTCGTACTGGGTACCTTCATACAGATCTGTAATTCCAACCATAATTGAATCTGGAGTTGGCCTAACAGTCAACGCCCCCTCATGGATAAATACCCTCAGCTGGATTAAGAACAATACTGAAAAAGACTCAGTAATCGTGGCCTGGTGGGATTATGGGTATTGGATTTCAGTAGTTGGTGAGAGGGCTTCAGTAGCTGATGGCTCCACCCTCAACTTCTCACAGATACACATACTTGCTAAGGCTTTAACTAGTGATGAAGTTACAGCAGCAAATTCATTGATAAGTAACTTCAACATAAAACCTAATAAATTGTACGTAGCTGCTTACGAGTTCTTTATAGTTGACGACGTTAATAAGAGGGTATACCCAGGGCCTTTAGTCCTTTCTAGAGCTGATGGTACACCAATATTCTTAGGAGCTGATGGTGCTAAGGGTATCTCAGCAATTTACAGGATTGCCGGTGTAGATATAGATAGAGAGATTGACAGAGGAGGTGGGGAGCACGTTAAGATATACCGATATACAACCACGAAGGGATACATCTACAGTTACGTACTTCCGAACTGGAATTCCAGTAAGGTGAGGGAAGCCCTCCTATATAAGATATTGATAGACAGCGCTCGCAATGTTTGGGGGTCCTTGGGCTATGAAATCTACGACATCTTCACTAATACTGGAGAACCTCTGAGGATAGACGCTACTGAGATGCTACTCTTTAAACCCTCATATATAGCTATTTCAAGAATAACGTCGAATATATACTTAGTAACATCTCTATATAAACTTGATGAAGGGGCATTGCAAAACTACTTTCAATAGCTTTAAGTCATTTCAACCTTATGATCCCTAAAGTTGATGATGCCTCAACAATCCAACATGAAAGTAGTCTTGAGTAGAAAATTATGGCGTAGTCTGCCGTGACTTCATGGTTTAAATACTTTGCTAATGCCTTCACAGCTACCTCAGGATCTATTCGATGCTTCACATATTCCATGAGGTTATTGATTAATTGAGCTACTGTAAGCCTAGTAGTTGATACTAACTCTCTAACCTTCTCTAGGTCTGAATTCCTGATTAGTATGGTCTCCCTGGCTTCAGACTTTCTTAACTCTATAGCTGTATCTATATATTGAAAAAGAGGTGTGTAATCCTCCACTAAATCACCTGTGGCAAGCAATGGCTTCCTCCCACCCATACATTGCTCACCGAGTTAGTGAGTAAATACTCCTACCCTAGTACACATGTTTTTGAATACCTAATAAATTGTAAATAATGGTAGGAACTTGAGGGGCGTTATCTGGCTAAATGGTGTGAGATTAGCTGAGATTCAGAAACCTCCTCTGAGGCGGGGGGAGGTACTGGGTAAGGTATTAGCTTCATCTATTAATCATATAGAGAAGTTAATTACGTTAGGCTTCTTACCTACCGATGTTGGAAGAATACTAGGCTCTGTAGGACTTATTAAAGCTATTGATGTAGGAGTAGGTCTAAATAGTAATATTATTGGGAGGTACTTCCTTCTACTACCAAGACCTGGACGTACGGGGGGCATAAACTTTGACGGAGTTCTAGCTGAACTCACCTCCATCCCATACGAACTATTAATACCTATTAGTAAGTACTACGCCTCAGCGCTGGAGGTCTTGATATATGCTGAACTCTCATACGTCTACGACATCGTAAAACACGTTAAAAATAAAGATGTACTAGTACTTGGCTGCGGACCTACATCATACGTAATTGTTAAATACATAAAAGATATATGTAATGCCTACGTGGCCTGCCTCTACAATCAGCAGATGAGGTCTAAAATAGCTGAACTAGGAGTCCATATAGCAAATTATGAAAACTTAAGTAGGAGTGATTATGACGTAATCATAGTGTTAACGATTAGTGGCTACCCTACAACAAAGATTTTAAAACATATTAAAAATACTGGGACCATTATCATACCTCCTACCGTGCCCAGAGCTCTAATTAATTTAATGGGATTTGACAATAACATCAGCTCTGCCAAACTCGTAATACCAAATTACGTCATTACCGATAAGGTATTCAAATACTTAAACATCGTTTATAAAGAATTGAAGAACTTAGTAGGATTTGTTAGGGATTTTGAGGAGGGTTTAAACAGCATGTTCTACTTCTGGAGGACTATAATTTACCGTAAAGAAGAAGAATAAACATCGAATAAGTAATTAGAACGTAATTACTTCTAAGTAAGTGTAGACCCCTGCCTCCAGCTCTAAGGTCTCTGTAGGTCCCTCCCAGGTGGTTTGTACCTCAACTCCGTGTCTCATTAATGGTTACTAACCACTAAAGCAGGGGTTATGAATTCTCTCCAAACCTGATGAAGTAGAAACCACACCTAACAATTACTCATCCCCAGAAAACTTAATGTGTAACTCGCATTACAGTCTAAAGCATTATGAAACCACTAGGCCTCAATAAACATTATCCAACAAATTAGCTGAAAACCCTAATGCTTAACTGAAAACATAACTTCTTAATAAGTGAAGTGTTGACAGTCTCACATATAACGTCTTACAACGCCACTTAATATTCTAATACCCTCCGTGATTTCCTCCTCCTTTGGGAAGCTGAAGTTAAGCCTCATAGTGTTAGCACCGCTACCATCGACATAGAAGGAACCGCCTGGGACGTACGCAACTCCTGCATCAATGGCATCAAATAACATTTTAGACGTATTTAATTCCTCTTTCGGGAGTCTGAGCATTACGAAAAGCCCACCAACAGGTTTAGACCACCAACATCCAGGGACTAGGTACTTCTCCAAAGCGTCTAACATTACATCCTTCTTACGTTTGTATATGGTTCTAGCCTTCTCTATTACGGTTCTAACAACTCCTGACCTAATAGCCTCTAATGAAATATATTGGGTGAAAGTTGATGTGTGAAGGTCTAGCGACTGCTTACATTTCTCGAATTCGTTGACGAATTCTTTAGGAGCTAATATCCAACCAATACGCAGTCCTGGCGCTAATATCTTACTTAAGGTGCTAATGTAGATGACCCTACCACTTCTATCCAAACTCTTCAACGACGTCGTATCAGTAGGTTCGTAAGTAAATGAGCTGTACGGATCATCTTCAACTATTAAGAAGTCGTACTTCTCAGCTAACTCTATAAGGTGCTTCCTCCTCTCTAAACTCATGGTAACACCAGCTGGATTATGCGCTATCGGTATAGTGTAAACTAACTTAACGTTCTTTCCCTCACTATATAGCCTACGTAATCTAGCTTCAAGTATGTCTACGTTCATACCATCATCGTCTAGCGGGATGCCTATGAAATTCGGCTCACTAAGTCTAAATGCATTTATAGCACCTAGATATGAGGGTAACTCCATGACTACGTAGTCTCCAGGATTTATTAGTGTGAGGGCGATTATGTGAAGGGCTTGCTGACTCCCAGTAGTTACCATGATATCATCATCCTTATTTACTACAACTCCCTTACTATTTAGGAAATTAATGAGTTCACTCCTTAACTCTCCTATACCCTTAGTAGGGCTGTATTGAAGTGCCTTATCCCCTCTCTCCTGTAAGATCTTACGGGTAATATCCACTAACTCATCCTTCGGAAAGGTACTAGGGTCGGGAAGACCTCCAGCCAAACTAATAACCTTCTTACCTTCAGTTATTTTAAGCAATTCTCTTATTTCAGAAGCTACCATTAAATTAGTCCTATTGGCAAGGAATTTCACTACTTTAAGATTGTTCAGCGCTACACACCTACAACAATAATTAGTATGGGTATATAAACTTTGGTTGTAAGACCCTTCGAATAGGTTTTCGTCTACCGTTTCCCGTCTTAGGTTTTGTAGGTTTTCCTAGGGCAGGTCATCACGGCTTCCCTGAGCCCCTCCCCACGGTCTGCCGTAGGTCTCGGAAACCCAGGGTCACCAAAAGCTCTTTAAGAGCCTAGGGGTTTATAAGTCTTGTTGAATTACGTCAAGAGCTCACAACATCCTAGAGAGACTACAAAAACCTAACACACTAAAACAGTTGCGTACCCTCCTACTGATTTAGGCATGACATTATATTCTCATACATTTTACTGATATTTATCCCTAGGTCGATGAATTCCCAAGGAAGTGCTTCCGAAGTGCTTTTGAATTTGAACACGTAGTTTGGGTCGATGTTAAGTGAGGTTAGGAGGGTTCTAAAGTCGGAAATGTTAAACCCATTAATAACGTACTTAACTAAAGCGTCAGCTATTTCAACACCGCCTAAGCTTAGAAGTGCTTGCACATATGCTATGTTATGGCTTAAAGCTTCAACTCTAAAATACTTTCTAGGTAATTCTTTTCTTATAAGCCTAATCCTACGTTGGTAGTCATCCTTACTGATCAATCCTAAGAACTGCATAGGTGTGCCTGCCTTAGGGATTAGCGGGTTTACCACTACCCTAACCTTTTTTCTTAGATTGTAGTTTGAGAGGGTTTGAGCTAAGCCTTTAAGGAAGTTTACCATGTACTCTACATCTTCGTCTCTTTCAAAGGGTATGCCAACTAAGTAGTACATCTTAGGCTCCATCCCTAACTTAACACCTTTAATGATTATATCTACTAGAAGTTCTTCATCGATGTACTTCCTAATAACGCACTTAAGCCTACGGCTATTTGTTTCAGGAGCTACTGTAAGGGTTTTCTGCCCACCTCTAAACATGAGGTCTAATCTGAACTCATTTAAAGTATCAGCCCTAACTGAAGGGATACTGAATTTTAAACCCATCTCTAAAAGTTCTTCTAAAATCTTATCCGATGATGGATGGTTGAAGAATGATAAAGAGTAGAAGATAACTCTACCTAATTTATTATTCCTCACCCCCTTAGATATGAGGTCGATTACCTTACCATAACTCCTCACTCTATAAGGATATGAAGCTATGGATTCCATGCAGAAGGAGCATAAGTATGGGCAACCCCTAGAAATCTCCATGATGAACCCTCTACCAAATACCGGTTCATTAACTAATGATTGGATCTGATACTCAGGGTAGTAGGAACTATCTAAATCGCTTACGTACACCTTACTGATTTTACTACCATCATGTAATGTTGGGACGTAAAAACCTTTAGACGCAAGTACTTCTAGGAATTTCTGCCTACTAGGTAATAAGCTAGTGGAAGAGGCTAAAACCTTTAATGCTTCCTCACCCTCACCAATCGCTATTGCATCGAAAAACTTGGAAACTGGTAGTGGATTAGACGTCACGGTCGGGCCCCCTCCTATAATTATCGGTCTCTTATCACTACCGGTTATAGGTATTTGATTATCGATGAGGATCTTAAGCGCGTTGATGTAGTCAAATTCATAACTTAAGCTAAATAAAACTATGTCGAATTTCCTTAAACTAAGTGAGTAAATACAGCTGGATGTTGGATTATCCGCTGTAAACCTATCAACTAGGAAATCCTCGTAGGAATTTAAATAGTAGTACGCTATGTGGGTGAATAAGTTAGTTATTGATGCTTGATAGGTGCTTGGGTAAACTAACGCTATCTTAACTGGTGAGTTAACATCCTTCACATATACGTTTAACTCCTTGAAGATGCCGACACCGATACTTTACTCCCAAACCCTCATACATTATCAACGGTATTTAACTTTCTACTAAAGTCCTCCTCCCATCCGTACTAGACAGTACTACCTATTTAGAACTCCCTAACAGCAGATGTGACTACCTTATATATTACAGCATTTATGAATTCTTTATGCTTCTTTCTAAGATGTGATTCAGCATCTGAAGGTCTGACGTAAGTATTGCATAATGTGCAGAGAATTCTACTACCACTCCTTAGCATGACCGGCTCTACAGACATGACCTGAGGGTACAGACGTTCTAAAATCTTAGTAGCATTCCTATAGTTTCCTGCCTTATCTATAACTCGCTGAATATGACCTCTAACCTTAAACTTACTGGTCTTATACTTAAATGCAATAGCACTTGGAGAAGAACCATCTAATAAGTACTCCTTAATAGCGAGTAAAGCCACTACGTCGTTAATCAACCTCTTCATAACCATATACCTAGCTATGGCATTCATCGCCTCCTCCATGATACCCGCGATCAACTCTTAGAAGTAAGAATATATAAAAGGTGTAGCATATATGAATGCACCGTTTCTTAGTAGATGGCTGTTCATAGACTTTCATGCTCTTTTATATCCAGCCATCTACTAAGAAACGGCTTTCTTCTTTCCCTGCCCCACCTGCGGGAGTGTGTCTCCAGCGGTTGCCCGTGGTTCACCCGGCTCCCC